>APMI01004346.1_pt1 | contig 27904 bp, 20 predicted proteins | sample 667938 | NCBI WGS metagenome assembly APMI01 (sample SAMN01084076, study PRJNA167559) | wastewater metagenome | biome: Wastewater | place: Denmark: Ejby Moelle, Odense | collected 2011-11-28
TTTGTTAATCGGCTGTTAACTGGTTGCAAAGGCAGGGTTAACAAGCCTCGATTTTTTGGCAATAGGGTGTTTCCCGTTGCATCTTTGTATCACAATAGCAAACAAACACAAACATTAATCAAATAATTCAAACAAAACACATTTAAAATGAAAAAAGTAATCGCAATCATCGCACTGGCAGTAACAGGTTTCGCAGCAAAAGCACAAGTTGCTTCTACAGCTACTCAAACAGTTAACCTGAACCTGAGCAACGCAATCGAACTGACTTTCACAGGATCTACTACTGCTACTGGTGCTGCTGTTAACCTGGCTTTCAACACTGTTAACGACTATGCAAACGGTGTTAGCTCTTCTAACCAGGAACTGAAAGTACGCTCAAACAAAAAATTTGGCGTAACAGTAAAAACTAACAATGCTAACTTCTCATACACAGGTACAACAACTCCTGCTCCTGTAATGCCTGTAGCTGGTGTTCTTGACCTGCGTGTTCCTGCAAATGCAACCGGTGGTGCTATCGCTTCTCCATTCAGCGCATCTAGTTATGCTGACCTGAGTGCAACTGCACAAAACCTGTTGACAAACTGTAACAACGGTGGCAACCAAACATTCAGCATCCAATACAATGCTACACCTGGTTTCGCTTACCCTGCAGGTACTTATACTGTAGATGTAGTTTACACTGCTACTCAACTGTAATCAATCAGCAAGATTTTCATAAGCATAATAAAAGAGAAAGCGTCCCCGTAAGGACGCTTTCTCTTTTATTATTAATAAGTATTTAGGATAAATATTTACCTACAATAGGTACCCTGCGCCCAATACCAAATGCTTTTGGAGATACGCGTATAATAGGACAGAACTGATTGCGCTTATACTCGTTCATATTCACCAGTCGTAGTATACGGTTTACCAATGCAGCATCAAACCCCATGGCTATTATCTCCTTTGGCCCTTTGCGGTTTTCTATGTATTGATACAGAATCGGGTCAAGCACATCATACTCAGGCAGGCTATCACTATCTTTTTGGTCAGGACGCAGCTCTGCAGATGGTGCTTTGTCTATTATGTTTTGCGGAATGATTTCGCCGTTTCTATTGATGTAGCGTGCCAGTGCATATACCTGCATCTTATACAAGTCGCCCAGTACGCCAAGCCCACCGGCCATATCTCCATACAATGTACCATAGCCAGTAGATAGTTCGCTCTTGTTAGATGTATTCAGCAGTATAGAACCAAACTTATTTGACAGTGCCATCACCAAAGCACCTCGTATACGAGATTGCAGGTTTTCTTCTGCTACATTGAAAGGCAAATCTTTAAAGACAGGTTCCAACGTATGCTCGTAGGTATTGAAGATGTCTTTGATGGGCAGTATGTCGTAATGATTGTTCAGGTTTTTTGAAAGCTGTTCTGCATCAGTTACAGAGTGACTGGTTGAGTAGTGCGAAGGCATCAGCAGTGCACGTACATTTTCTGCTCCAAGCGCCTCGCATACCAGTGCCAATACTACAGCACTATCAATACCCCCTGATGATGCAACGATGGCTTTTGTAAAGCCCATTTTACCAAAATAATCTCTGATGCCAAGTATCAGCGCCTGATGTATTTCGTCTATGTCGTAGTCGTCATCAAATCCGTCTGGTAATAGTTCTGCTGTAGGTATTTCAGCCGCGTGTTTTACGGGTGCTTCAGCAAATGTTTTATCGTCTTTCAGAGTTACACTTTGCAATGCCTCTGCAAAGTATGGTAGTTCTGCTATTAGGTTCTGATGTGTATCCATTACTACAGAACCACCGTCAAATACAATCTCGGTTTGAGAGCCAACAGTATTGCAATACACCATTGGCAGTTTGTATTTGGCAACATTCTGTTTTATCATGCTCATCCTACCTTCTGCATGCAGATAATCGAAGGGGGATGCACTAATGTTTATCATGATGTCAGGACGCTGTTCCATCAGCTTATCCATCGGGCATATTTTGTACAAAGGATTGTTGCCCAGATTCCAGATGTCTTCGCACACGGTAAGCGCTATGCGTCTGCCCTTAAATTCTATCACATTCCAACTGTCAGCAGGTTCAAAATAGCGGTACTCGTCAAATATATCGTAGGTTGGCAACAGTGTTTTATGTGCTATGCCAACTATCTCTTCGTTGTATAGCAGGTATGCACTGTTGTGCAGGTCTTTACCCAATATTTCTTTATTGCGTGTGGGTGCGCCAATTATCACACCAATTATATCCGCCTCTTTACGGATGGCATCAACAGCTTTTTCGCACTGCTCTATGAAATCATTAAACTCCAGAAAGTCGCGGGGAGGGTAGCCGCATACTGATAATTCAGAAAATACAATCAAATCCCCCCCTTGCAGCTTCGCCTGTCTGATGGCATCAATGATTTTTGCTGTGTTCGCCTCGAAGTTGCCTATATGATAATTCTGCTGTGCAAGAAATATTTTCATCCTATGTCAAAAGTAATAATCGTAATGTTAATGCAGCGAGAAAAAACAAAGCCTGCACAGGTGCGCAGGCTTATAAATCTTATGGTTAAACGATTAAGATATTAGAAAAATAACCCCAGCCTCAATGCAATATTATTCATCCTTACATTACCATCGCTGAATTTGCCTTTGTAGTCAAGGTCCAGTTCCTTAGGATTGGTAACATCTGGTGCAAAACCATTATTGAAAAGCAATGCCGCATAGATGTTCATCTTGTTGCTGATAGCATACTCTACACCACCACCTACATTCATCTGAAACAGGATAGGCGTAACACCCAGACCTGTCAGTTTTTCATTATCGCCGGTGGCTGTTTTTTCAACTACTACGCCACTCGCAGTATCAGTAAATGTTACATCATAGCTCGCTTTTTTGCTGAGGGTAACACCCAGTGAAACACCCAACTGACCGAATATGCGAACGCCGCCCCCCAAGTCATCACTGCGCAGTTTCAGCCCGAATGGAATTTCCAGATATTGAACTTTGTAAGTAAAGTCGGCAGACCGCACGACTCCCGAGCCTGTAGGTTGTGTCATGGTAGGATTCCATGTGGCGTTTATCTTACCGCTCATCCTGTTTATCTGGAAGCCCGTAGCAATGCCATAATTATCAGCAAAGAAATAGTCTACCATCAAGCCCCAGGCAAAACCAACCTGCGAGCTCCCCTTGTCTATCAGGTACAGTTTGTCATCGCTTTTGTTGGCAGTAGGCTTCATCCATGTAGATGTTGGGGCCAGAAATGCACCGAAACGTACTTGCTTCATCTCTACTTTGCCACCTTTGCTCTTACGGTGTTTCTTGCCCTCATTTATGGGTACAGGCTCGCCATATTCATAGCGTTGGGCAAAAGAAGATGCAGCCATCAGGAGCATTGCAGCTAAAACGGATATTTTTTTCATATATACTATGGGTTAGTATGTTAATACTGATTATGATATGGCAAAAAATAAGCCGTATTTTTGCCGCCGTAAAAATAAAGCTGATTTACCTATGTTATACTGGTTATCCACAGCAAAGCCTGCTTTTGTTAATAAAAGGACTGTTAAATCTTTAGTTTTAGCGCTTCCTGTAGCCCTTTTGGCTTCTTGTGGTGGCAATAGCGAGAAAGCGCCTGACGTATCGGACGTAAAAGTAGAACTGAATACCCGCAGGTTAGATCAGGACATTACCGCGATTGATACCAATAACATAGCAGCGGGTTTGCAAAAATTGCAAACAAAATACCCGGATTTCTTGCCATTCTTCCTCGATACATTGATGGGCTTGGGTATCCAGGGCAATTATAGTGACACCGTTCAGGGTATTCGTTTGGGTATGCGCAGCTTCCTGACACATAAGGATTATCGTGGCCTGCTGGATACTGTGACAAAGCACTATCCTGATACCAAAGAAGTGGATGGCTGGCTGCAACAAGGCTTTCAGTATCACAAACACTATTTCCCAAATGCTAAGGAACGCAAAGTTGTTTACATGATATCATGGCTGAACAACTGGGCTGCGTTTACATACGATAGTACCATACTCGGTATTGGTCTGGATATGTTCCTAGGTTCGTCATACCCATACTATAAGGCTGTAGGTATTCCTGAATACAAAAGCACCCAGCTTGTAAAAGAATATATACCTGTAGTAGCATTCAGGGCAATGTATCAAGATATTACGCCTTTTATAATGGACGACCGCACTTTACTGAACATGATGATACAGCGCGGTATAGAAGCTTATTATATTGAAAAAGTATTGCCATTTGTACCTAAACACATTCGCCTTGCATATACGGAAAAGCAACTGAAGTGGTGCGAGGACAACGAAGCAGGCATATATAATTTCTTTATTACGCAGAATTTCCTCTACGAAAAGAGTTTGCAAAAAGTAGTACGTTACGTGCTGGAAGGTCCTAGTGCAGCAGGTATGAGCAATGAGAGCCCGGGCGAAGTGGGTACATGGATGGGCTTACAGATAGTAAAAGGCTACATGGCACAGCATCCTGAAATGACACTGGATAAACTGATAGCTATGCAGATAGATGAACAGAAAATACTGCAGGAATCTAAGTACAAACCAAAATAAATATCAAACCAAACATATAGTTTATGAAGCGTTTATTACTCGCATGTACACTTACAACATCAATGTTTACAGCCAATGCACAACTGGCAAAAACAGATGAAGTTAAAAAACTCCTCACTACTGAAAATAAAGACACTGTTGCATGGTTGAAGGGCGGACAGCTGAATGTAGGCCTCAATCAGGGCTTTCTGCACAACTGGGCTGCCGGTGGTGAATTGGCATCGTTGACAGTTAACGGCTTGTTCAATGGCTACCTGACACGCTTATACCACAGGCAGGTATGGACAAACAACCTGGACCTGAACTACGCACTGTTCTACGCGTATTCAAACAGTTTCGTACCACGAAAGGCTGATGACCGTATCGACTTTACATCTAAATATGGTGTGCGTCTGGATACTGCAAAAGATTTCTACCTGACAGCATTGTTCAACTTCAAATCACAATTCACAAAGGGTTACGACTACAAAGCAAACAACTGGGATACATTCTCTGTTTCCAACTTCCTTTCTCCTGCATATCTGACACTGGCATTAGGTCTTGAATACAGAAAGGGTAGCAACCTGAGCTTATTCTTCTCTCCTGTGGCTGCGCGTATGACGCTGGTAGACAAATACTATACCATGCGCGACCCTGCAGGTGCGTTCGGCGTAGAAAACGGCAAAACATCACGTTTTGAATTGGGCGCATACTTTACTGGCCGTTATAATACAGACCTGAGCAAACCATTGGCATGGCGTACAAGGTTGGACTTCTATACCAACTACCTGGCTAAAGACGTAAAAGACGCAAGCGGCAAAGTAGTGAAGAAAGACAACCCGGGTAACGTAGACTGGTTGTGGGACAACTTGCTGATGTATAAAGCCAATAGATTCCTGACAGTTTCACTGGGCTTGACGCTGATGTATGATAACGATATCCCTTATGTAGGTACTACGGTAGACCCTACAACTGGTAAAGATGTTAGCAAAGACGAACCGGGCGAATTTATGGGCTGGTTCCAGACAAAACAGATATTCACTTTAGGCTTTGCATATAAGTTTTAGTGTCCTATTTCTGAACGGAAAAGAGTACTTTTGAAGCGCACCCTTGCAGGTGCGCTTCTTTAATAATAGATTTGATTAATGTCCACGTCGTATCAGATAAAATTACCCCAGTTCGAAGGGCCGTTTGACCTGTTGCTGTTCTTTATAGAACGCGACGAGCTGGATATATACAATATTCCCATACATAACATTACCAAAGACTTTCTGAAGTATATACACGAGCTGGAAAACCTGAATATAGAGCTTGCCAGCGAGTTTATACTCTTCGTATCTACCCTGATGCGTATTAAGGCAAAGATGCTGCTGCCTCGTCGAGAGGTGGATGCGCACGGTAATGAGATAGATCCGCGTCAGGAACTGGTAGATAAGATATTGGAATACAAGCGTTTCAAAGAGGCATCTGAACAAATGGTTATCATGGAAGCAGAGCGCCTGTTGCAGCAGAAACGTGGTAACATCAAGCAGGAACTGGAAGCGCTAAGCGAAACCTACAGCGAGGGCACAGAGATACAAACCGTATCTATGTTCAAACTGATGCAGGCTTTCGAGAAGGTGATGAAGCGTTTTCAGGACAGGGAAAATAAACCGCAACACGTTGTAGTAAAGTATAACTACAGTCTGGAAGGTCAGCGTGCCCATCTGCAGGATTATATGAAAGCTAATGGCCGTGCTGCTTTTGAAGCTGTGTTTTCGCAATGCGAAAACAGAATACATGCCATCTTTACCTTCCTGGCAATGCTGGAACTGACACAGCAACGCTTTTTGACACTATTGATTGGTACAGGCCGTAATAATTTCATCATAGAATGGAATAATAACTACGAGCAGGATATAGCCCATAATATAGATAATGAAAATCAGCAACCTGTTGAAGGTGAAGGAGAAAGCGCAAATAGCGAAAGTGACGATTTACCTGCAGATGACACTGCAACAGATGATATGGCATAGTAATTGTACTATAGATAATTGAAGGCAACACAAATTGCCTGGAGAAATTTCCCCAAATCGCTGTCGGACAGAGGATAGGGGAATTTTTGATTTATAGCTTATTACCAATCAGGTTTATCTCAGAAGTAGCACTTACTTCCGATGTTTTTCCGCCACTGCTTATTTTGCCACTCAGGTGTTGGGTTATCAGCCCGATGGTTATAAGGCCCGTTTTAATGTCTACATCCAGCCCTCCTGATTGTATACCGCTGAATATCATGGCTTGTGTGGTGTCTTCGGGGGTTATTTTTCCTTGCAGTTCCAGATGGGCTATATTACCGTCAATGCTTTTCAGCGTATAAGTATTCTCCAGCTTCATATGGATGAAGCCATTAGAAGTATGAAATTCTTTCTTCCATGTATCTCCCGGCTTGATGGCTTCGGCAGGGTACATAGTCAGGAATTGCAGCATGGCTTTGCGTAGCGAGCTGTCGCCGTAGTTGGCAGCACTGCTGTCGTTCAGTTGCTCTTCGTCAAACAGGTTTTGTACGCCTGTTATGCCGCTTTTAGATACCGAAATGTTGAAGGTGCGTTTCATCATGGCACCTACAGAGGCAAACATCGGGTTCTGGTCTACAGTGTCTTCAGAGTCATATTCATTGGTCGTTATCCCGTTGCTGGAGCTCATCGTGATGCGGTTATACGTAACAGCCACATTCTTATTATCTCCGCTCGATGTTGTAACGATGTAGTTAGACAACAGCTTCATCTGCTGGGTGATGGTGAGCGTTTTACCATTCACCACTGGTTCCAGCGTCATTTTGCTATCCAGTATGTATTGGTAGCTGCTGTCTTTGGTAAAGTTGAATTGCAGGCTGATGGGGCCGTTGTTCTGTTCGGGTAGCCCGTTGTCATCGCATCCCCATAGTGCAATGGAGAACATGAGTATTATAGCTGCGATATAGTATCTGGCAATTGACAAACCCGCTGTGTTGTTCAACAAAAATATAAATCATTCTAAGCTCTGAAAGCATTTGGGCAACCTGTTTTCTGCAATAAGGCAGAATTTTTGATATTCAGCCTCCGATTAACGAATTTTGCCACCTGTTTATGGCACAGCAAAAACTGAATATACTGGCAATAGAATCGTCTTGCGATGACACAAGCGCGGCGGTGATACAGGATGGGGTAGTACTGAGCAACCTGATTGCTACACAAAAGGTACACGAGCAGTACGGCGGTGTGGTGCCCGAAATGGCATCGCGTGCGCACATGCAGAAGATAGTACCAGTGGTAGATGTAGCACTGAAAAATGCAGGTGTCGATAAAAAGGATATTCATGCGGTGGCTTTTACACAAGCACCGGGTTTGATAGGTTCTTTGCTGGTAGGTGCATGTTTTGCCAAATCTTTTGCGCAGGCTTTGAATGTGCCGTTGATAGATGTGCATCATATGCATGCGCACGTACTGGCACATTTTATAGAAGACCCTAAACCCGAATTTCCTTTCCTATGCCTGACTGTATCTGGTGGCCATACGCAGATAGTACTGTGTCGCAGCCATCTGGATATGGAAGTACTGGGCGAAACAATAGACGATGCGGCAGGCGAAGCTTTTGATAAAGTAGCCAAGATGTTAGGGCTGCCATATCCCGGTGGGCCAATGGTAGATAAACTTGCTAAAGAAGGCGACCCTACAAAATTCAGCTTCCCGCTGAGTGATATGAAGGATTACGATTTCAGCTTCAGCGGTTTGAAGACAGCGGTGCTCTACTTCCTGCAAAATGAAAAGAAAAAAGACCCTGATTTTGTAGCCAACAATCTGAATGATATCTGCGCTTCTGTGCAGCACACCATCATTACCATGTTGCTGAAGAAATTGAAAAAGGCTGCCAAAGAATTGAAGATAAACCATGTAGGTATTGCAGGTGGCGTATCTGCCAACAGCGGTTTGCGAACTGCGCTTACAGAAACAGGTGCGCAACTTGGCTGGCAGGTATATATTCCAAAGTTTGAATACTGTACCGATAATGCTGCCATGATTGGCATTACAGGCTACTACAAATACCTGCAAGGTAAGTTTGCCGATTTAAGCGTAAGCCCTACCGCAAGGGCAGTATGGTCATGAGCAACCATTACTTTCAGTTCAAACAATTTACCATTCATCAGGACAAGTGCGCAATGAAGGTATCTACCGATGCCTGTATACAAGGCGCATGGACACCCATTGCCAATGACGTTGTTGATGTCTTGGATATTGGTGCAGGTACAGGTTTGCTGTCACTTATGCTGGCGCAGCGCAATAGCAATATTCATATAGATGCTATAGAGCTGGACGCAGATGCGGCAATACAGGCAAAGGAAAATACATCTGCATCTCCGTGGGCAGATAGGGTACAAGTGATGCAGGGCGATGTTACAACACATCAGTTTACGAAGCAGTATGATATGGTCATCTGCAATCCTCCGTTTTTTAATAACAGCCTTTTGGGCGATGATGAACAACGAAATAGTGTACGCCATACCATCAGTTTGTCTTACGATGCTTTGCTTTCGGTATTACAAAAAGTATTGAAGCCGACAGGATATGCAGCCATTCTACTGCCTGCAGCCGAGCATGATGTATGGCAAAACTTATTGTTGAAAAACGGATGGGGTATAACAAGGCTCTTACAGGTGCATCCAAAAGAAACAGGAGGGTATAACCGTGTAGTCAGTCTGTGCAGCAAACAGCCAATGGCTGAAGCTGAAATTGAAAAGCTACAGATATACAAACAAGGTGGCGGATATACGGAGGCCTTTACACAGTTGTTGCAGCCTTTTTATCTGAAGCTTTGATGGCTGGCTTGTACATGATAAAGTGCAGATTAATAACTATCCATCCTGCCCAGAAAAGATAAAAACCAAGATGGAAACGCTCGCCTGCAATTCGGTGCGAGAAATCTGTTCTGAAATCGTTGTATGTATAATAAAGTCCCGCAAGGGCTATCAGCATACTTACTATATTGATAACTGTTACCCTTGTTTTTCCTTTGTCTTTAGAAATGAAATAGTGTATCATGAACAGTACCAGATACATGCCAAATACTGCCAGCGAGCTTTGCCACCAGCTTTTGAATATTGTATATTCTTTGTAGGCAAGATTGATGCCCAGCCTGCCTACCCACGATATTTTATGAAACAGGTAGCCACATACTACTGATATAACTGCTAATAAAAGGAAAACAGGAATACGCCTTTTCATGCAACAAATCTAAAGGATTAAAGATTATTCAGCTATTATCTTCTTGCCATCCTTATTCCATTTGATGTGTACTTTGCCATCTTCTCCATCTTCAGCTTTCAGGTACAAGATAATGCCTCTGCGGCTGCGTTTGTCTTTCAGTTCTTTGTCTTCTATCAGCTCATCTTTCTGCGGATTGCGGACTGGTATTTCCATCTCTATGTTAGTGCCTTTTGTAAGGCTGTACACACCTTGCAAAAAGATATTCAGCACACTCGATTCTATAGCCATCGGCTTGATGTAAACTTTGCTGCCCTGCACCTGCAGATTGTTGGCTATTTTTTTGAATGTGATATTTGAAAGGTTTCTTCTGCGGAAAACAATCTTACCTACTTTTTCCAATGGTTCAAAATTTACCAATGCCCCGTTTACAAGGTGGAAGTCACAGTTGCCATTAAGCGAGTAGGGGGCCAGCCCGCCACCGCTTTGCAAACTACCTGCCATATTGATGGTAGCGCTTAGTGTACCGCGAATGTTCTTCTCTTCTATAGCCTCTTGCCCGAAGTTTTCAAACGCTGCAAATAGTTGCTGTACATTCACATGGGCAACATCTACATTCATGTTGAATGGTGTTGCATTGGCAGATGGCAAAAGCTCTGCTTTCATTTGCAATGTGCCCTCTGCATGGTTCAGTTTTATGCTGTTGATGCTGATATCGTTTTTGCGAAGCAATATGTCAGCTTTTACATTCGTTGCGTTGAATTTTCTGAAGTATAGCCTCGATAGGTTTACATCCAGATGCGCAGTACTTAGCTCCAGAAAGCGATTCAGGCGGGCTATGTAGCGGCTGGTTGTTTTGTGTTTCTTACCGCTGGTAGCAGGGCTGTATTTTGCTTTGCTTACAAATGCCAGATAGTCGCTTACATTTATCTGATTGCTTGTTATGTGCCAGTCTATAATCGCTTTGTCGGGCGATGTGTAGAACAGGTTCAGGAAGTCCTTCACTCCACCACGCATTTGCACAGTTGTTTTGTTGCGGGTCAGTTGCATAGTAGGTACAGTCAGGTCGCTGCCATTAAAGTTTATTATCCCATTGCAATTGGTAAACGAGATATTGCGCGGCGTATAGTTTATCTCAGCATTGTTCAGTCTTACGTATCCATATATGTATGGTATGGCTGTATCGTTTTCGCTCAGTCCGCCTTTGTATATCAGGTTCACATTTGCCGTGCCGGACTTAAAGTCGAATGTATTGCCCTCTGTTATCTGGTTTATCTTTTGCAGGTCTATATTGCTGCGTATGCGTCCGCTCAGTACAGGGCGTTTCAGGTTGGTTACTGCGGCGGTATCGAAAGTGAAAGGTATATCAAAGAGTTTGCCTTTCAGTTTGTATAGGTATATGGCAGAGTTCGGGTCGCCATAAGTTTCCCCGCGAACTACCTGGTTGGTATACATACCCGTGAAGTTGGCTTCGTTTACAGTGCCAATAGGCGTATGCAATGTGTTCTTGGTAACTGTCCAGTATGCGCGTACCCACGGTGTATCTCTGTATTTCATTTTGCCTATTAGCGTAGTTTTTACACTCAAAGGTTTGTCCAGATCTACCATGGCAATTTTTGAAGAGATAGGTTTTGTCAGCAATGCTGTTGCGTCTTTCAACTTTATTCTATCTGTAGAGAAGGTAAGATTGAAAGCGGCAGGCTGCTCTGCAAAGTTGAATTTGCCATTCAGCTTTACAGGATTATCACCAATATGTATGCCTTGTACGGGCAGTGTCAGTATTTTGGTTGTTTTATTGTATTCCGCAATCAGCGTACCCTCAATAGTTTTGTTTTGCAGAAAGCTGCCACGCGTGGTGTTGAAGCAAAATTGTTTTACCAATGCTTCTGTTTGTATGGTCGCTTTCAGCTCTGCATCATTATTCTTGATGTGTGCAGATGCATGTTTTATTTCTATGTTGAAGTATTTAAACTTCGTTTTGTTTTCGATAATGAATTTTACATCAGACAACAATATGTTTTCTGCATCTGCATTGCCTTTCTTTTTCTTTTTCACTTCTTTGGGTTGCAGTGCCCAGGTATTGCTGTAGCCATTGCTGTCTGTATAAAGATAAAGCTCACCATGTTGTATACGTAGTTGGTGTAGGTGAGGCTTGCCACTTATCAGGGATGTCAGGCTGATGTCTGCATAAATGCTTTCAGCTTTCAGCAGGTCGTGTTTGTGCTCTTGCCACAGGCTATCCTGCAACGATACATTTTGCAACGATACAGACAGGCTTGGGAAATTGCTGAACAATACGATATCCATCTTGCCTATTCTTAGTTCGCCTTTTACTTTATTGTTCAGTTTTTCGGCTACTGTTTTCAGAATGGTGTCTTTATTGCGGCTCACATATACTGCTATTACTATCCATGCTATTGCAAATAGTCCTAGCAGTATTGCCGATATTTTTAATGATATGCGTAACCAACGGGGCATGAGGGAGTATGTAATTGTTTATAAATATAGCAAAACATAAACGCTGCAATGTATTATTCATTACACACTATGTTAATTTCTGTTGTAGGAAAAACTTTTCTGGCATGCATAGGGGTCAGAAAGATGTTCTGTGTTTTGATACTGTAAAACATAAAGACATACATTATGAAACAGTTTATAACAGTATTAACAATGGCTGCCATGCTTGCAGCAACGGGTGCAAAGGCTCGGATGCCATACAAGGTTACTGTGCAAAATCAGGCGTATACACCGCTTATAGGTGCTACACTAGTAAATGGTACTACAGCTTGGACTGATAGTACTTCTTATGTAGTACCACTTGGGTTCAATTTTAAAATCGGTACAAAAACTATCAATAAACTGAATCTGTTAGAGATGTCGGGTATTGCTACAGATACTACAGGTACAGTTGCTGCTTTCAATATTATTGGTACAGCAATAGTAGACAGAGGTATTGTTGGCGGTACGTCAAAATCACCGATACGCTATGCAGTTTCAGGTGCAGCAGGTAGCCGCATCTTCAAGCTGGAGTTGTTTAATGCCGGTTTTGGAGATGAACTTGATGCACACAGCACGTTAAATGATTCGGTGAATATGCAGGTGTGGCTTTATGAAGGTACAGATGTAGTGGAAATGAGGTACGGTAGTTCAAAAATTTCATATCTGTCAGAATACTTTGGTCTTGGTGGCCCGCTTGTTGGCTATACCAACAACCTGAAGGTGGAAGACCAGAGCTTTGATAAAATATATCTTTTGAAAGGCAGCCCTGCTTCTCCAACGCTTGATAGCGCAACACTTAGTTCAGGTAGTTTCCCTTCATTAAACGCTTTCCCTGTAAGTGGTACAGTATATCGCTTTGCTTTGAAGTCTACCGGGATAGCAACTTTTGCAGAGGCGGAAAATATAAAAGTATTCCCTACGGTTTGCACAGACAAAGTGAATGTAACCAACAAAGGCACAAAAGAAATGGCTTATCAGCTGTTATCGATTTCCGGCAATGTATTGGCAAAAGGCACAGTAGCAGCAGGTACAAATACGATAGATGTGAGCATGGCGCCTGCAGGTATGTATGTGCTGACACTGATAGACGGTGACGCCGCAGCATCTTACAAGCTGATAAAACAATAGTTAGTAAATAGAAGGAAAGGGTGGTTTTGACGCAAGGTAGCAGAGCCGTTCCCGGCTTTGCTACTCACCCTTTAGCAATCGGTTTGTATCTTTATAACATCCCTTTGTTTATATGGAAGAAAAACTGATAGCCTATTTTTCAAGAATAATGCCGCTTACACCACAAGAAGCGGCTACTATCAGAGTGAGTATTGTAACCCGCACATGCCTGAAAGGTGAACATTTGCTGAAAGAAGGGGAGATAGCAACCGAGTGTTATTTTGTATTGAAGGGATGTGTACGTGAATATTATATAGTAGACGGAGAAGAACGTACGAGCAATTTTTTTACGGAAGATGATTGGATTATCCCACCCGGTGGTTTAATGGTACAAGTGCAGTCCGACAGGTTTTTTCAATGCCTTGAAGATACTGTATTGGTTATCGGCAATGCTGCTCGCGAACAGGATATGTACGAAAAAAGCCGCAAGTTTGAAACCATGGCACGTATGATACTTGAGCAGATAGTGCATGACCGGCAAAAGCTACAGGCCACCTACATTACCGATAGCCCCTCACAACGATATGAAAGGCTGATGGCTACCAACCCCGACCTGATGCAAAGAGTGCCTTTATACCAGATTGCCAGTTATATAGGTGTAAAGCCCGAATCGCTCAGCCGCATCAGAAAACGAATAACAGATAAAAGCAGAAATAATAACGCATAATATCCCCCTTGATTGCCATAGGGGTTTATGATATAGTTTTAGTTTCTTTGTAATAGCATTGCCACCCCAAAATGACTGCCGCAGAAAGAGCATTTAAAGATTTGTTTGACAGAGAGTATGACAACCTCTGCAGGTATGCTATGTCTTTTCTTGAAGACAGCCATCTTGCCGAAGATGTGGTACAGGACACCTTAGTAAAATTTTGGGAGCAGCGAAAAGACTTGATAGAAAGCAAAGAAGCCAAATTTTACCTGATAACAGCTACCAGAAATAACTGCATCACCGCATTGAGGAAACAGGCAAGTTCAGGTGTCAGGTTTACAGATACTAAACCCGAAACAGACCCCGAACCATTTATTACAGGCAGGCAAATGCGCGAGGATGCGGATGAACAGTCTAAAAAGATAGCAGAAGCACTGAACCAGTTGCCACCCAAATGCAAAGAAGTATTCCTGATGGTGAAAATGCACGGGATGAGCTATAAGCAAACCGCTGAATCGCTGGATATTTCAGTAAAAACCGTTGAAAATCAGATGGGTAAGGCAATTAAAACCCTGCGGGATTTTGTGCAGAGCGGTGCCATGGCAGGATTAATTTTGATATTGTTATTAAAAAATATATTTCAGGCGTAGGGGTTATTTATTAATCATGCGTTATAATAGTTGAGTAACCATGCAGATGAACGAGCAGATAGACATAATCATAGCCAAAAAGCTGGCAGGAGAAGCCTCTGATGAGGATGTGCGCCTGCTGGACGAGTGGCTGGCTGCCGATGCGGGTAATAAAACCGTATATGAGCAGGTGGCTAAGGCTTGGCAGCGTTCTGAAGAATTGCTGAATGGCAGTTCTTTCAATAAAACAGCTGCATGGGACAAAGTGGCATCTCGAATAGCTGTTGCCCCGGCAGAGGTGAAAAAAGGCAGGGTAATGCCTTTGTGGCTGAAGTATGCATCCGGTATCGCGGCTATTTTGCTGGTAGGGCTCATTATTATGCGCCCCGGTGCAGACAGTGGTATGGTTACTATGATAGCCGAAACAGGTAATGTTGATGTGGTACTGCCCGATAATTCGCATATAACACTGCGCAAGGGTAGTAAGCTTACCTATCCTAAAACTTTTGCAGGTAATACACGTAATGTGAGCCTGGAAGGTGAAGCATTTTTTGAAGTACACAGAGATGTAACGAAGCCATTTATTATTGATGCACAGTCTGTAGATGTAAGGGTACTGGGAACGTCTTTTGATGTTACCTGCAATGAAAATGATGCCACCGTTACTGTAGCAACAGGCAAGGTACAGATGACTGCCAAGCAAAAAGCCGGTAACTATGTGATACTGACACCTGGCGAGCATGGTATTTACAAACAGCAGCAGCTTACAGAAACTACCATAGAAGGCACCAACTACCTGTTCTGGAAAACGGGTAAATTGATATACGAGAACAAAAGTCTTGAATACATAACCAACGAGTTATCGCAGTTATACGCTGCGCAGATAACACTTGATGCCACTATGACACCGGATATACGCCAACAATTAATAAACATAAGCTTCAATAATCAATCTATTGAAGAAATTCTTAACGAACTTTGCCTTGTTGCCCAATGCAAATGGCAACAAACTGATAACAACTACGTTATATTGGCAAAGTAATCTATGCGCTACATCTATACGCTGCTATTGACATTATCAGTAGTACTGGCATCTTTTGATGCGGGTGCACAGGGTAGTGCTTTGCAGACAAGGTATAAGCCATCTTTTACAAAAGGTTCTGTAAAAAAATATATCAGGGATATTGAGCATCAAACTCATATCCCTGTTTCATATAGTAATGGTTATGTAGATGTGAGGCGCGTGGTACAATTGCCCGAAACGGAAATTACCATTGCAGAGGCATTAAATATTATTCTTGCGGGCCAGCAGGTAACATGGCAGCAAAGCGGAGATAAAATACTGCTTATTTCGGGGGCAGAAGGTAGGCCTGCTGCTTCAGGGAAAATTACTGTCAACGGTTATGTGAAGGAATTGCAGAATAGAGAAGTGCTGATTGGCGCCGTAGTGTATGTGCCGGAGTTGGGTTTAGGTACTACTACTAACAGCTATGGTTTCTACAGCCTTACAATTCCTGCGGGCAAATACAAAATAATGTGCTCGTATATTGGTTACGGCACGGATTCTTTCAGTAGCGATGGTTTAGCAGGCGGCAGAAAAGATATTATGCTGTCTTTACTTTCTCAGTTGAAAGAAGTAAAAGTAGTTTCGGAAAAAGAAACATCCGCAGAGCATCTGCACCTTACCTATGCCGATATCAAAAGTCGTCCTACTGTATTGGGCGAAAATGATGTGATGCGTGCATTACAACATATATCGGGTGTGCAATCTGGTACAGACGGAACAAATGCTGTAATGGTAAGGGGCGGCGATCCGGGGCAAAACCTCAATCTCTTAGACGGTGTGCCATTATACTATACCGACCACTTTTTCGGATTCACATCTATCTACAATGCAGAGGCCATAAAGTCGGTAGACTTTCACAAAGGAGCGTTTCCGTCTCGCTACGGTGGCAGGTTGTCTTCTGTAATAGATGTGAATACCAAAGACGGAGACATGCAACGTTGGGGCGGACAGTTTACGATGGGTTTAGTAAAAGGAAGCATCAATCTGGAAGGGCCGCTTGTAAAAGATAAAGCATCCATCATGGTATCTGGCAGGCGTACCTGGTTCGATTTGTTGTGGAAGCCATTTACAAAAGATGCAGGTTTCAATTTTTACGATATCAATGGCAAGGCCAATTATATACTGAATAAGAACAACAGGCTGTACGTGAGTGTGTACAATGGTAGGGACGGCATCATGCTCGATTTTGAAGGCTCCGGTTCTAAAGCCCGTTGGGGAAATACTGTTGCCAGTGCTAAGTGGAATACCATTGTTAATCCCAAATTGTTTGTAAACACAATAGTTACGTTCAGTCAGTTTAAGTATTCACTGATTGATAAGAAAGAGCAAATAGATAAAGATGGTAAGACTACCACAGGCACTTATCAGGGCAATTCGTCTATTACAGATTGGGCATTAAGGCTGCATGCCAATTGGTATGCAACTGCCACGCAGCGTATAGAGTTTGGTGTACACTTCAGCACGGCATCTTTTATACCTGCTGAAATGCTTACCATCAATTCTCAACAATTGCTGCCTACATCTTTTGTGCCTGCAGATAAGTTTCAGTCAAACGAATACTCTGTTTTCATAGAAGATGAAGTACGCATTAATAAGCGCTGGATGATACGCCCTGGTATTCACTTTGCCAACTGGTTCAGCGAACGGTTCAATTATTCCAGTGTGCAGCCGCGTTTTTATACTTCCTACAAACTGGCAAAATCGCATACTGTATATGCATCTTACACAGAAATGGCGCAGTTTCTGCATCTCATCAGCAATACTACATTCGGCTTGCCTACAGACTTCTGGATACCCAGCTCATCGCGCATAGAACCTGAAGAGGCAACACTGTATACGGTAGGCTACATGGGCAGGCCTTCAAAAATCGGGCTCACTTACAATATCGAAGGTTATTATAAAGACATCACCAACACTACCACCTACAGTATGGGTAAAAACATCTTCGATAATTCATTGAAGTGGGATGAGAAAATTATTCAGGGTACGGGTTGGAGCTATGGTGCGGAGGCGTCTTTCAAAAAGAAACTGGGTAGTTTTACCTGGGCTGCTGCATATACACTTTCATGGACATGGAGGAAGTTTGCACAGCTGAATGAAGGCAAGGCCTTCCCTTACCGTTTCGACAGAAGGCACAATCTGAAAACAACACTTGACTACCATCCGTCTGATAGGTTTGATGTAGCAGCTTCATGGTCTTATATGACAGGCGAAGCCATTACACTGCCAGACCAGATATATCCTGATTTGGATAATAACCTGCACATTACATCTACCAATGCTGTTAACAGTGCCAACTATACCTACAACTATGTGCAGTGGAACAACTACAGGCTACCTGCCATACACAGGCTGGATGTGGGTATGAATTTCACTAAAAGAAAAGGTAAGCACTATGAACGCACATGGTCGCTTGGGGTATTCAATGCATATGCAAGGCGAAATATCATGTATGTAGAACTGGTGAACGCAACAGGCGATGCATCAAACGGAGACTTTAAGCTAAGAGGCATGAGCTTCCTGCAATTTATCCCTTACCTCAGTTATAAACTTGCATTTTAGTACATGAAGAAGGCAATATTACATATCACATTTGTAGTTGGCATCATCCTTACGTTGGTGTGGTCTTCTTCCTGCAACAAAGATCTGGAACTACCGCCTGTAGGCGGCAGCAAAAAGATTACAATGCTTGGTGAGTTGGTGGTGGGTGACAGCTTCTTCCTGAGGGCAGGACAGAGCATAGCACTTGCATCCAATAGTACATTGCGTTTTCAGTTGTTGCAAGATCTTACTATTTCAATAAAAGACAGCAACGGTAAAACTTTTCCGTTGAATGGCTACGTAGACAGCTTTGCACAGCGCATGTATACTTTGCCATTCAGTAATAGTATTGCTACTGCTGCAGGGCTGCGATATACTATTACTGCTACACACAATACACTAGGCACTGCTACGACAATAGTAGATATGCCACAACAGATAAAAGCTGCTGTTACAGATACCGCTTCTGTTAAGTATGGTCAGGATAGTACATTGAGGGTGAAAGTGAAAATAAAAGACCCGTTTTCTACTACTGATTATTACATGATAGAAGCACTCAAACAGAAAGCAACAGCAACGCCATACTTTTTGTACAATGGCAGTTGGGTGAAGATTAGTGATGCGAGAGATGCTTATGAGTCGCTACGCTCGTCGGGTAATGTAGTTACAAAAGTAGATACTGTTTATTACAGAGATTATGTAAGGCAAGCGCTGTATACAGCAGACCCTTATTCTGAAAATATATACGATGTAGGTTCTTTTACACGCAGCAAAAGAGTCTTGCTGAAAGACCTTCGCTTCAATGGTAATGATTATGAAACTACCGTGTTTATTGTAAAAACTCCTGAAAATCTCTTTGCGCCGGACTCTTCATTAGGCAAGATAATCGTGTATGTAAAATCAGTTTCTAAAGACTATTTCGATTTTCTGAAAGCCTACGAAACCTACGACCCGTCTTCCGGCTACAATTCTTTCCAGCAGCCTGTTAAGATACAGGGCAATGTAAATAATGGTATGGGTGTAGTGGGTGGTGTATCACAAATTACATATTCATATCTCACAGGCCCTTGGTGGTTGTTGCTGGAATAGGGGTAAATCAGTTTTTATGCGTTTTACTATCAAACACAAGACGATAGTTCATGAAACAACGCATTTTATTGCTACTCACTTTCCTGATGCCACTGGCTGTATGGGCACAACAAGTTACCATCAGTGGGTATGTAACGGAAAAGAAAAGTGGCGAACGCCTGATAGGAGCAACTGTTTTTATTCCTGAAAAAAATATTGGTACGGCTACCAATGCTTTTGGCTTCTATTCTATTACCATGCAGGCCGATGATATAAAGCTGAAAGCTTCTTATATCGGTTATGCTACTTTCTCAAAAGAAATCAGCCTGAAGCAAAACACAACACTGAACATCGAATTGGAATCTGCCAAAGAGATGAAAGAAGTAGTGATAACAGGCAAGAAAGATGCAATACAGGAACGCACGCAAATGAGCAATATCGATTTGCCTATACAAACTATCAAATCGCTGCCCGCATTTCTCGGAGAGGTAGATGTGTTGAAGGCGATACAATTACTGCCGGGTGTACAGGCCGGTAATGAAGGCTCTTCAGGTTTTTATGTACGTGGCGGTGGCCCTGATCAGAACCTGATATTGCTGGATGGTGTGCCTGTATATAATGCCAGCCACCTGTTTGGTTTCTTCAGTGTGTTCAATGCAGATGCCATCCGTAGTGTAGAATTGGTAAAGGGTGGTTTCCCTGCGCGTTATGGCGGTCGCCTTTCTTCTGTGCTGGATATTAATATGAAAGAGGGTAATAAGAATAAACTACACGGCGAAGGTGGTATTGGGCTGATAGCTTCCAGGCTTACATTAGAAGGGCCTATACAAAAAGGTAAATCATCTTTCATGATTTCGGGCAGGCGTACCTACTACGATATCATCGCCAAACCTTTTATCAAAGGCAACTTTAAAGGCGGATATTATTTCTACGACCTGAATGGTAAAGTAAACTTCAAACTGACTAAGAAAGACCACTTGTACATAAGCGGTTATCTGGGCGATGATAAATTTTACGCGAAACAAAAACAAGAGGACGGCAGCTCGCTCAGTTCATCTTTCAATACAGATCTGAAGTGGGGTAATATCACTACCGTTGCGCGTTGGAATCACCAATACAACAATAAACTATTTGGTAATCTTACGGCATATTACAGTCAGTACAGGTTTATAGTGTCAACACAAACTAAGAGTACGTTCTCCGGTTCTAACGATGAGTTTTATCTAAAGTACTCTTCAGGCATCAATGACAAAGCGGTTAAATACGATTTCGACTATATTCCGCATCCCAATCACTATGTGAAAGCAGGTGTGGGTTATGTGAATCATACCTACAAGCCGGGTGCACAACAAACAAGGGTGGCAGCTGCAGGCTTCAAACAAGATACTACCATTGCTACAAAGGATATAAACGCAGGAGAGATAGATGCATATATTGAAGATGATATCAAAATATCATCAAAGCTGAAGGCAAACCTTGGTGTACACTGGACAGGTTTTATGGTGCAGAATAAGTTCTACCATTCTATACAACCACGTGTTGCTGCAAGATACCTTATCAACGATAAGCTGAGTGCTAAAGCATCATTTGTGCAAATGAATCAGTTTATTCACTTGCTTACAAACTCATCAATAGGTTTGCCAACAGATTTGTGGGTGCCTGTTACAGCAAGGGTGCCGATGCAGAAATCTTATCAGGGTGCTGCAGGCCTGGCATACACACACTTTACAGGTATCGAAGTTTCATTAGAAGGGTATTATAAAACAATGGATAATGTACTGGAGTATAAAGAAGGTGCAAGCTTCTTCAATCCGGGCAGCAATTGGGAAGATAAGGTAGAAATAGGAAAGGGTAAAAGCTATGGTGGCGAACTGTTCTTTCAGAAAAAGAAGGGTAGGGTAACGGGATTGATGGGCTACACACTATCATGGACAAAACGCCAGTTTGATAACCTGAATGGTGGTAGAGAATTCCCTTATCGCTATGACAGAAGACATGATTTTAAAATAGCTGCTATATACGAGTTGGCTAAGAATGTAGAAGTAAGTGCTGAATGGATTTATGGTACAGGTAATGCCATCACACTGCCTGTTGGTTACTATACAGGCCCTGATGGTAGCAATGTACAGGTATATGGCGACAGGAACGGTTATCGCATGCCGGCGTATCACCGTGCAGATGTAAGCATCAAGTTTTCTAAACAACGCAAAAACTGGGAACGTGCATGGGTAATAAGTGCATACAACGTTTACAACCGTCGCAATCCGTTCTATATATACAGTTCTACTAACAATCAGGGTAATGCAGTGTTCAAACAAATGAGTCTGTTCCCGATTGTTCCTTCTATCAGTTATCAATTCAAATTTTAATCACCACATATATAGTATAATATGAAACGTCATTATATAGCAGCATTGTTAGCTATGGTAGCATTAGCATCCTGCGAGAAAGAAATAACTGTAAAAGTACCAGAATACACTCCGCTGCTGGTAGTAAATAGCGATACCGAAGTAGGTGATACCATGCGTGTAAGCATCGGTAAGTCTATCAGTATCCTGAAATTTAAAAAAGGGCAAGACCTTTCGATAAGAGATGCGCAAGTTCTCTTGTTGAAAAGCGGGAAAGTTGTAGATACGATGAAGTATGATGCCACTCTCAATAACTACAACTCTAAAACCATTGCCGAAGATGGCGGCAGGTACGAGGTGAAAGTAAATGCTCCCGGCTATCAGGAAGCCAGTGCTGCTACAGTAGTTCCATCTTTTGTGAAGATTGAGAATATACAACGCATACCCAAAGCAAGGTTGGATGTGGACGGCTTGCCTCAGGATGAGCTACGCATTACATTCAAAGACCCTGCAACGTTGGGAGATTATTATATCCTCAGTTTTACAAAAGACAATACATCGGGCGATACAACCATGTATTACAGCTCTTGTATCAATACAGTGGATGCGAGTATTGAAAGTGTATCGAACGAACAGATAGACCAGAATACATGTTTGAATGGTAATGCCATTTTTATCAGAGATGCATTGTTTAATGGTACTACAAAAGAGCTGAGAGTATTTATTAATAGTACTTATCTGGAACCGTACAATAATGGTGGTGTAGTATATAGAGTTATAGCAGCATTGCAACATGTTACTGAGGATTACTTCAAATACAGAAAGACGTACCAGTTTGCTACAGAGAACGGAGATAATCCGTTTGCAGAACCGACTAACATACATACCAATGTTAAAAACGGATATGGTGTTTTCAGTGTACTTAGCTACGATGCTGCAGAAGTGAAGTAAATAAGCAATCATATATTTTGCATGCAAGGATGGCAATCGCCATCCTTTTTTTATTGCATCAAATGTGTAACTCTTAGTTAAAGTTTTTGTAGTCTTCCAATCAATTGTTTATCAATGTATTAGTATTACTAGCTATTTTAAATAAATATGTTGAAAAAACGGGTATCACATTGTATTTTTATACGGATTATCCGTTTACTTAATTAGCATTAAAAATACTCTTTGTGTACGTTTTGTTAAATCAATTACAATTGATTTAACAAAATACTATTGTAAAGTAAAAAGTTAAAACCCCATATATGGTCAGATTTAGACTTAAAAACAAACCAATGGCTTTCAGAAATGCAATGATGGCATTTTTGATGTTGTTGTCACTATCATCGCAAGCACAAACCTCCCTGTATAGTGAGGGTGCAGACTTGCCAGATCTTCTCGGCTCTCCACCAACATTGAATATTACTACCGCGGGAACATACACGGTAAGTGGTGTTACCAGTTCACCGGGCGATCAGCAAGATGCCTGGTATATCAATGTTGGCTCCAGTGTCCAAATTACTGCTATTTCGTACGTAACATCTGGTACTAATACAGGATTTAGTTTTCAAACTTTGGGTGGGTGGTGTGCCAATACAACCCCCGGAAGCGGCAACTTTGGTACACTTAGTTGTTATACTTCTACGTTTGGCGCAGTCACTAGTACATCTTTTTATAATTTAATGGCTGTTGGAGCGTCTACAGGTCTTACCTATACAGCTACCTATACAGCTGTTGCTGTTGGTACAGCGCCAACTATAACAGGCAATCCTTCTTCTGTTATAGCTTGTTCGGGTGGCAATGCAAGCTTTACCGTTGCAGCAAACAATACACCAACATCATATCAGTGGCAGGTAAATACAGGTAGTGGTTATTCAAACATCAGCAATGGTGGTGTGTATAGCGGTGCTACAACTGCTACACTATCTATTACTGGTGCTACTGCAGGTATGAATGGTTATTTGTATCGCGCTACCGCTACTAATGGTACAGGTACATCTTCACCATCTACAGGTGCTACGCTTACTGTCAACAGTGCGCCAAGCATTACAACAAATCCAAGTAACGCCTCTGCTTGTGCGGGTGGTAACACCAACTTTACTGTAGTTGCTAACAATGTGCCTACATCATATCAGTGGCAGGTAGATAACGGAGGTGGATTTACCAATATTTCAAATGGTGGTGTTTACAGTGGTGCTACTACTGCTACGCTGTCTATTACAGGTGTTACCGCAGGTATGGCAGGCTATCTATACAGAGCTACAGCTACTAATTCTTGTGGCACATCTGCTGCATCAACGGCAGCAACACTTAGTATAGGTGCAGTACCTGCTATATCTACTGACCCTACTAACAAAACTGTTTGTGTCGGTAGTAATACAACTTTCACTGTAGCGGCAAGTAATACACCTACAAGTTACCAATGGCAGGTGAATACAGGCAGTGGTTTCACAAATATTTCTAATGGTGGTGTATACAGCAATGCTACTACAGCAACGCTAAACATTACTGGTGCTACGGCAGGTATGAATGGTTATTTGTATCGTGCTACAGCAACAAATGCATGTGGAACATCGTCTGCATCTGCAAGTGCAACACTCACAACAGTTGCATTGCCAACAATTACAGGTACTACACCGGGTGTTGCCTGTCTCGGGGGCTCGGGTGCTGTTGGTGCCACAGTTTCTTCGGGTGGTATTGTTAAATGGTATGATGCAGCTTCTGCGGGCAATTATTTGGGTTCTGGCACTACACTAACAATTAATCCTGTTTCATCTGCAGGCACTTACTATGCAGAGCCTGTAGTGTTTATTGGTGGTAATTCAGTTTCAACTCCTTATAATGCTAATAATGGAAATGCAGGAGCGATGTTTGATGTGCTCGTATCTAATAATATAGTATTGAATGATTTTAAGTGCAACTTAACAGGAACAGGTACTTATGAGGTATATTATAAATTAGGTACTTATGTGGGTAGTGAAACTAACAGTGCTGCATGGACATTGCTGGCAACCAGTAGTTCTGTTGTATCATTAGGCACAGGTGTCGCAACGCCTCTTGGGTTGAGTCTATCTTTCCCTTTATCTGCAGGTCAGGTGTATGCATTTTATATAACTGATAAAATGTCTACCGGGAGTGTTAGATATACTAACGTCGGAGCTTCAGGTGTATCAATTGGTAGTAATAGCGATCTTACTGTATATTCAGGTGTTGGTAAAGGATATCCTTTTGCAGCTACTAATAGTTTCAGGTCTATCAACTGTACTATCGACTATAGCACAACATCTTGTACGGGATTATCGAGAAGCGCTGTAGCACTCAGCTTATATACTTCACCATCTGTTTCTTCTCATCCTTCTAACAGTTCTGTAAGTGTAGGTGCTAATACATCGTTTTCAGTTACAGGTGCTGCTACAGGTATTGCATACCAATGGCAGGAAAATACAGGTAGCGGATGGGCAAATATTACAAATGGTGGTATTTATAGCAATGCTAGTACTGCTACATTAAATCTTACTGCGGTTACACTGGCTATGAACGGCTATCAGTATCGCTGTGTAGTATCAGGCACTTGTACGCCTGTTGCTAATAGCAATCCAGCAACACTTACTGTTTTATCAACTCCTCCTGTAATTAGCACAGATCCTGTGAATGCTGCTATTTGTAATGGTGCAAACACAAGTTTTACAACTGCTGCAACTAATACACCTACAAGCTATACATGGCAGGTAAATACAGGTAGTGGTTATACAGATATATCAAACGGCGGTGTTTACAGCAATGCTACAACCGCTACATTGAATATTACAGGTGCAACTACAGGTATGAATGGTTATTTATATCGTGTCATTGCTACAAACCCAAGTGGTTCTTCTGCTCCTTCTGCAGCAGCTACGCTTACTGTAAATACACCTCCTGCAATAGGTACCAGTCCGTCTAATAGCACCATATGTTCTTCAACAAATACTAGTTTTTCTGTTGTAGCAACTGGTGCAGGTCTTGGTTATCAATGGCAGGTGGATAATGGTGGCGGGTACTCTAATATTTCAAATGGTGGTGTGTATAGTAATGCTACTGCAGCTACATTAAATATTACCAGTGCTACTAACGCTATGAACGGTTATCAATATCGTTGCGTTGTAACAGGTACTTGTACTCCTGCCGCAACATCTGCCGGTGCAACACTTACTGTTGTTCCTGCTCCGGTAGTTACTACGCAACCGCTTAATCAGGTGGTATGTAATAATGCTCCAAACGTATCGTTCACTACAACAGTTTCCAATGCTACAGGTTATCAGTGGTTTGTAAATACAGGTAGTGGTTTTACTGCTATTACAAACAATGCGGTGTATAGTGGTGCTACTACCAACACACTTACAATTACGTCCCCTTCATCTTCAATGAATGGTTATCTGTATAAGTGTGCAGCAGGGGCTAATACACCTTGCTCTACGATAGAAACTAATCAGGTTACACTTACGGTAGTGCCATTGGCAGTTATTAATACACAGCCTTCAAGCACGGCTACTTGCGTAGGTAGCAATACTACATTCTCTGTTACTGCATCGAATGCTAATGGCTATCAATGGCAGGAAAATACAGGTAGTGGTTATGCAAATATTTCAAACGGTGGTGTTTATAGTGGTGCTACAACAAGTACGCTTACCATTACAGGTGCTACTGTCGGTATGGGCGGATATCAATATCGTTGTGTTGTATTGTCAAATACGCCATGTGGTTCTGTCACAAGTTCTGCTGCTACACTCACGGTTAATACATTACCTGCTATAATTGCACAGCCAAACAATAGCGGTATGGCAGTATGTGCGCTGGCTGGTACAGCAAGTTGTACTACAACTGCAACAGGCACAGGTGTTACTTACCAATGGCAGGAAAATACTGGTAGCGGCTGGAATAATCTGGGTGTTAATCCGGTTATTACAAACAATGGTTTCGGTGGCCTTACATTCACTAACCCTCCTGCCAGTATGAATGGTTATCAATACCGTTGTTTAGTAAGCGGTACATGTACACCTTCGGTTACTTCAAATATTGTTACACTTACAGTTAATACATCACCGGTTATCAATACACAAGCATCTGGTACTACTGTTTGCGCAGGCGATAATCCAAGCTTTACAATTGCAGCATCAGGTACTGCGCTTACATATCAATGGCAGGAAAATACCGGTAGTGCATGGGCTAATATCACTAATGGTGGTGTATACAGCAATGCAGCAACAGCAACACTTAATCTGACAGCAGCACCTTACAGCATGAACGGTTACCAATATCGTTGTGTGGTGAGCGGTACATGTAGCCCATCGGTTACTGGTACGCCTGTTACTTTGGTTGTTAACTCTCCTGCAATAGTTACTGCACAACCTGTTGCACAAACGGTGTGTAGTGGTACTACTGCTACATTCAGCACTGCAGCTATAGGTACCAACCTTACATATCAATGGTATGCAGACTATGGTAGTGGTTATATTATAGTTACAAATAGTTCTCAATATAGTGGTGCTACAACTAATGTGCTTTCAGTAGCAGGTGTCAATCCTGGTATGAATGGTTTCTTATACCAATGCCGTATTACTACGGGTACATCATGTACACCTACAGTGGTTAGCACTTCAGGTGCATCCTTGACTGTTTATACATCTCCTGTATTATACAGCCAACCTCTTGCAGCTACAATATGCGATGGCGGTAATACCTCATTTAATATTACAGCTACTGGTACAGGACTTACATATCAATGGCAGGTAAATACAGGTAGCGGTTATGCAAATATTACAAACGGTGGTGTTTATGCAAACGCTACTACTGCAACACTTTCGCTTACTGGCGCTACAGCTGCAATGAACGGATATCTGTATCGTTGTGTAGTTGGTGGCACATGCCCTCCATCTGTTACAAGCAATGGTGCACTGCTTACGGTACGTACTTTACCTGCAATTAGTACGCATCCTTCTAACGTAACACTATGTGCCGGTGCTACTGCAACATTTACTGTAGTTGGTACAGGTAGTGGACTTACATATCAATGGCAGGAAAATCAGGGTAGTGGTTGGGCAAATGTTGCCAACGGAGGTGTTTACTTCAATGCACAAACAGCTACTTTGTCAATTGTTCCTACTAATGCGGGTCTTAATAGCTATCAGTACCGTTGTGTAGTTAGCGGTCT
>APMI01022019.1_pt1 | contig 27903 bp, 22 predicted proteins | sample 667938 | NCBI WGS metagenome assembly APMI01 (sample SAMN01084076, study PRJNA167559) | wastewater metagenome | biome: Wastewater | place: Denmark: Ejby Moelle, Odense | collected 2011-11-28
CTAATCGTCGCCCGCGCCGGCCAGAATGGTGTCGTTGTCGGCCCCGCCATAGGCGATGTCATTGCCGCCCCCGAGGTTCATCGAGTCGTTGCCGGCGCCGCCATAGAAGATGTTGGTGTAAACGTCGCCCACCAGGCCCTGATTGTCGAAGCCGATCAACGTATCGTCAAAGGCAGAGCCGATGATGCCATCGACCCCCTGCAACACATCGCCGGTCGCATCCCCACCAGAGGCGGTGTTGGTCGCCAGATTGATCGAGACAGCCGCCGAGGAATTGGAATAGTCGATATAGTCCATCCCCTCGCCGCCGTACAGCGTATCGGCTCCGGCACCGCCCTGAAGCGTGTCGTCGCCTCCGCCGCCGGTAAGGGAATCGCGGCCCGCGCCGCCGATCAGGAAGTTGTCGCCAGCATCGCCTGTCAGCGTGTCGTTATAGGCAGAGCCTTCCAGGTTTTCGATCCCGGTCAGCGTATCGCCTGCCGCGTCGCCACCCGATGCCGTGCCGCCCAGCGTGATGTTCACGCCCGCAGCAGACCCGGTATAAAGCGCCCAGTCATTGCCCGCGCCACCCGACAACACGTCGGCGCCGCTGCCCCCGGTCAGGCGGTCATCGCCATCGCCACCATAAAGACTGTCGGCGCCCGCCGCGCCGTTCAGAGTATCGTTGCCCGCCCCCCCGGTCAGCGTGTTGGCATTGGCATCGCCTGTCAGGCTGTCGTCGTAACCGGTGCCGACCAGGGCCTCGATCCCCGACAAGACATCGGCAGCAGCCGCGCCGCCTGTGGTGCCTGCGCCAAGATCGACGGTAATGGCAGCGGCTTCGGCACTGAAATCGACGGTATCGTTGCCGGTTCCCCCATAGAAACTGTCGGCCCCGCCACCGCCGACCATCAGATCATTTCCGGCCCCGCCATAGAACGCATTGGCCCCGGCGTTGCCCGTCAGCGTGTCGTTGGAGCCAGAGCCGATGACCCCTTCGAACCCCAGGATCGTATCGCCCGCCGCATCGCCCGATGCGACCGCGCCCGTGGCAAGGTTGACCGATACCCCCGAGGTCGAGGTTGAATAATCGAGAAAGTCGAACCCGTCGCCGCCGTAAAGAAGGTCAGACCCCGAACCGCCCGCCAGCGTATCGTTGCCATCGCCGCCGTCCAGCGTATCGGCGCCCGAGCCGCCGATCAGGCTGTCATTGCCGCCGCCGCCGGTCAACTGATTGGCACTGCCATCGCCGGTCAGCGTGTCGTTATAGGCCGAGCCTGTCAGGTTCTCGATCTGGCTGAAGATGTCGCCCGAGGCGTCACCCACCGTTCCGGTATTCGTCGCAAGGCTGGCCGCAACCCCAGAGGTCGCGTCGCGGTAATCGACCGTATCGGTGCCCGCACCGCCATAAAGGCTGTCGGCCCCCGCACCGCCGATCAGCACGTCGTTGTCATTGCCGCCATAAAGACGGTCCGCGCCCGCACCGCCCCACAGCGTATCGTTGCCGGCGTTGCCCGTAAGGCTGTCGTTGCCTGTGCCGCCCCAAAACTCGTTATCGGCCGCATCGCCGGTCAGCGTGTCGTTGAATGCCGATCCGATCAGGTTCTCGATGCCGGTCAGCGTGTCGCCCGCGGCCTCGCCCCCGGTGCCGGTACCGCCCAGCGTGGCATTGACTGCCGCCGTGGACGCCGAATAATCCGCCGTATCGGTTCCGGCCCCGCCATCCAGTGAATCCGAGCCGGTTCCCCCGACCAGAAGATCGTTGCCATCGCCGCCGAAAAGCCGGTCGTTACCCGCGCCGCCATAAAGGCTGTCATCGCCCGCCAGCCCGTTCAGCGTGTCTGCCGCGGTGCCGGATGTCAGCGTGTCATTGCCGCTGGTCCCGTTATAGGTTGCCACCGAGTTGCGCCTGTCTGATGCCGGCCCGGGTCTTTGCCTGGGTCCGATCGTTTCTGCTCGCACCCAGCCTAGCGGGCGAATTGAGGCCAAAACATGGCAAAAAAGGCAAATACGCCACAATCTGCCAAAAACTGTGCCAATCCAGCACCATAAGCCCCATAAGATGCGGCGCAAAGGCCACTTTGGCTTACCGATGTAAAGACCGGCAGGCCCTGCGCAATTCACACGGCAATGTGATTATCATACTCGATATTATTCAATATGTTACATGAAATTCGATAATTACTTTTCAGAAAAAAATCTGTTTGTAAACGAATTGACAAAGAAACTTCTGGACAGGGCCACCCCCCCTTCGCTTACTGGCAGCAAGATCGCGGCTTTGCCTGTTTGGTGCCACGATTCCGGTTTCCGGGGGAGCGGAGGCCGGGAGTTCCAGGGGAGGATTGCATGTCAGACGGTTCCGTTTTCGGCGTTTACCCGCCGTCACCAGAATTCGCGGAAAACGCCCATGTCGATGGTGCGCGCTATGCCGTGATGTACAAGGACTCGGTCGAAACGCCCGATGCCTTCTGGGGCCGCGAAGGCCAGCGGATCGACTGGATCAAGCCCTATACCAAGGTCAAGAATACCAATTTCAACTTTGGCGAAGTTGACATCAAATGGTTCGAGGATGGCACGCTGAACGTGTCGGCCAACTGCATCGACCGCCACATGATTGCCCGCGCCGACCAGACCGCGATCATCTGGGAACCCGACGATCCCAAGACCCCGGCCCGCCACATCACCTATCGCGAGCTCTTGGAGCAGACCTGCCGCATGGCCAATGTGCTGAAGGCGCAAGGCGTGAAAAAGGGCGACCGGGTTGTCCTTTATCTGCCGATGATCCCCGAGGCGGCCTATGCCATGTTGGCCTGCGCCCGCATCGGCGCGATCCATTCCATCGTCTTTGGCGGCTTCTCGCCCGACGCGCTGGCCAACCGGATCAACGATTCCGAGGCTGAGGTGGTCATCACCGCCGACTTCGCGCCGCGCGGCGGCAAGAAGACGGCGCTGAAGGCCAATACCGATGCCGCCCTTCTGCATTGCAGTGACAAGGTGAAATGCCTGGTCGTCAAGCACACGGGCGACCAGACCACATGGGTCAGCGGGCGCGACGTGGACCTGACGGCGGCAATGGCCGACGCCAAGCCCTATTGCGCCTATACCGAAGTGGGTGCCGAAGACCCGCTGTTCATCCTGTACACCTCGGGTTCCACCGGCAAGCCAAAGGGGGTTGTGCATACCTCGGGCGGTTATCTGGTTTATGCCGCGATGACCCATCAGATGACCTTCGACTATCACGATGGCGATGTGTTCTGGTGCACCGCCGACGTGGGCTGGGTCACCGGCCACAGCTATATCGTCTATGGCCCGCTGGCCAATGGCGCGACCACGATCATGTTCGAAGGCGTGCCCACCTTCCCCGATGCCGGCCGCTTCTGGGAAGTGATCGCCAAGCACAAGGTGACGCAGTTCTACACCGCCCCCACCGCAATCCGCAGCCTGATGGGGCTGGGGCCGGAGTGGGTGGAAAAGCACGATCTTTCCAGCCTCAAGCTGCTGGGCTCGGTGGGCGAACCCATCAACCCCGAGGCGTGGAACTGGTACAACACCCATGTCGGCAAGGGTAAATGCCCCATCGTCGATACCTTCTGGCAGACCGAAACCGGTGGCCACATGCTGACCCCCCTGCCCGGCGCGATCCCGACCAAGCCCGGCTCGGCGACGAAACCCTTCTTCGGCGTCAAGCCGGTGGTATTGGACGCCGCCAGCGCCAAGGTTCTGGACGAAACCGAAACCGAGGGCGTGCTGTGCATCGCCGACTCGTGGCCCGGCCAGATGCGCACCGTCTGGGGCGACCATCAGCGGTTCCAGGAGACCTATTTCCAGCAATACAAGGGCTATTACTTCACCGGCGACGGCTGCCGCCGCGACGCCGACGGTTATTACTGGATCACCGGCCGGGTCGATGACGTGATCAACGTCTCGGGCCACCGGATGGGAACGGCCGAAGTGGAATCTGCCCTGGTCGCGCACCCCAAGGTCGCCGAAAGCGCTGTGGTCGGCTATCCGCACGATATCAAGGGCCAGGGCATCTATGCCTATGTCACCCTGATGAAGGGCGAAGAACCGACCGATGCCCTGCGCAAGGAGCTGGAGGCCTGGGTTCGCACTGAGATCGGCCCGATCGCCAAGCCCGACCTGATCCAATGGGCCCCCGGCCTGCCCAAGACCCGCTCGGGCAAGATCATGCGCCGCATTCTGCGCAAGATCGCCGAGAATGATTTCGGCGCCCTTGGCGATACCTCGACCCTGGCTGACCCCTCGGTCGTCGATGACCTGATCGCCAACCGCATGAACCGGAGCTGAGGCATGGCGCAGCCCCCCGTCCTGATCCTTCTTGGCCCTCCCGGCGCAGGCAAGGGCACGCAGGCCCGGATGCTGGAAGAAGATTTCGGTCTGATCCAGCTTTCAACCGGCGACATGTTGCGCGCCGCCGTCGCGGCGGGCACCGAGGCTGGCAATCAGGCCAAGGCCGTCATGGCGGCGGGCGGCCTTGTGTCCGACGACATCGTGCTGGCGATCCTGCGCGACCGCATGGCCCAGCCCGATACCGCCAAGGGCATCATCCTTGACGGCTTTCCCCGCACCGCCGGGCAGGCCGCCGCGCTCGACACGCTGTTGACGGCCAAGGACCAGCGCGTCACCGCCGCGATCAGCCTGGAGGTCGATGACGAGGCGATGGTGGGCCGGGTTTCCGGCCGCTATACCTGCGGCACTTGCGGCGAAGGTTATCACGACCAGTTCAAGCAGCCCGCCCATGCGGGAACCTGCGACAAATGCGGAGGTTCGGACTTCAAGCGCCGGGCCGACGACAATGCCGAAACGGTGCGCGAAAGGCTGAAAGCCTATCACGCCCAGACGGCGCCCCTGATCGCCTATTACGAAGGCAAGGGCGTGCTGGAACGGATCGACGCGATGGCTGACATCGCGGCGGTCCGCCGCGCGCTTGGCCGCATCGTGACCGGCGTTTCAGCCTGAGGGAAGGCCACGTCCGGCAGGAGGGCCGGGCGCGGAGGAAGGGAGAGAGATCAGCCAGAAGCGGCACCTTGCCGAACCCGAAGCATTTCGGGACCGGGAAAGGCTTGGCCGACAAGACGCTGATCGGGACAGACCCGGCATGGCCCGGAAACATGGAGGAAAGCCACATGGCAACAACATCGACGGACGTCGGCGCACGCTCGCGTCCCATGACGGCAGAGGAAAGGAAGGTCATCATCGCCTCCTCTGCCGGCACCGTTTTCGAATGGTATGACTTCTATCTTTACGGCTCGCTGGCGGCGATCATCGGCGCGCAGTTCTTTACGCCCTTCCCCGAAGCCACGCGCAACGTGTTTGCGCTTTTGGCCTTTGCGGCGGGCTTTCTGGTACGCCCGTTCGGCGCGCTGGTGTTCGGCAGCCTGGGCGACCTGATCGGCCGGAAGTACACCTTCCTTGCCACCATCCTGATCATGGGTCTTTCGACCTTCCTCGTCGGCCTTCTGCCCGGCTATCAAAGCTGGGGCGTGGCAGCGCCTTACATCCTGATCGGCCTGCGCATGTTGCAGGGCCTTGCCTTGGGTGGTGAATATGGCGGGGCCGCGACCTATGTGGCCGAACACGCGCCGCAAAACCAGCGCGGCTATTTCACCTCGTTCATCCAGACCACCGCGACGCTGGGCCTGCTGTTGTCGCTGGTCGTCATCCTGATCTGCCAGGGCTATATCAACGGCCACTACCCGACCGTGCCGCAATTCGGCCTGGACGGCGCGCCGCTGCTGGATGCCAAGACCGGCGAACAGGTGCTGCTGGAGCCGTGGAAAGCCTGGGGCTGGCGGATTCCGTTCCTCGGCTCGATCTTCCTGCTGCTGATCTCGCTTTATATCCGCGTGACGATGAACGAATCCCCCGCCTTCAAGAAGATGAAGGAAGAGGGTGCCGCCTCGAAGGCGCCGCTGCGCGAAGCCTTCGGCCAGTGGAAGAACGCCAAATTCGCCGTCATCGCCCTGCTGGGCCTGACCGCGGGTCAAGCCGTCGTGTGGTACTCGGGCCAGTTCTATGCCCTGTTCTTCCTGCAATCGGTCATCAAGGTTGACAGCTTCACCGCCAACGTCTTCGTGGCCTGGTCGCTGATCCTGGGCACCTATGGCTTCATCTTCTTCGGCCGCCTGTCGGACCGCATCGGCCGCAAGCCGATCATCCTGGCCGGCTGCCTGATTGCGGCGATCACCTACTTCCCGGTCTTCCACTTCCTGACCAAGACCGCGAACCCCGCGCTTTATGCAGCGCAACAGACCCCGATCGTCGTAACCGCCGATCCGGCCGACTGCTCGTTCCAGTTCAACCCGGTGGGGACCGCCAAGTTCACCACAAGCTGCGACCAACTCAAGGCCGCGCTGAACAAGGCCTCGGCCAATTCGGAAACCGTTGCCGCCCCGGCGGGCACGGTGGCCAGCGTCAAGATCGGCGAAACCGTGGTTCAGTCGTTTGACGGCGCGAAAAACGCCGCCGACGTGAAGGCCGCGACCGCTGCTCTGGAAACCGCGAAGGCCGGCACCGATCAGGCTGCGATCGACGCCGCCCAAAAGGCGCTGGACGATGCCAAGGCCGTCAAGACCGGCTTTGACAAGACCTTGGGTGACGCGCTGACCGCCGCCGGCTATCCCGCTTCGGCCGACAAGGCCGAAGGCATCGCCAAGGCGTCCAACTTCCTTGACATCTTCACCGGCCAGAAGATCACGATCATTGCGATCCTGACCTATCTGATCATCCTGGTGACGATGGTTTACGGCCCGATTGCGGCCATGCTGGTTGAACTGTTCCCGACCCGCATCCGCTATTCCGGCATGTCGCTGCCCTACCACATCGGCAACGGCTGGTTCGGTGGCCTGCTGCCCGCCACAGCGCTGGCAATCTCGGCCCAGACCGGCAACATCTATTCCGGCCTGTGGTATGCCATCGTGATCGCGGTGATGACCGTCGTCATCGGCACGATCTTTGTGCCCGGCGACACCCACAAGAAGAACATCTTCGCCGAATAAGGCCGAAGACAGGTTCAGGATCGGGCCGGGGTGGCGACACCCTGGCCCGTTTCGTTTTCAGCGGCGCAAGCGCAGCCACAGGGTCCAGATACCCAGCACAACCGCCAACAGGACGAGGTTGGCCAGAATGCCCACCCCGATCTCAACCGGCATCGCGGCCTTGGGCGCGCCGGATACCCGCGTGACCGGGATCACCACCGCCACGAACACCGCCCCGATGGCCAGGGGCGTCCAGGTGCCGGTATTGGCGCGGGTGCGCAGCATGGTGACGAACAGGGCGATCAACAGGCCGATGCGGAACGGCTCGATCAGTTGGGATTGAAACAGCGCGATCAGATCGTTTGGCTGGGGCATTGGTCCTCCGGGTTTGCCCCCGTGATAGCGGTTGCCGCCATTTCGGTCCACCATCGCCACGATTTTCCGGCAAGAGGGTGGTGACGCCCGCCCGATTGCCCTATCTGCAAGGCGGTGCGACCCGATGGAGATGGCATGAAGGATCTGACCCCCGACACATTCCGCGCGGCCATGCGGGCCATCGTCGGGAATTGCGCCATTCTGACGGTTGGTCAGGGACCAGAGGCGAACGGCCTTGTGGTCACCTCGGCCGTGTCGCTGTCGGCCGAGCCGCCGATGGTTCTGGTCTGTATCAACCGCAGTTCTTCGGCCCATCCGTTGCTGACGCGCTATCCGTTCTTCGGCCTCTCGTCGCTCGGGGCCGCGCAGCAAACGGTGGCAGAGCGGTTTTCGGGGCGCACCGGCGCGCATGGACCCGCGCGCTATGACGGGGCCGAATGGGAAACCGCCGTCACCGGCGCGCGGTTGCTGAAAGGGGCCGCCGCCGCCTTTGACTGCGAGGTCGAGGATATGATCGACAAGGCCACCCATACCATCGTGGTCGGCCATGTCCGCGCCACCCGCATCACCGCCGGGGTCGGCGCGCTGACCTATTGGCACGGCGGCTATCGTCCGGTCACGGACTGACCGGCCCTGTGGCGCCCTAGCCCTTGGCCCCCTGCCCGCGGGCATAGATGTCGTCATAGCGCACGATGTCATCTTCGCCCAGGTAACTGCCGGTCTGCACCTCGATCAGAACCATCGGCACGCGGCCCGGGTTTTCCATCCGGTGTTTCGCACCCAAGGGAATATAGACCGACTGGTTTTCGCCCAGCACCTGCACCGTATCGTCAATCGTCACCCGTGCGGTGCCGGACACGACGATCCAGTGCTCCGAGCGGTGAAAATGGCTTTGCAACGACAGCGCAGCCCCCGGATGCACCACGATGCGCTTGACCTGAAAGCGGTCGGCCAGCGCCAGTGTTTCAAACCAGCCCCAGGGCCGGTGATCGCGCGGAAAGGCCTCGGCCTGTTTGGCGCCCTTGGCCTTCAGCGCCTCGACCGCCTTTTTCACATCCTGCGCGCGGCTGCGGTCGGCGACCAGAACCGCATCGTTCATCGCCACCGCAACGATGTTGTTCAAACCGATGCCGACCAGTTCGACCCCTTCGCTATCCGACCGCAACAGCGTATCGGCGCAATCTATCGCCGTTACCGCGCCAGAGACGCTGACCCCGGCCGCATCCGCCCCCATCTCGCGCGCTACGGCGTCCCAGCCGCCAAGGTCGTTCCAGCCCTCGGCAAAGGCCACGACCGACAGGTTCGCCGCCCGCTCCATCACCGCATAGTCAACCGAGATCGACGGAGCCTTGGCCCAGACTTCGCCGTCCAGCCGCAGAAACCCCAGATCCGACCGGGCGTTTTCAATCGCCTGTTTGACAGGAGCCAGCATGTCGGAAGCATGTGCCTGAAACGCCGCCAGCATGGTTTTCGCGCTGAACAGGAAGATACCGGCGTTCCACAAATAGGTTCCGGCCTGCAACATCTCTTGCGCCCGCGCGGCATCGGGTTTTTCGACAAAACGGCGCAACGCTACCGGGTCAGCCGCCGCCGGGCCGGCCAGCTCCAGCCAGCCATAGCCGGTTTCGGCATGAGTCGGCGCTATGCCGAAGGTGACGATCTGCCCCGCCCGCGCCGCCGGAACACCGCGCTGCACGGCGGCGCGAAAAGCGGCGGGGTTTTCGATGGCATGATCCGAGGGCGCGACCAGGATCAGCGCATCGGGGTCGCTGGCGGCGATGTGCAGCGTGGCGGCCAGAACGGCGGGGGCGGTGTTGCGCCCTTCCGGTTCGATCAGGATCGCGCCGGGGTCCACCCCTGCCTCCAGCAATTGCTCGGTCACGATAAAGCGGAAATCGGACCCGGTAACGACGACCGGAGGAGCAAAGCCCTCGCCCGACAGCCTGCGGGCCGAGGCGACGAACAGGCTGTCCGTGCCCGTCAGATGCACGAACTGCTTGGGAAAGCTTTTGCGCGAAAGGGGCCACAGCCGGGTGCCCGAACCGCCACACAACAGAACCGGAGTAATCATTATCCTCATCCCCAGGGGTCGGGGCCAGCTTGTGCCAGATTTGCGCGCCGGGGCAAGGGGTTCAGGGCCTATCGGGCCGAAACTCTGCCGCCAGCAGCGCAAAGGCCCGCCCCATCAGCGCCTGGGCCGCCGCAGGAGTTTCGGCCTCGGCGTAAACCCGGAACTCTGGCGCGTTGCCAGAGGGGCGCAGATGCAGGACGCGGCCAGAGGCCAGCGTGACGCGCAATCCGTCTGTCATGTCGGTCGCCACCGCCTGTTCGTCCAGACGGGTCAGCAGGGCCGCAAGCTCGGGCGGGCTTTTGGTCAGCCGCGCCAGCAGGGCCGCGGTTGCCTCGGTCGGGGTATTCTCCACCCGGTCGGCGGCGGTAAAGCGCGCCGGTTCCTGTGCGACACGAGCGGCGACCCCGCCCACACGGGCACCTTCGGCCAGCGTGGCGATCATGGGCAGCAGGCTGTCGCGGGTGGCAAGGGGCGGCAGTGGGCCAGCCGGGCCTTGCGCGGCAAAACCCAGCAGAAAGCCGCCATTGGCCTCATATCCCACGACGCGCCCGCCCGCCTGCTCCATGCCCGCGATAACGAAAGGAGAGCCGATCTTGGTCCTGACCACGCGGGCGAAACGGCCCGACGCCTCTGCCCCGCTGTTCGAACTGACCGGGGTCACCACCACATCGGCCCCCAGCGCCGCCGCCGTGATCTGCCCCAGCACATCGCCCGGCACGATCTGCCCCGCCGCATCGGCCAGCAAGGGCCGATCGCCATCGCCATCGGTCGAGATAAGCGCATCCAACCGATGCGCCGCCACCCAACCGGCAATCGCCGCACGGGCCTCGGGCGAAACCGCTTCGGTATCGACCGGAATGAAGCTGTCTGACCGGCCGACCTCAACCGCCGTGGCCCCCAGATCGGCCAAGGTCCGCAGCAACAGATCACGGCTGACGGCGCTATGCGCCCAGACTCCGATACGCAGGCCGGCCAGGGCATCGCTGCCAAACCCGGCGACATAGCGGGCGACCCAATCGGCCCCTGCGGTTTCGCAATGCGCCAGGGACGCGACCCGGCCCGCAGGCGGGCGGCCAAGGTTCGACAGAATGGCCGCCTCATCTGCCTTGTCGATCTCTCCCCCCGGCAGATAGAACTTCAGCCCGTTGCGGTCGGCCGGAATATGGCTGCCGGTCACCATCACCGCTGCCGCCCCCGCACGCATGGCGGCAAGCGCCAGCGCGGGCGTGGGCACGGCACCGCAATCGGTCACGGCAATCCCTTCTTCCCGCGCGGCACGCGCCACGGCTGCCGCCAGCGCAGGGGAAGAGGGGCGCAGGTCGCGCCCGATCCACAACCCGCTGCCCACAGGGCACGCGGAAACAAAAGCACGGACATGATCGGCCACCAGATCGTCGGTCAGTTCCACCACCAGACCGCGCAGTCCGCTTGTTCCGAATTTCGGGGCCATATCGTCTCCTTCGCCGCTGCGGCGACATTGCCAGCGCGAAGGAAAAGAGACAACCACCGCCTCGGCGAATCGCCCGCGATGCGCATCCTGTGCCATGGATCCGTGCCGACAGTGTGATGCGCACGCTGCGCCGCGGCGGCTCATCCTGCCCAGGCACCCTGTGTAACCCTTTGCAATTCCTTACAGTGCCCGGACGAACCATGCCGCGACGCGGCTGGAAACCCATCTTGCATATAATACTACTTTTGCTAGCCTATTCCCGCCACGTTGAGGAGCGTGGCCAATTTCCAAGGGAGGAAACATGGCTATCATCACGAAACTCGCGCTTGGCGCGGGGCTGGCGGCGCTTTTGTCCACGGCAGCCCATGCCGACCTGACCGGCAAGGTGATCGGCTTTTCGCAGATCGGTTCGGAATCGGGCTGGCGCGCGGCGGAAACCTCGGTCACGAAATCGCAGGCCGAGACGCGCGGCATCGACCTGAAATTCGCCGATGCGCAACAAAAGCAGGAAAACCAGATCAAGGCCATTCGCGGCTTTATCGCACAAGGGGTTGACGCCATCTTGATCGCCCCGGTCGTCTCGACCGGCTGGGACGAGGTGCTGGGCGAAGCCAAGGAAGCCAATATCCCCGTGGTCCTTCTGGACCGTGGCATTGATGCCAGCCCCGATCTGTATCTGACAGGCGTCGCCTCGGATCAGGTCAAGGAAGGCGCGGTTGCGGGCAAATGGCTGATCGACACGCTGGCAGGCAAGGATTGCAACGTGGTCGAGCTGGAGGGCACCGTTGGCTCCTCGCCCGCGATCAACCGCAAGAAGGGCTTTGACGATGCGGTCGGCGCCACCTCGAACATCAAGGTGATCCGCAGCCAGACCGGCGACTTTACCCGCGCCAAGGGCAAAGAGGTGATGGAGGGCTTCCTCAAGGCCGAAGGCGGTGGCAAGGGCATCTGCGCCGTCTATGCCCATAACGACGACATGGCGGTCGGCGCCATTCAGGCCATCAAGGATGCGGGCCTGAAACCGGGCAGCGACATTCTGGTGGTGTCGATCGACGGCGTGCCGGACATCTTCTCGGCCATGGTGGCGGGCGAGGCGAATGCGACCGTTGAACTGACCCCCAACATGGCAGGCCCGGCCTTCGATGCGCTGGACGCCTATCTGAACGGCGGCACGGTGCCGGAAAAGGCGATCATCACCGAATCGAAGCTGTTTACCCAGGCCGACGATCCGCAGGGCGAGTATGACCGCCGCAAGGGTCTGGGCTACTGACACCGCAGTCCCGGGGCCGGACCACCGGCCCCGGATTGCTTTTTGAACCGCCCCGGCGTGAACTGGCGGGCGGAGGAAATCGGAATAGTCGGGGGGATCGGGCCATGACGGCAGAGGCGGCGGGCGCGCTGTTGGAGGCGCGGGGCATCGTCAAGATATTTGGCCAGCATCGCGCGCTGGATGATGTGAGCTTTGCGCTGCGCGCGGGCGAGGTGCATGCCCTGCTGGGCGAAAACGGCGCGGGCAAATCGACCCTGATCAAGATATTGACCGGCGCCTATCGCCCGGATGGTGGCGAGGTGCGGCTGCAAGGCGCGCCGGTTTCGTTCCGCGACCCGCTGCACGCCCAAAGCCACGGCATCGGCACGGTCTATCAAGAGGTCAACCTGCTGCCCAACCGCTCGGTGGCCGAAAACCTGTTTCTGGGCCACCAGCCGACCCGCTGGGGCCTGATCCGCCGCAAGGAAATCGAGGCGCACGCCCGCCAGGTTCTGGCGACCTATGGCCTTGAAATCGACGTGCGCGAGGAATTGTCGTCCTTTTCGGTGGCGATCCAGCAGATCGTTGCCATCGCCCGTGCGGTGGAGTTGTCGGGCAAGGTTCTGGTGCTGGACGAACCCACCGCCAGCCTTGACCGCAACGAGGTGGAGCGCCTGTTCGAGGTGATCCGGACCCTAAAGGCGCGCGGGTTGGGCATCATCTTCATCACCCATTTCCTCGATCAGGTCTTCGCGCTGGCCGACCGGGTGACGATTCTGCGCAATGGCCGCAAGATTGCGACCGAAAGACTGGCCGAAGTCAGCACCACCGATGTCGTGCGCATGATGCTGGGCAAGGATGTGGCCTTCGATCACCATCTGACCGGACTGGCGGAAACCACCCATGGCGCGCCTTGCGTCGGATTTGCCGGGCTGGGCCGCAAGGGCAGCGTCGCCCCCTTCACACTGGAAGTGCATGAAGGCGAGGTGGTCGGCGTCGCGGGCCTGTTGGGGTCGGGTCGGACCGAAATGGCGCGGCTGATGTTCGGCATCGATCCCGCCGACAGCGGCCAGATCACGATCGATGGCAAGTCCGTCACCATCCGCAACCCGGCACAGGCGGTTGCCGCCGGGTTCGGCTTTTGCCCCGAAGACCGCAAGCTGGACGGGATTTTCGGCGAATTGTCGGTGCGCGAGAATATCATCATCGCGTTGCAGGCAAAGCTGGGCTGGTTCCGCGCCCTGAACCGCGATGACCAGATCGACCTTGCGGGCCGCTATGCCGAGGCGCTGGATATCCGCGCGGCCAACCATGACATGCCGGTCAAGCTGTTGTCGGGGGGCAATCAGCAAAAGGTCATTCTGGCGCGCTGGCTGGCCATAGACCCCAGTTTCCTTATTCTTGACGAACCAACCCGCGGGATCGACGTCGGTGCCCATGCCGAAATTGTACGTACGATCAACCGCTTGCGTGAAGAGGGGCTGGGGCTGTTCGTGATCTCTTCGGAACTGGACGAGGTGGTGGCCTATTCCAACCGCGTCGTCGTCATGCGCGACCGCCAGATGGTGGCGGAACTGACCGGGGCCGATGTGGCACCCGACCGCATCGTGCAGGCCATTGCCGGAACTTCATTGGCAGAGGTGACGCCATGACCCGTCCCACCGCACAGATCCGCCCAGCCCCGCAGCCGCCTGCCCTGCGCCACCGCAGCGTGACGACCGCCCTGCTGCGGCCGCAGTTTCTGGCGCTGCTGGCGCTGTTGGGGATAAACTGGCTGCTGTTTCCGGGCTTTTTCTCGATCACCTGGCAGGACGGCCGTCTGTTCGGCAGCCTGATCGACGTGCTGAACCGCGGCACGCCGGTGGCCATTCTGGCAATCGGCATGACGGCGGTCATTGCCACCAAGGGCGTCGATCTGTCGGTCGGCGCGGTCATGGCAATTGCCGGGGCCGTGGCTGCGGTGATGGTCACCAGCGGCCAGCCTGCCGTGCTGGCGGTGGCCGCGGCTTTGGCCGTTGGCCTGCTGTGCGGGTTGTGGAACGGCATTCTTGTCACCACCCTCTCGATCCAGCCGATCATCGCCACGCTTGTTCTCATGGTGGCCGGGCGCGGTCTGGCACAACTGATCACCGAAGGCAGCATCGTCACCTTTACCGACCCCGTGCTGATCTTTATCGGCACCGGGTCGGTCGCGGGGCTGCCGACGCCAGTTGTGCTGCTGATCGGGCTGACGATCCTGACCACGCTGGCGGTGCGGCGCACCGCGCTGGGGTTGTTGATCGAGGCGGTCGGCATCAACCGCTCTGCCGCGCGGTTCGCGGGCATCAAGGCTGGCGCCCTGCTGCTGGTGGTTTATGCCTTTGCTGGCCTTTGCGCGGCCCTCGCCGGGCTGATCGTTGCGGGTGACATTCGCGGGGCCGATGCCAACAATGCGGGCCTGTGGCTGGAGCTTGATGCCATTCTGGCAGTGGTGGTGGGGGGAACCTCGCTGCTGGGCGGGCGGTTTTCAATTCCGATGTCGGTGGTGGGCGCCATGATCATTCAGGCGATGAACACCGGCATCCTGATTTCGGGATTTTCGCCAGAGTTCAACCTCGTGGTCAAATCCGCCGTCATCATCCTGATTCTGGTGCTGCAATCGCCCTTTGCCGCCAGTTTTGTGCAACGCAGGCGGCTGAAGGTCGCGCCCGGTGCGCAAGTCAGTGCCCAACAAGGAGACCGCGCATGAACCGCTCGCTTCGCCCGCTGCTGGCAACGGCCGCGATCTTTGTTCTGGCCTATCTGCTGGCCATAGCGCAGTTTCCCGCCATGGCCTCGACCCGCGTGCTGGGCAATTTCCTGACCGACAACGCCTTTCTTGGCATTGCGGCGGTGGGCATGACCTTCGTGATCCTGTCGGGCGGGATCGACCTGTCGGTCGGCGCGGTGATCGGGTTCACCACGGTGCTGATCGCCGTTCTGGTCATGTGGGTCGGCCTGCACCCCCTTGCCGCCTTTGCCATAGCATTGGCCGTGGCGGCGCTGTTCGGCGCGGGCATGGGGGCGGCAATCTACTATCTGCGCGTGCCCAGTTTCATCGTCACACTGGCCGGGATGTTTCTGGCGCGGGGCGCGGCCTCGGTCCTGTCGCCCGACAGCATCGGGATCAAGCACAGCTTTTACACCACGGTTTCCAAGTCTTACCTGCTGATGCCAGGTGGGGGGCGGCTGTCTGTGGTGGGCATCATGATGCTTCTGGTCTTCCTTGCCGGGATCGTCATTGCCCACCGCACCCGCTTTGGCTCTTACGTCTATGCGCTTGGGGGGTCGGAAACCTCTGCCGCGCTGATGGGCGTGCCGGTGGCGCGGACGACGGTGCTGATCTATACGCTGTCCTCCACTCTGGCGGGCCTCGCCGGGGTGGTGTTCTCGCTTTACACCTCGGCCGGATATTCGCTGAACGCACTGGGGGTAGAACTGGATGCGATTGCCGCCGTGGTGATCGGCGGCACCCTGCTAACCGGCGGTTACGGGCTGGTCGCGGGCACTTTCATCGGCGTGATGCTGCAAGGTTTGGTGCAGACCTACATCGTCTTTGACGGAACGCTGTCAAGCTGGTGGACCAAGATTGTCATCGGGGCACTTTTGTTTATGTTCATCCTGCTTCAGCGGCTTTTGCACTCGGCCGCGCCCCGCCGCAGAAAGATCCTTTGGACCGCATGAGATGAGCGAACCCGGAAGCCTTATCCGAACGCTCTCCGGGCGACAGGCGGCAAGAAACTACCACTCTTACGTCATCAATGAGGTCGGGGCGGCGATTGTCGGCGGCGCCATGGCCGTGGGGTCGATCCTGCCCGGCGATGCCGAGATGATGGAGCGGTTCGGCGTATCGCGCACCGTGCTGCGCGAGGCGCTGAAGACGCTGGAGGCCAAGGGCCTGGTCGAGGCGCGGGCCAAGGTAGGCACCCGGGTTCTGCCGCAGGCGCGCTGGAACCTTTATGACCGGCAAGTTCTGCTGTGGGTCCTGGAAAGCGGCTCCTCGCCCGCCTTTCTGGCCGCCTTCAACGTGGTGCGCCGCGGCCTGCAACAAGAGGCGGCGGCGCAGGCGGCCCTGCACCGCGAGGCCGAACACATTCGCCTGTTGCGCTATTGGCAGAACCAGCGACTGGTGATGAGCCATCAGCCCGAACCCTTTGCCATGGCCGAATTCGAGCTGCATCGCGTGATCTGCGAGGCCTCGGCCAATCCGTTCATCCGTGCGGCCTCGGGTCTGGTCGAGTTTGGCGTGGCCATCGACATCGGTGCCCGGCTGACTGCCGGACAACCGCCGGCCGAAGGTCTGGCCCCGCGCGATGCCGCCGAACATCTTGCCCTGCTGGCGGCCATAGAAACCGGCGATTCCCCGGCTGCACGCGCTGCGATGCAGGCATTGCTGGACCGCACCGCGACAGGTCAGACCCCGGCGACCGGCGCGATCTGAACCCGCGTGCCCCATTCGGCGCATTTCAATGCCAGTTCCGGTGGCAAAGGCAGATCGGTGTAAAGCGCCGTCAGTTCTGACAGTGACGCCAGTCGCGCGGGGGCGGGCCGGTCCAGCTTGGAATGGTCGCACACAAGAAAGCTTTGCCGCGCCTGCCGCAGGATCGATTTCGACACCCGCACCTCTTGCAAATCGTAGTCCAGCAAGTCGCCGTCCCGATCCAGCGCCGAGGCACCGATGATCGCGTAATCGACCTTGAACTGTTCAAAGAACTGGGTGGTCAATTCCCCCACAAGCCCGCCATCCGACCGGCGCAGCGCGCCCCCGGCCACCATCACCTCACACCCCGGATTGTCGGCCAGAATATTGGCCACGTTCATGTTGTTGGTGATGACGGTGATATTGCGGTGATGCAGCAACTCGCGCGCGACCGCCTCGGTCGTTGTGCCAAGGTTCAGGATAAGTGAACAGTTTTCGGGAATATCCGCCGCGCAGGCCCGTGCGATGGCGGCCTTGGCATCCTCGTTCATGCGCCGACGCTGCTCATAGCCCAGGTTGGTCGCCCCGGTGCGCGGCACCGCCCCGCCATGCACCCTGTCCACCAGCCCCAGATCGGACAGTTCCGTCAGATCGCGGCGGATGGTCTGCAAGGTCACATCAAAGCGTCCGGCCAGATCCTCGACCACGACGCGGCCTTCCTGGCGCGTGATCTCCAGAATCTCGCTTTGACGGAAGCTGAGGGCCATGCCTCGTTCCTTTCATTTCGTAAAATGTTCGTATCAGTTTCGCGGATGCGCCTTCATTGCGCAAGAAGGCAGAGATGCGACTGCGGCATCCAAGGCGGCGCCATGCTGGCGCGCACAGAACAGTATCGCGTGTTGATAGCGGTATCATGCTGGAAACCTTGATATAATACACTTTCTGCATGTGCGAAAATAGGTATTTCGCGCAAAAAAGAAAACGCATATTGCCAAAACGAACATTCTGCCGCAGTCTAAACATGTCAGGGGAGGACAATCCGTGAGCGAGAAGGCACGGCCATCAGAGGTCGATCTTTTCATTATTGGCGGCGGCATCAATGGCTGCGGCATTGCCCGTGACGCTGTGGGCCGGGGCCTGACGGTTGCGCTGGCCGAACAGGGTGATCTGGCGCAGGCGACATCATCCGCCTCGACCAAGCTGTTTCATGGCGGGCTGCGCTATCTGGAATATTTCGAGTTCCGTCTGGTGCGCGAGGCGCTGGAGGAACGCGAAACGCTTCTGGTCGCCATGCCGCATATCAGTTGGCCGATGCGCTTTGTTCTGCCCTATCACCCCGATATGCGGTTCGAGGGCGAGACGCCGACCGGCAAGCTGCTGGCGGCCACGATGCCCTGGATGAAGGGCCGCCGGCCGGCATGGCTGATCCGGTTGGGCCTGTTCCTGTATGATACCTTGGGCGGCAGAAAGATCCTGCCCGCCACCCGGTCGCTGGACCTTGCACGCGATCCGGCAGGCAAGGTACTGCAATCGCGGTTCCGCAAAGCCTATGAATATTCCGACTGCTGGGTGCAGGATTCCCGGCTGGTGGCCTTGAACGCCCGCGACGCTGCGGAACGCGGCACCAATGTCATGACACGCACCCGTGTCGTTCATGCCGAACGGCAGGGCGACGGCTGGCTGGTGGAATGCGAGGGCCCCGACGGCCCACAAACCTTCCGCTCCCGCGCTCTGGTGAATGCCGGTGGCCCCTGGGTCGAGGATGTGATCCGCAATGTCACCCACATCAACTCGACCGAAGGGGTCCGGCTGGTGCGCGGCAGCCATATCGTGACCCGCAAGCTTTATGATCACGACCGCTGCTATTTCTTTCAGGGCGAGGACGGGCGGATCATCTTCGCCATTCCCTACGAGGACGACTTCACCCTGATCGGCACGACCGACAAGGACCACCAGGGCGCCCCCGGCACCCCGAAATGCACCGACGAGGAGCGCGACTACCTTCTGGCCTTTGCCAGCCGCTATTTCGCCCATCCGGTCACGGCGGACGATGTGGTCTGGACCTATTCGGGCGTGCGGCCCCTGTATAACGACGGGGCAAAATCGGCCACGGCAGCGACCCGCGATTATGTCCTGTCGCTGGATCAGACGGGCGCGCCTTTGTTGAATGTGTTCGGCGGCAAGATCACCACTTATCGCCGCCTTGCAGAACATGCGCTGGAAAAGCTCGCGCCCTTCTTTCCGCAGGCGAAAGGGCCATGGACAGCCCGCGCGCCCCTGCCCGGCGGCAATTTCCCGGTCGATGGCGTGGCCGCGCTGATTGCGGCGCTGCAAGCGGGGCGACCGTGGCTGGATCATGCCTGGGCCCGTCGCCTTGTGCGGACCTATGGCACCGAGGCCGCAACCATTCTGGGCAGGGCAAAATCGCCGGCAGATCTGGGCCAAGCCTTTGGTGCCACACTGACCGAAGCCGAGGTGCGCTGGCTGATGGCCCATGAATTTGCCTGCACCGCGCAGGATGTGGCGTGGCGGCGGACCAAGCTGGGCCTGCGGTTGAGCGAGGATGAGATTGCCGCCCTTGACCGCTTCATGGCGGATCAGGGTGCAAGCGCCGCGACTGCGGCGGAATGAACGGGGGGAAACGTGGCACTTGAACTGAAAGGGGTAGCCCGGGTCATCAAGGGGCAGGACCATATCCGCCCCACCGACCTGCGGCTGGAAAAGGGGACGATGAACGTCCTTCTTGGCCCCACGCTGTCGGGCAAAACCTCGCTGATGCGGCTGATGGCGGGGCTGGACGTGCCCACCGCCGGGCGCATCTTCTGGAACGGGCAAGACGTCACCGGAATGCGTGTGCAGGACCGCAAGGTGGCGATGGTCTATCAGCAATTCATCAACTACCCGGCGCTGACGGTGTATGAAAACATCGCCTCGCCCCTGCGGCTGGCAGGCCTGTCGGCGGCGGAAATCGACCGCGCGGTGCGTGGCACCGCCGAGATGCTGAAACTGACGCCGATGCTGACGCGCAAGCCGCTGGAGCTTTCGGGCGGCCAGCAACAGCGTTGTGCGCTGGCCCGCGCGCTGGTGAAGGGTGCAGGGCTGGTGCTGCTGGACGAGCCTTTGGCGAACCTGGACTACAAACTGCGCGAGGAATTGCGGGCGGAAATCCCGCGGATCTTTGAAGAATCCGGCGCGATCTTTGTCTATGCCACCACCGAACCCGAAGAGGCGCTGCTGCTGGGCGGCAATACGGCGACCCTGTGGGAAGGCCGCGTGACCCAGTTCGGCCCGACGCCCACGGTTTACCGCCAGCCGGTCGATGCCACCACGGCGCGGGTGTTTTCCGACCCTCCGATGAACTTCATGCCCTGCGTCAAGCAGGGCCACCGGCTGACCTTTGGCCAAGGCGTCAACGCCCCCGCCGATGGCGCCTTTGCCGCCCTGCCCGACGGGCAATATCTGGCCGGGTTCCGCGCCAATCACCTGCACCTGAACACCCATTCCGGGCAAACGATCGAGCTGAAATGCCGCCTGGGCGTGACCGAGATTACCGGGGCCGAAACCTTCCTGCACCTCTACCACGGCACCGACAAATGGGTGGCGCTGGTCGAGGGCATCCATGACCTGCCCCCGGGCGCCGAGGTCAGCCTGTGGCTGAACCCCGCCCATGTTTACCTGTTCGATGCCTCGGGCCGTCTGGCTGCCCCGGCATCTTACGCAAGTGCGGCATAGGGGGCAGACATGGCACAGATCACCCTGAAGAACCTTGCGCACAGCTATGTGGCCAACCCCAGCGGCGACAAGGACTATGCGCTGAAAGAACTGAACCACGTCTGGCAAGACGGCGGGGCCTATGCCCTGCTGGGCGCCTCGGGCTGTGGCAAGACCACGCTTTTGAACATCATCTCTGGCCTGTTGCGGCCCAGTCATGGCCAGGTGCTGTTCGGCGACCGCGACGTGACGCAAGCCGAAACCGCCGAGCGCAACATTGCGCAGGTGTTCCAGTTCCCGGTCGTCTATGACACGATGACGGTGCGCGACAATCTGGCCTTCCCGTTGCGAAACAGGGGGATGGAGGCCAGCTATATCAAGGCCCGCGTCGATCAGATCGCCGCGATGATCGGGGTCGAGGCGATGCTGGACCGCAAAGCCCGCGGCCTGACCGCCGATGCCAAGCAAAAGATCAGCCTTGGTCGCGGCATGGTGCGCGAGGATGTTAACGCCATCCTGTTCGACGAACCGCTGACCGTGATCGACCCGTTGATGAAGTGGGAATTGCGTACGCAACTCAAGCAGCTTCACCGCGAATTCCGCCATACTATGATCTACGTCACCCATGACCAGACCGAGGCGCTGACCTTTGCCGACAAGGTGGTGGTGATGCACGAGGGCCGGGTGGTGCAAATGGGCACCCCGGAAGAACTGTTCGAGACGCCCGCCCATACCTTTGTCGGCTATTTCATCGGCAGCCCCGGCATGAACCTGCTGAATGCCGAGGTGCGCGGCACCAAGGCCATCGTGAACGGTGCCGAAGTGGCACTGGGGGCGGATTACGGCATGGTATCGGGCCGGACCCAGATCGGCATTCGCCCTGACTATGCCGTGCTGAACGCCGGGAGCGGCCTGCCGTTCAGCGTGACCCGCGTCGAGGATGTGGGCCGCCACCGCATCGTGCGGGGACAAGCGGCAGGCCAGCCAATGAATGTCATCCTGCCAGAAGGCACGCCGGTTTCTGCCGAGATGACCCATGTGACGCTGACGCCCGACCGGATCAACGTCTATGCCGACGACTGGCGCGTTCAGGGAGGGACCGCCTGATGGATAAGACCCTTAACAACAAGGCGTGGTTCCTTGTGCTGCCCGTGCTGGTGGTGGTGGCGTTTTCCGCCGTCATCCCGTTGATGACCGTTGTGAACTATTCGGTGAACGACACCTTCGGGAACAACGATTTCTTCTGGGCCGGGCTTGAATGGTTTGAAGAGGCCGTCACCTCGGACCGCATTCATGCCGCCCTTGGCCGGCAGATCCTGTTTTCAGCCATCATTCTGGCGATCGAGGTGCCCTTGGGCATCTATATCGCGCTGAACATGCCGAAACAGGGTTTCTGGTCCAGCCTGTGTCTGGTGCTGATGGCGCTGCCGCTGCTGATCCCGTTCAACGTGGTCGGCACGATCTGGCAGATTTTCGGCCGGGTGGACATTGGCCTTCTGGGCCATACGCTGGCCGCCCTCGGGCTTGACTACAACTATGTCCGCGACCCCTTTGCAGCCTGGGCCACCATCATCGTGATGGATGTCTGGCACTGGACCAGCCTTGTCGCCCTGCTGTGCTATGCCGGCCTGCAATCCATCCCCAACGCCTTCTATCAGGCGGCGCGGATTGATCAGGCCAGCCGTTGGAAGGTGTTCCGGTATATCGAGCTGCCCAAGATGCAGGGCGTGCTGCTGATTGCCGTTCTGCTGCGCTTCATGGACAGCTTCATGATCTATACCGAGCCGTTCGTCGTCACCGGCGGCGGGCCCGGCAACTCGACCACCTTCCTGTCGATCGACCTTGTGAAACAGGCCGTGGGGCAGTTCGACCTTGGGCCAGCCGCCGCCTTCTCGATCATGTATTTCCTCGTGATCCTGCTGGTGAGCTGGGTGTTCTACACCGTGATGACCAACCTTGATAAAGCGGAGGGCCAGTGACATGCGGCTGCGCGGCTCTGCCTTGGTGATGACCCTTTACATCCTGTTCCTGCTGGTTCCGATCTACTGGCTGCTGAACATGAGCCTGAAGACGAATACCGAGATCACCTCGACCTTCACTCTGTTTCCCAAGGAGCTGACATTCCGCAACTATGCGGTGATCCTGACCGACCCAAGCTGGTATATGGGTTACGTCAACTCTATCATCTATGTGGTTCTGAACACGGTGATTTCGATCACCGTCGCCCTGCCCGCGGCCTATGCCTTCAGCCGCTACAGCTTTATGGGCGACAAGCATCTGTTCTTCTGGCTGCTGACCAACCGCATGTCGCCACCCGCCGTCTTTGCACTGCCGTTCTTCCAGCTTTATTCCTCGATCGGGCTGTTTGATACGCATATCGCCGTGGCGCTGGCGCATTGCCTGTTCAACGTGCCGTTGGCGGTCTGGATCCTGGAAGGGTTCATGCGCGGCGTGCCGAAGGAAATCGACGAAACCGCCTATATCGACGGCTATGGGTTCTGGCGGTTCTTCCTGCGCATCTTCATGCCGCTGATCGCCAGCGGGATCGGTGTCGCGGCGTTCTTCTGCTTCATGTTCTCGTGGGTGGAACTGCTCTTGTCGCGCACCCTGACCAGCGTGAATGCCAAGCCCATCGCGGCGGTCATGACGCGCACGGTGTCGGCAAGCGGCATGGACTGGGGCGTTCTGGCTGCCGCAGGTGTGCTGACCATCATTCCCGGCGCGCTGGTGATCTGGTTCGTCCGCAACTACATCGCCAAGGGCTTTGCCCTGGGCCGCGTGTGAGGTGATCATGTCCGACACAACCGCCCCCCCCCTTGGCACCCCTGCCCCGCGCGCGCCCTGGGCCGCGATCTATCTGGCCGCTGTGGTGGTTCTGCTGGGAATTCTGGGCTTCCTTGTCTGGGCCACTCCGGTGGATGCCGACGGCGCGAAGGCCTGGTTCGACCCGATGATCAAGGGCGGCTGGATGGCCTGGACCTTCCCGGTCGCCCTGTTCTTCTGGGTGATCGGCAGCCTTCTGGTCACCATGACCATCCTGGCGATCCGGTTCCCCGAAACGCCCCGGCGGGGCGTGCTGCGCATCGAGACGACGCGCGGCGACCGGCTGTTCATCTCGCTTCTCGGCTCGGCCTTCCTTTGTCTGGCCTGGCTGTTCTTCTTCGGCGGCCCGCTGTGGTGGGCGCTGATCCTTTGCCTTGTCTATGCCGCAGCGGTGTTCCGCTGGGTCTGACGGGGAGCAAGTCGCCGGCGGATCGGGCTGCAACCCCAACCCGCCGGCAGGAACGTAAAACTGCGACGTCTCACATTCTGGGAGGAATCATAATGAGATTGAGACCGACAACAACCGCGATGGCGCTTGCGCTTATCACTTTTGCGATGCCCGCCTGGGCCGATATGGAGGCGGCCAAGGCTTTCCTCGACAAGGAAATCGGCGACATGTCAACCCTGTCGCGCGCCGATCAGGAAAAGGAGATGCAGTGGTTCATCGACGCCGCCAAGCCCTATGCAGGCATGGAAATCAAGGTGGTGTCCGAAACCCTGACCACGCATGAATATGAATCCAAGGTGCTGGCGCCCGCCTTCACCGCGATCACCGGCATCAAGATTACCCATGACCTGATCGGCGAAGGCGATGTGGTTGAAAAACTGCAAACCCAGATGCAGACGGGCGAGAACATCTATGACGCCTACATCAACGACAGCGACCTGATCGGCACCCACTGGCGCTATCAGCAGGCCCGCAACCTGACCGACTGGATGGCCGGCGAAGGCAAGGACGTGACCAACCCCGGTCTGGACCTGGCCGATTTCATCGGCACCAAGTTCACCACCGCCCCGGATGGCAAGCTCTACCAGCTTCCCGACCAGCAGTTCGCCAACCTCTACTGGTTCCGCTACGACTGGTTCAACGACGAGAAGACCAAAGCCGATTTCAAGGCCAAGTATGGCTATGACCTCGGCGTGCCGGTCAACTGGTCGGCCTACGAAGACATCGCCGAGTTCTTCACCGGCCGCGACATGTCCTATATGGGCGGGCCGACCTCGGTCTATGGCAACATGGACTACGGCAAGAAAGACCCCAGCTTGGGCTGGCGCTACACCGACGCGTGGATGTCAATGGCCGGCATGGGCGACAAGGGAGAGCCAAACGGCCTGCCGGTTGACGAATGGGGCGTCCGCGTGAACGAAAAATCGCAGCCCGTCGGGTCTTGCGTGGCGCGTGGCGGGGCAACCAACGATGCGGCGGCGGTCTATGCCGTGACCAAGGCCATCGACTGGCTGCAAAAATACACCCCGCCGGAAGCCCAGGGCATGACCTTTGGCGAAGCGGGTCCGGTTCCGGCTCAGGGCAACATTGCCCAGCAGATGTTCTGGTACACCGCCTTCACCGCCGACATGGTGAAACCCGGCCCGGTGATGAACGAGGACGGCACGCCGAAATGGCGCATGGCCCCCTCGCCCCATGGCGCCTATTGGAGCGAAGGCACCAAGATCGGCTATCAGGACGTGGGGTCGTGGACCTTGATGAAATCCACCCCGGTGGACCGTGCCCAAGCGGCTTGGCTTTATGCCCAGTTCGTCACCTCGAAAACGGTGGATCTGAAAAAGTCTGACGTTGGCCTGACCTTCATCCGTCAGTCCACCATCGACAGCCAGCACTTCACCGACCGCGCGCCGAAACTGGGTGGTCTGATCGAGTTCTACCGCTCGCCCGCGCGGACGGCCTGGTCGCCGACCGGCACCAACATTCCCGACTATCCCAAGCTGGCCCAACTGTGGTGGCAGAACATCGGCGATGCGCTGTCGGGTGCCAAGACCCCGCAAGAGGCGCTGGATTCGCTCTGCGCCGAGCAGGAAAAGGTGCTGGCGCGGCTTGAGAAATCGGGCGTGCAAGGTGACATCGGACCGAAGCTGAACGAAGAGCAGGATCCGCAATACTGGATCGACCAGCCCGGCTCTCCGGTTGGCAAGCTGGAGAATGAAAAGCCGCAGGGCGAGACCATCGCCTATGACGAGCTGATCAAGTCCTGGCAGAAGTAAGCCTTTTGGGCGCGTGGGTTTCGACCCGCGCGCCCTTTTTCTGCCTTGCCGGGCAACTCCTTTCGGGTTGTCGTGCAAGACAGAAAGCGGATTGCCATGACCCATATCCTTGCCATCGACCAAGGCACCACCTCGTCCCGGTCCATCGTGTTTGACCGGCATCTGAAGGTCGTAGCCAGCGCGCAGGAAGAATTCACGCAGCATTATCCTGCCTCGGGCTGGGTGGAACATGACCCGATGGACCTGTGGTCCACCGTCGCCGCAACGGCGCGTGGCGCGATTGAAAAGGCCAAGATCACCGCCGCCGGCATCGCCGCCATCGGCATCACCAACCAGCGCGAAACCACGCTGTTGTGGGACCGCACCACTGGCCAGCCCTTGCACAATGCGATCGTCTGGCAAGACCGCCGCACCGCGCCCCTGTGCCTGGCCCTGAAAGATCAGGGGCATGAGCCGATGATCACCGAGCGGACCGGCCTGCTGCTGGACCCCTATTTTTCGGGCACCAAGATCAAGTGGATTCTCGATCATGTGCCCGGCGCGCGCGACAGGGCAAAACGGGGCGAGATTGCCTTTGGCACGGTGGATACCTGGCTGATCTGGCAACTGACCGGCGGCAAGGTTCATGCGACGGATGCGACCAATGCCGCGCGGACGCTGATCTATGACATCGGTCGCGGAGAATGGGATGCCGAGATCTGTGCCCTGCTCGACATTCCCATGGAGATCCTTCCGCAGGTGCGCGACTGTGCCGCCGATTACGGGGTGACGCGGGCCGATCTGTTCGGACGCGCGATTCCCATTCTGGGCGTTGCGGGCGATCAGCAGGCAGCGACCGTGGGTCAGGCCTGCTTTCAGCCCGGCATGATGAAATCAACCTATGGCACCGGCTGTTTCGCGCTGTTGAACACCGGGGCCGACCGGGTTCCGTCGAAGAACCGGCTTCTGACCACCATCGCATACCGGCTGAACGGGCAGACGACCTATGCGCTGGAGGGTTCCATCTTCATCGCGGGTGCCGTGGTGCAATGGCTGCGCGACGGGTTGAAGATCATCCGTTCGGCCGCCGAAACGCAGGGCCTGGCCGATGCCGCCGACCCCACGCAGGACGTGGTTCTGGTGCCTGCCTTCACCGGCCTGGGTGCGCCCTACTGGCGGCCCGATTGCCGTGGCGCGGTCTATGGGCTGACCCGCAACTCCGGCCCGGCCGAAATGGCCAGGGCGGCGCTGGAAAGCGTGGGGTTCCAGACCCGCGACCTGTTAGAGGCGATGCGCGCCGACTGGGGTGCCACCGCCGACGGCGTGCTGCGGGTTGACGGCGGCATGACGGCCAGCGACTGGGCGATGCAGTTCCTGGCCGACATCTTGGGCGCGCCGGTGGACCGCCCCGTGGTTACCGAAACCACAGCCCTTGGCGCCGCCTATCTGGCCGGCCTGCAAGCCGGGGTCTGCCCCGCCCCTGCCGAGTTCCAGAAGCACTGGGCGCTGCAACACCGCTTCAGCCCCGCAATGGACGCGACCACGCGCGAGGCGCGCTATGCCCGATGGGGCCGCGCCGTTGCCGCCACCATGTCGGTATAAGGCGCCAAGCAATCGGCGGGCGATGGCCCGGGCCCGTCTCATCACAGGAGATGTCGTCCGCGAGATCGTCTGCTCCCCCTTTTCAGGCCCGTCGCGGGAATGATGGCAAAGACCGTGCGCGCGGCATCAGATCGTCGTCGGCATGGTGCAGGCCCCAACGAAACGCGCCACGCGAGATATCAAAGGGGACCATGAGGCGAATGCGGCCAATATATTGGCCGCAGCCAGGCCAGACAGGAAGTTGCGGGACACTCTCCAGCTAACCCATTGATTCCCGTGGGCCACAGTGAAACCGATGCGGGACACAGCATCGTTGCTTTTATTGGATAATTTATGAAGATGGTGGGCGACCCTGGAATCGAACCAGGCACGAGTCGCCTCGGCGGAGTTACAGTCCGCTGCCGCACCTTGCAGCACGTCGCCCACTGGCGGCGGATGTATCCAAGGGGCCCTTGGGCGTCAAGGGCAGAAATCATCCTTATGCGGGCTTGCCAAGTGCCGGTCATCTTGCCAGAGGTGAACGCAGGATCAGGAGTGTGCGATGAGCAAGAAACCGGCTTGGGTGGTTGACAAGGAGCGCGGGCGCAAGGCCGAGGCCAAGGAAACCGTCTGGCTGTTCGGCCTGCACGCGGTGCGCGATGCGTTGCTGAACCCGGCGCGCGAAAAGCTGCGGCTGATCGTCACCCGCAACGCGCTGGACAAGCTGGAAGACGCTGTAGCAACGGCCGGGATAGAGCCGGAGCTGGTCGATGCGCGCAATTTTACCGCCCCCTTGGACGAGGGCAGCGTGCATCAGGGCGCCGCGATGGAGGTCAAGCCGCTGAACTGGGGCAAGCTGGCCGATGTGGCGATTTCGGGGGCCGGTGCGCCCCTGGTCGTGCTTTTGGACCGGGTGACCGACCCGCACAATGCCGGGGCCGTGCTGCGCAGCGCCGAGGTGTTCGGGGCGCGTGCCGTGATCGCGCCGCGCCACCATTCGGCGCCCGAGACCGGCGCGCTGGCCAAGAC
>APMI01049038.1_pt1 | contig 27898 bp, 23 predicted proteins | sample 667938 | NCBI WGS metagenome assembly APMI01 (sample SAMN01084076, study PRJNA167559) | wastewater metagenome | biome: Wastewater | place: Denmark: Ejby Moelle, Odense | collected 2011-11-28
TTGGTCAAACCTCAGAAATTGTGCATATCTAGATGATTTTTTCAAGCCCAAAATTATTTATCCGGAAATCACAAAATTTCTAAATTTCTATTATGATGAAAATGGGGAGTATTTTACCAATAATAAATGTTTCATCCTAACTGGTGAAAATCTTGAGTACCTAGTCTGTTACTTCAACTCGAAACTATTTCGTTATGCTTTTATGAATAACTTTCCTAAGCTCCTTGGTGACGCATACGAATTGCGTAAAGTTTTTTTTGAGCAAATCCCAGTAAAAATGGTCAACGGTGATGAGAACAATGTTTTTGCTCAGTTATTGCATAAGTTCAGAAATGCAGCGAATAGTTTTGACCTGTTAGAAGAAGAAGCGAATCAACTAATTTATAAACTGCATTTAATATCGGAAGAAGAAATAAAAGTAATTGAGGGTTCTTACGCCGCCTCTCTATAGCCCTTTATTTAATACCTCTTTTAAGAATATTAATTTCAATCTCTCCAAATCCATATAGTTTATATACATCTTCGTCTATGGCATCTTCTAAGTCCTTGATAGACTCTCCAGATTGAGTTATTGCAATTATTTCATCAATGTATTTTACAAATGACGCTTGTTGTTCAGACGATATCTTGGGAATTGGCAGCGATTCAATATAAATCTTTTTCCATCGATTTGTTCCAACTCCAGATGTTGTTGTAATCTTATCAAAATACCATTCGCAGAGCTTTGAATTTAAAAACGCAGTAAGAAATTTCATACTTTCGCCAGTCATAATAAAGCCGGTTGCTTCTACCATAATACCAGTGTTGTCATAAGCAAACTTCGGCAGATCTGTTAGCTCTAACCAGACAATTTTCTCCTTGTCAAATTCTTTTAAGTATGCACAATTCCTAAGATTGGTCCAATAGTCGCCTTTGTCCTGTCGTTTTACCAATTGTACTTTATATTGCTCCAAATGACTGAGAACTGCTGGATAATCATTGATGTCAACTCTTGGAATATTAAATTTTTTCAAACCATTATGTGCGTGAATTATCCATAATGAATGGTCATTAGCAATATATTTTCTGATATTTCTGCCTTTTAAAATCGGACGAATAATTTCGGCATTTTTGGGCGATTTTGAAATAAGGCTATTTTTTGTTTCCTCACTAATAATAAATGCCTCATTAAAACCTGTAAGAATTCCCCTATTTATTTGAATATCCCAGTGCTTTAATTGCACGCCAGATTCCTCTACTTTCCTTTTAAGTTGCATTTCGACCGGTGACAAGATTGCCCAGTTTTTACCAACTTCGAAACTTGTGGAGATAGTTGCGTGTAGTCTAAAATAATCGCTCATATTTTTCAGACTATTTACATTTTCTTCAATACTGCAAGTTTGTACTTCCCCACTATAACTCGCCTTTTGAGTGATTAAAATATTGGTATTCACGGTGGCTGCATCAAATAGCTGAAGGTTTACGAAGTCAATCAATTGCAAAGGATTAGAATCTGTAATGAAAAAATCGCGCATGCTCTCTCCATAGCTAGCCCTCATCCACTTATTCGAAGTGATATAGGCTAAATAACCATTGGGTTTTAATAGGCGAATACCTTGTTCATAAAATAGGCAATAAATGTCCCCCGTCCGTACAAATGTTCTATAATCCTGTTGTTGTAAAATATCGGCTGATTCTCCCATTTTTTGAAGTTGTATATAAGGAGGATTCCCAATTAATACATCAAAACCTTCAAAATTGCCGTTATCATCCAATACCTCAGGAAATTCAAAACGCCATTCAAATGCGGTTTGATAGACAACATTGTTTTTTATTTCCTCTATTTCATTTTCTAACTTTTTTATCCTTGCATTTAGAGTTTCTATTTTCTTTTTAATTGTAAGATTTCCTTTGGTACTCTCAAATAACGTTTCGCTTTGAAGTTTTATAAGTTCTCCACGTGCTTTCGAGAGTTTATCCCTACGATCGTCATGTATGCTGAAGTACGTTTGGAATCCATTTTTAATATCATTGATTAAAGTTGTGAGCTTATATTTTTCTTCTCTGTCAGTAGCGTTTTTGAAGTCATAAACTGCTTTTCTGTATTCCGGTATTGTGTGATTTACATTCTTTAGTGCTAAAGTCAGGTCTGTATGTAGTGCGTATCGGCTTAAGAGGGAGTTGCCTGATTTAATATTGATGTCAATATTTGGCAGTGTTTCTAATTCTTGGTGTGCACCAATATCTATGTAATAAGCATTTTTTAATAACTCAATCCACAATCTTAGGCGACATATTTTCACTGAATTGACGTTTATGTCTACCCCAAATAGGCAATTCTCGATTATCTTTTTCTTTTCATTAAAGAGTGTTTTTTGAATTCTCTGACTTTCTCTATTATTGGGATTGTATATAAAAGGGTCGTTGTACTCGTCCAATATCACCAATTCATCATTTATGATGTCGATATCATATTCCTTTATCCGTTTCCCGTTTTCGTCCTGCAAAATGTGCAGTTCGGCTTTTATAGCAATTATCTCGTTTAGAGCTGAAACCAAAAAGTGGCCACTGCCTACGGCGGGGTCACAAATTTTGATGCTATTTATGATATTATTAGCTTCGTTAATGTTCTCAATTTTATTGTGCACGGCATCGATCGTATCACATTGCCATCCGTAATGTTCATTGAATTTCTGGACTACTGATTTTCTTATGGCTTCTTTGCACATATACATAGTAATGAAACCGGGCGTGTATATGGAGCCATCTTTATATCCGTTAATCTTTTCAAATACTTTACCAAGTACAGAAGCACTAATAAGAGCCTTGCTGTCCTCTTGTATATCATCTTTGCCATCACTGGCAAAATCATAAGCATCAAGGAAGCGGAAGATGTAATCTATGCTTCGTAGTGACTCGTTTTTTTTATTCTTGTCCTGCAACACACTATTAGGCATGAGCGCTAAAGTGAGATTGTTCTCCAACTGATTAATCGCTACGGCTTGATTCTCCAACTCGCTTTTTTCAAAGAGCGAACTATTGAGATAAGGGACATTTTTATACTTTTCTTTCACATCTTCCTTACGTTCCGAGTAAGTGCGCGCCAAAACAAGATGGAACAATTTGTGGAGTTCATCAAAGTCGTGGATATTCCGTGCGTCGAGAAAACGGTATTCCTGATCGCCACGATGATAATTTACAAGCTGTCCCTCCAGAAGCTTTAGGAAAAGAATGCGGTTTATCCAGGTGAGGGCAAGTTCTAAAGCGATATTAAATATTCGTTCTTCTTTATCTTTTCCGTATTGATTTAATCCTGTAATACGATATAAATCCCCCTCTTCAAGACGTGTGATAGTATTTTCGATCAATGAGCCAGCGTTTCTATCTTGTCGACGACGTATGATACTTTTGCCTCCGTCCTTTGCTTCTTCAAGGCCAATAATATATAATAGCTCCTTATAAAACTTATCATTAAGTGTATTGCTATCAACAGATGACTTGCGTAGAAGGTGATAGGGAGATTGGATCTTGTATAGAGAAATTAGCTTTTTGTCGTTTACTTTATTTGTGCCTTTTAGTTCCTTTTCATAAGTGCGAATATCGAAATAGGCGACATCCATTACTTCATCCAGAGAATCGACAAAAGGCTTTACGATATCGTTGTAGAAGAGAGCAGTGTCTTTGGTTACTTTCTGGCCGGCTTTCCATTCCTGGTATTGTTTTACAAATCCTTTGTTTCTTGCAAAGAATTTCTCAAAGTATTGGGCATCAATAATAAACCATTCATAAATATTGGTGGCAATGCAATGCTTTATGTCGATGTTATTTCCCGTAATGCGCTCCTCCATATAGTAGAGGACCAACTCATGCAGTGCCTTTGTATTGGGTTTTTCGATACTAAGCATTTCGCCTTTGTTGCCCGGGCGCTTAGCTTCAATAATAACACCTACACTTTCTTTATTGGTTTTGCCATTATGTATTACGAGATCCTTCGCGTCCTTTGTATTGATAAAATTGGTGTCCTTATAAAAGGTATCCAAAAGGAAATCGCGGATGTTATTTTTTAAATGTTCTTCACGCTCGTCACTATCAATATTATCTAGCAAATGTGATAGATTACCCTTGAATAAGTCCATTTCATTCCTGAGAGGACGATATTTTATTAACTCCCGGGTAGCTTCTTTAGGGTCGATACTTCTAAATCTCATTGTAGTGTAGGTTGTGCCTGAAATAAGGATGGGTTTAATTTAGACAATTTGGCTGCATTTTTCAACATATGGGCTTTCTAATTTTATTATCAGATTGCTTCCTGCCTCGCCCGTCTATTCAGCCGGACGGGCAATGACGTGAGTAATAGTATTCCGGACGATGAACGGTGCCAACGCCGTGGGTGCCGGATAGTACTTTGCGGCTGGGGCAAAAGAAATAATTATTTAGCTGTGTGCATATATTGAGTGGTTCCTTCGTTCCTCAGGATGACAGCGGCACGGATGCTAGGCTTCTACATCCCCCTAGCCCTCCCGCAGAAAGCGGGACTTTCGCTGTCAGCCCGGCACAGGGCTATGCGCAAGGGGGAATTGGCCGCGTGCATGTCGCCTCCCGCGGAAGAGCGGGACTATCGCTGTCGACGCGGCTCAGGGTGACAGCCGCGCTTCTTAATCAGGCTGTTTTTTTAATACATTTGTACATGCGCTACACATACATAATTGCCTGCCTGGCTATAGCTGTTTGTTTTGCATCCTGCGGCAAAACGATAGTAGATCCGCCGGAGCCTGCGGCTACGGATAAGTACCTGGTCTTTAAGTTCCACTTTGATAGCACGCAGGCGCGGCTGGGCAACCTGGGTCAGCCTGTGAGTATGCCGGCGGGGCACTGGGGGCAGAGCCCGAGGTTCAATGTGATAGCTGCACACTACTTTGAGCTGGCGCCTACAGCTTATACTGCCCTGGGCAGCGGCGCGGTACTGTACAAGGGGGCGCAAACCACAGCCGGCGGCGGCGATGCCATTGACTTTGACCAAATAACACTAGTGCATGAGGGCGAGGTGGCGCTAAAGGTACCGCTGAAGGATATAGCGGCGGGCAGTTACCAATACCTGCGGGTATCGCTGGCCTACCAAAACTACGGGGTTAACTTTACGTACAACAATGTGGACTATAGCGGTACGCTGGCATCGTTCATAGGCTTCAACAGCTATATACATAGCTATAGGATAAAGGACTCGAGCGTGGCGGTGAATGCCAATAAGCTGCAGGGCTACTTCGGCTTTGAGAACATCTATAATGTGACCACCGGCGATGGCGCCGGTGCGACCACCGTGGTGAACCCGATAGCGGACACATCGCCCATACCTGCGGGCAACTGCGTGGTCACTGCTGCCTTCCCCACACCGCTGCATATAACAGGCAATGAAAGCAGCGACATAACGGTGACCATGAGCCTGAGCACCAACCAGAGCTTTGAATGGGAAGACCTGAACGGCGACCATAAATGGGAACCGGCAGATGCAACGAACCCGGAGCATGTGGTGGATATGGGGATAAGGGGGATGGCGCTGTACCAGGTGGTTGAGTAGGTTGATTGGTTGATAAGTTGATTGGTTGTGGTTCGACATCCCGATAGCCATCGGGACACGATGACAACAATAAAAAGACGGATAATAGATGAAAAGTAAGATAGGGCGATTGTTGTATTTGGTGGTTCCGGTGCTGGCTTTGCTTGTAGGGGCCTATTTTGTATTCGATGCAGGCAAGGCGCTGCAGACAGGGATGCCGGTGCACAAATTCTCGAACACGGCATCGCAGCAGCATGAGTGGGAGGAGATACTGGCGGCCTTCAGCCATCCCGTGGCGGTGTTCATCCTGCAGCTTATTACCATTATTATAGCCTCGCAGCTGTGCGCGTACCTGTTCAAAAAGATAGGTCAGCCGGCGGTGATGGGCGAGATAGTGGCGGGTATACTGCTGGGCCCATCGCTGATGGGTGCTATAGCGCCGGGTTTCACGGCTTTCATTTTCCCCGCGGCATCGCTGGGCAATCTGCAGATGCTGAGCCAGGTGGGCCTTATACTCTTTATGTTCGTAATAGGTATGGAGCTGGACCCCGCGCTGATAAGGAAGAAGGCGGGCGCGGCGGTGCTGATCAGCAATATGAGCATAGTGGTGCCCTTCGGTTTGGGTATAGGCATGTCTTACTTCCTGTACACCAAATACGCGGTGCCGGGTATACCTTTCTATGCCTTTGCGCTCTTTGTGGGTATTGCTATGAGCATTACGGCCTTCCCCGTGCTGGCGCGCATCATTCGCGAGCGGGGGCTTACCAATAGCAAGCTGGGTGCAGTGGCCCTTACCAGTGCAGCCGTTGGCGATATAGCGGGCTGGTGCCTGCTGGCAGTGGTGATAGCCATAGTGAAGGCGGGTTCGCTGGGTACTGCCCTGTATACGCTTATTGCGACGGTGGTATTTATGGTGGTGCTGCTGGCTGTGTTCCGGCCCTTGCTGAAGCGCATGGCCGGCTTAAAGACAGATGACAAGCTGCTGAAACGATCGACCATGGCACTGGTATTCGTGGTGCTGCTGCTATGTGCTTACAGCAGCGAGGTGATAGGCATACATGCGCTGTTCGGGGCTTTTATGGCGGGGGTTATCATGCCGGTGGAGTGGAGCTTCCGCAAGGTGATCATAGATAAGATAGAGGATGTATCGCTGGTGCTCTTGCTGCCGCTGTTCTTTGTATTTACGGGCCTGCGCACGCAGGTGGGCCTGCTGAACGACAGCAGCCTGTGGGGCGTGTGCGGTGTAATAATAGCTATAGCGATACTGGGTAAGTTTGGCGGCAGCGCCATTGCCGCGCGCCTGAGCGGCGAGAACATGCACGACAGCCTGGCCATAGGCGTACTGATGAACACGAGGGGACTAATGGAGCTCATCATCCTGAACATCGGCTACGACCTGGGCATACTAAGCCCGCAGATGTTCACCATGATGGTGATCATGGCACTGGTGACCACTTTTATGACCAGCCCGCTGCTGAATTTGCTGGGGAGGGTGTATAAGGTGAAGGGCTGAAGACCAGGCAAAACTCCCCTCTTTGGTGGCTGTGTGCGCAGGCAGGAAAGAGGGGTGGATCCCGCTCCTTCAGCGGGAGACGGGGTGATAATTCAAGAATAATATGAGCAAGTTCATACACTCAAATAATAAGCTAAAAGATAACAGGGATGTTCTAAGAAAGAACCTGACACCTGCTGAGGCTGCTTTATGGAAAGCGCTTAAAGGCAGCAAGCTAAAGCACAGGAAGTTTATCCGGCAGCACAGCATTGAGCACTACATAGCCGACTTTTATTGCGCTGAAGAAAAGCTAATAGTGGAACTCGACGGACAAGTCCATTTCACTACCGGGGGACATCAATATGATTCAGCAAGAGACGAAAGATTGAGGGCTTTAGGTTTCACCGTCTTGCGGTTTGAGAATGACCTTGTTTTTAAAAATCTAGAAGGGGTATTGCAGGATATATCAAGGTGTTTTAAGAGGTGAATTGTATCATCACCCCGTCCTGCTTCAGTTTCATGGAAGCATATCTTTTGTCTGAAGCAGTCCACCCCTCTTTCTTGCAGCCGCACAGGGGCGGCCAAAGAGGGGAGTTGTGAGCCTAAAACTTAAAGTTGTAAGTGATGCTGGGGAGTATGGGGAAGATGGACACGGCCATGATCTTCACGTCTATGCCATTGTTCACACTACCCTCTGTATTTACATAAAGGAAGTAGGGGTTGTGCCTGTCGTAGACATTGTAGATAGACAGAGCCCAGCTACTTTCCCAACGTTTCTTCTTTTTAGGTTTTGGTTTGTATACCAGGGAGAGATCGAGGCGGTGGTATGGGAAAAGGCGGTAGGCATTTATCTCGCTGTTCTGTGTCTTTAGCTCGCCGTTGATGAAGTAGTAGTTGGTGGGCAGGGTTATGGCATTGCCCGAGCCAAAGATGAACACTCCTGAAACTGTGAACTTCTGGCTGAGCTCGTAACTGGCCACCAAAGAGATGTCGTGGCGGCGGTCGTATTTGGCCGGGAAGCGGTTGCCGTTGTTCAGGTTGGGGAACTTGCGGTAGGTCCAGGACAGGGTGTAGCCCAGCCAGCCGGTGAAGCGGCCTCGGGTCTTGTTGACGAAGAACTCGGCTCCATATGCCTCGCCCTCACCAAATACATAGTCCACCTCAGGGTCTTCGGCACCGGGTACAAAGCCGTCTTTGTACTCTATCTGGTTGGTCATTTTCTTGTAGTATACTTCTACCGAAGTCTCCAGTGCATCATCGAGGAAGTTGCGGAAGTAGCCGGCTGAGTACTGCCATGAAGATTGTGGCTTTACGAGGTATGTGCTGGGCACCCATACATCGGTGGGTAGTGTAGAACCGTTGTTGGATGTAAGATGGATGTATTGGTAGGTCTTGGTGATACTGGCTTTGATAGATGATGTTTTGCTGACGGCGAAGTTGGCATTGAAGCGGGGCTCCCAGCCTCCGTAGGCTTTTACCAGCTTGCCGCTTTCGTAGAAGGCGCTATCGCCTCTCTTGCGGAGCAGCTCATCGTAAGTGTAGTAGTGGTATGGACCCACCTGCCCGAACCAGGAGTAGCGGATACCGGCATTCACAGTAAGCCATTTAGTTACGTTGAACTCGTCCTGCACATAAGCGCCGAGCTCGTGGGCGTATTTGATGAGGGCAGTGTTGGGCTCTATCACCAGTGTATCGGCGCGGCCGGATATCTGGTTGGGGATAAAGGTATGGTGGGTATAAGCTACACCGCCTTTGAAGTGGTGGTTGAAGCTGGTGAAGTAATCGAAGTCGGTCTTGGCGTTCCAGTCGCGGATGGCAGATGCCAACTTGATGGAGAACTGCCCGAGGTCGAAGTTGGAGGCGAATTTATAGTCGTTATAAACGAGGGTTGTATTGGAAAACAGCTTATCGCTGAACAGGTGATTGTAACGGAGTGTAGCAGTGTTGTTGCCCCAGGGGATGTCGGCTTTGAACTGTCCCGTTCCGCTCTCGAACTTGAACTTATCGAGGCCGAGGTAGCCGCTCAGGTATACGTGGTCTTTTGGTGTAATGGCATAGTTGGCTTTCAGGTTGGCATCGTAGAAGAAGTAGCCTGAATTCTTAGCTGCGCCTTTTGCGAAGGGTTTTACCAGTACATCTATATAAGTACGGCGGCCTGCAAGCATGAAGGAGCCTTTATCTTTTTTGATAGGCCCCTCCAATGTGAGGCGCGATGCGATGAGGCCGATACCACCTTCGGCATGATAGCTTTTCATATTGCCATCCTTCATGGAGACGTCGACAACTGAAGAAAGGCGGCCGCCATAGTTGGCAGGCATACCGCCTTTAATGAGTGTTACGCTTTTTATAGCATCGGAGTTGAAGACGGAGAAGAAACCAAAGAGGTGGCCCGTGTTATATACCACTGCATCATCGAGCAGTACCAGGTTTTGATCAGGGCCACCGCCGCGCACATAAAAGCCCGAGCTGCCTTCACCGGCCGATTGTACGCCGGGCATAAGCTGCAGGGTCTTGAGGATATCCACCTCGCCAAATATCACGGGCAGGGTTTTTATCTTATCTACGGAGAGGCTTACTGTGCCCATCTCGGTGCTCTTCACGTTCTCATCGCGACGGGTGGAGGTTACTTCCACTTCCTTCATCACTGCTTTATTCTCCATCGCCACGTTGAAGGTCTTGCTTTCATTTAAGGTGATGGTCTCGGTGCGGGTGCCGTAGCCTACATAAGAGAAGATCACCGTGTAAACGCCGGCCGGAACGGAGATAGAATAGAAACCGTAGTTATTGGTTTGCGCTGCCTGCTGTATCTCTTTAAAATAGATAGTAGCACCCAGCATAGTTTCATTGCTGGAAGCATCGCGCATGTAACCACTGAGGGTAACCTTTTTTTGTGCGAAAAGGCTTAATGGCAGTAAGAAAACCATCAAAAAAGTAAGACCGATCTTGAGTGCCTTTGTATTAGATCCGAGCATAACGATTATATAACGCAAAATTATTTTAAAGAGTCTGTCACTTCACCACATTCCAGCATTTTATCGCCAAAGTATGGGTTCTTTATATCAGATACGTTGCTGAGCCAGTATGCACCTTTTTCGTTGAAGGCCATCGGGCAGTATTGGCGGTAAACCCCTGCATTCTTCAGCTCCACGATCTTCAGCATGCCGAACATGGCGCCTGATATCTTCTCAAAGTTGAGGCGCTTTTTCTCGCAGGACTCGTCCATCATAGCGACCATAGCTTTACTCTCAGTGGTAATGGTATCAAGGTACGGCTTGAGTGCCGGGCCGTTTGCGGGATCTTTCTCCAGACTTTCCTGCATGCCTGCTGTGAACTTAATGAGCTTATTTGCAGCCGCATCGGCCTTAGTTGCACTGGTGGCGACAAATGCATCCTTCAGCTCATAGTAAATTTTAAGTAATCCAACCATGTTCAGGGTATTGGCTTCTTCCAGCTTGCTTTTAGGAGCCGCTGTATGGGAGGCAACTGTCGTGGTATTGCTTGTATTGCCAGCAGGACTATTGCAGCTAAATATACAGAGCGAGGACAAAGCAATGAATATGAGTAAGTTCCTCATGTGGTTAAATTTTGTGCAAAAATACAAGAAGCATCGATGCTAAGCGCAATCATTGTAAATTTGCGCGCTTATGTTAATGTCATTACAAAATATATCATTTTATTTCGGTTCGAGGGCAATACTCGAAGATGCAAGCTGGCAGATAAATACAGGGGAAAGAATAGGCCTCGTGGGCAGCAATGGGGCGGGAAAATCGACCCTTTTGCGGCTGATGACGGGGGAATATAAGCCCGATGAGGGAACCATAAATAAGCCAAAAGATGTGACTTTAGGCTTTTTTAACCAGGACCTGCTCAGTTTTTCCACAAGCGATAGTATACTTAAAGTGGGTATGCAGGCCTTTGAAAAGGCCCACGAGATAGAAAAAGAGATGGAGCGGATCATCCACGAGCTGGAAAGCAAACCCGATGATGCGGACCTTTTAGACGACTACAGCCATGCCCTGCACGATTTTGAAGTGGCGGGCGGCTATGAAATGGAACACCGGAGTGCTGAAGTGCTGGAAGGGCTTGGTTTTTCGACAGCCGACTTGCAAAGGCCCTATAATGAGTTCAGCGGGGGCTGGAGGATGAGGGTATTGCTGGCAAAAATGATGCTGCAGGCGCCTGAGCTGTTGCTGCTCGATGAACCTACCAACCACCTTGACCTTCCCTCGATAGAGTGGCTGGAGCGTTATTTGCAGAGCTACCCCGGCAGCGTGGTGATCGTATCGCATGACCGCTACTTCCTGGACAGGATGGTGACCAAGATAGTGGAAGTATGGCAGCAGGACCTTTACCAATACAGCGGCAACTATACATTCTTCCAGAAAGAGAAGGCTGAACGCATGGAAATGCAACAGCGCTCCTTCGAGAACCAACAGGATTATATCAGGCAGCAGGAACGATTTATAGAACGCTTTAAGGCAAAGGCCAGTAAGGCCGCGCAGGCGCAAAGTGCCATGAAGCGACTAGACAAGCTGGAGAAAATTGAGTCGCCGGATACTACCATGCCGGTAATGAATATCAACTTTGATATTGCAGTACAACCGGGCAAGATCATCTGCACGCTGAAAGATATTACGAAGCGCTTTGGTAACCTTACGGTACTGGACCATGCCAATGCCGAGATAGACCGTGGTAATAAAATAGCCCTGATAGGTGCGAACGGTAAGGGTAAATCGACCCTGCTGCGTATTATAGCAGGTGCGGAGACCTTTGAAGGGGAACGCAAAGGCGGCCATAATGTTGAAGAGAGCTTTTATGCGCAGCACCAGTTGGAGTCGCTGAACATAGAGAACGAGATACTGGATGAAATGAAGATGGCGGGCACAGGTAAAACGGAGTTGGAACTCAGGCAGCTGCTGGGTTGCTTCCTGTTTAGCGGTGATGACGTGTTCAAGAAGATAAAAGTACTGTCGGGTGGAGAGAAGGCGAGGGTAGCGCTTGCGAAGACCATAGCAGCAAAAGGCAATTTCCTGATGCTGGATGAGCCTACCAACCACCTTGATATGCAATCGGTGGAGATGCTGATAGACGCGTTGAACAAATATGAAGGTACTTTGATACTGGTCTCGCATGACCGTTATTTCATTAGCCGGACGGCTAATAAAATATGGAGCATAGAGGAAGGGAAAGTGAAAGAATTCGTAGGCACTTATGATGAGTGGGTGATCTTTGAGCAGGAGCGCGAAAAACGCAAACTGGCTGCTGCAAAGCAGGCAGAGCCGGAAAAGAAAGAAGAGAAGCCAAAGAAGGAAGAAAAGCCCAAACAGAATAACAATGCTAACGATGCGGAGATAAAGGCACTACGCAAGGATTATACAAACCAACAAAAGAACTTTGAAAGACTGGAGGCTCAACTAAGTAAGCTTCAGGAAGAAAAAGCCGAACTGGAAGCACAGCTAGGCGACCCCGGTGTGTATGCGAATAAGGACAAGTTCGTAACGCTGGATGAAAAATACAAGCAATGCAGTGCCAAGCTGGCGCAGGTGACGAAAGAGCATGAGACGGTGTTTGAGAAAATGATGGAATTGGAGGAAAAGATAGGTTAATGGCTCAATTGCTCAATGCATGATGGCTCAATGAATTTTTGAGTATAGTATTGCCTTTTTAATTTTTACTTTATAATTTTAATGCATGCCTTCATTTGATATAGTAAGCAAAGTAGACCCCCAGACACTGGATAACGCAATAAACGTTGCGAAAAAAGAGATCGACAACCGTTACGATTTCAAGGGTAGCCATATTACGGTGGAGCTTGATAAAAAGGATATGGTGATAAAGCTGGAGGTGGAGAGTGACATGCAGCTGAGCCAGGTACAGGACGTAATACTGACCAAGGCTATGCGCCAGGGACTTGAAGCCAATACCTTTGACATGAGCAAGGAGCACTCCGCTTCGGGTAAATATATTCGCAAGAGCATACCTGTGAAGAATGGCATAGACAAAGAGGCCGCTAAGAAGATAGTGAAGTTGATAAAAGAGCATTCAAAAGCGCAGGCTGCCATAATGGATGACATCATTCGTGTGACCAGCAAGAAGATAGACGAGCTGCAGGAAATCATTCAACTATGCAGAACTTCAAGCCTTGACCTGCCATTGCAGTTTGTAAATATGAAGAGCTAATTTTGAGTTGGCCCCCTTGCAGATAATTTACGTGGCTCCTATGGAGCCATTTTTTTTGATGATCTACGACAAACACTGAGCTCCAATCGGAGCTTTAGCTACAAACTCTTATCAGAAACTGATCACTGCGTCTTTCATCAGCGGGTTCACTTTGTCCTTATCCGAGATAATGGCTTCAGACAAGTTTATTTTCCAATCGATATTCAAAGCTGGGTCTGCGTATAATATGCTGCCTTCTGCAGCTTTATTATACAGGTTGTCGCATTTATAAAATACTTCGGCGGTATCGCTCAGTACAGAGTAGCCGTGGGCAAAGCCACGTGGTATCAGGAACTGCCTTTTGTTCTCCGCCGATAGTTCTACGCCGTACCATTGGCCGTATGTTTTGCTGCCGGGGCGTATGTCTACCACTACATCCCATATAGCGCCATGGAGTGCCCGGATGAGCTTGGTTTGTGCATGCGGTTCGTTTTGATAATGCAGGCCACGTAATACATTCTTTACTGAGCGTGCCTGGTTATCTTGTACAAATATGTTTGTGAAATCGGCCGCTATCTTTAATGTCTCCGAATTGTAGCTTTCGAAGAAATAACCCCTGTCGTCGTTGAGTATCTTTGGTTCTAAAACTAATAAACCTTCTATAGGAGTTGCTACAACGTTCATAAATTATGCTAAGCTGTTAATGACCTCAATTAAATTGTCGCAAATATAGGCAAGTTCTTCGTTTGTCAGCTCCGTATGCATGGGCAGTGAAAGCATGCAGTCCTGCAGCATATCGGTTATGGGCAGGTGGTATCCAGGCAGGTTGAGCAGGCTCATGACCGGCTGTTTATGGCAGGGCAGGGGATAGTATAGTTGCGAGGGTATCTTTCGTGCGGCAAGTTCTTTCATTACTGCATCGCGGTCAACATTTCTTAATAATATGGTGTACTCGTAAAAAACATGGTGACTGTAAGGTGCACGATATGGAGTAACAATACGAGGGTACTCACTAAAAGCAGCATCGTAAAAATCGGCAGCTGTGCGGCGGGCCAGGCAATAGTCATCCAGGTATTTCAGTTTAACGCGTAATACTGCTGCCTGTATACTGTCCAGCCGGCTGTTGCAGCCTACCAGTTCATGTGTGTAGCGTACTCTTTGCCCGTGGTTGGCAATCATGCGCAGCTTTTCCGCAAGCGCATCGTCATTAGTGAACATGGCCCCACCGTCGCCGTAGCAGCCTAAAGTTTTTGAGGGGAAGAACGATGTACTGCCAGCGATGCCCATGGTGCCTGTCTTTACAGTGCGCCCGTCGGCGAAGCTATAGTTGCCGCCAATGGCCTGTGCATTATCTTCTATAACATAGATATTGTGCTCCGCTGCCAGTTCCAGCAAGGGTTCCATATCCACGCTCTGCCCGTAAAGGTGAACGGGTATGATGGCCTTGGTCTTTGAAGTAATAGCGTCCATTACACTGTCAATGTTCATAGTAAATGTGTCGGCATCTACCTCAACGAATACAGGCTTTAGGTGCAGCAAGGCCACAACCTCAACCGTAGCCATATAAGTAAATGAAGGAGTAATGACCTCATCGCCGGGCTGCAGGCCAAGGGCCATCAGTATTATTTGCAGGGCATCCGTTCCATTGCCGCAGGGGATAACATGCTTTACGCCGAGGTATGCTGCCAGTTCGGTAGCAAAGGCACCTACGTCTTCGCCCTTGATAAAGGCAGTGCTGTCGATAACTCTTTGTATCGCTGCATCTATCTCCGGTTTTATTTTATGGTACTGACGTTTGAGGTCAACCATTTGCAAATCGTGCATAAGCTGAAATTAGGACAAACCTAGCATTTAGGCTGCATTAGTCAAAGTTTCAAGAACGTCAGTAGTGTGTAAAAATTGCTGCGGTGAACGGACCGGAATATAATTTAGCCTATTTTTACCCGACAGAACGGAATATACATGCAGCGCGTTTTTCTATTATTTGTACTTATTACCTCGCTTTCTTTTAGTGCCCGGGCACAAGACGAACTCTTCGGCACTACCAAGCCCCCGGCCAAAAAAGGCTTTGTGCTGGGCGTGAACGGAAATGTAGACCTGCCCGCCGCCGATATGGCGAAACGTTTTGGCACCAGCTACAGGCTGGGCCCATCGGTTATGTACAAGACCAAATCGAACTGGATGTTTGGCGTGAAGGGGGATTTTATACTGGGAACCAAAATAAAAGAAGACTCTTTTTTAGTGAACATCCTCGATGACCAGGGCTATACCTTGAACCAGGACGGACAAAGCGAAAGTATACGTGCTTACCAGAGAGGATACATGATAGGGCTGCAGGCAGGCAAGATCATCAATATATCGAAAAAGAACCCCGACAATGGCATATTGCTGATGACCACTGCAGGCTTTATGCAATACAGGATCAATCTCTATAACAAAGACAACGACATCCCGCAGTTAAGAGGCAATTATGAGAAAGGCTATGACCGGCTTACGAACGGGATCTTCCTGGAGCAGTTTGTGGGTTATAATTTTTTCGGCATGGACGGACTGATCAATTTCCACATAGGCCTTGATATAGCGGCGGGATTTACACAGGGGCGCCGCGATTGGTTGTTCGATGTGATGCGCCCCGATGCAGGCCACAGGCTCGATATACTTTTCGGCATAAGGGGCGGCTGGTATATCCCGATATTCAAACGTAAATCGGAAGATATTTATTTCCAGTAATTATTTGGTGTTGAAGTAAACGTTGAGCACACTGCGGAATAATTCCAGTGTATCATTATCATCGCTATTGCCGTGCCCGGCATCTATATTTTCATTCAGCCACTCTTCAGCCTCGCTATAGGTGGTAAAGTTGTTTATAGTATCCAGTGCGCGGTCATAATCATCTTTATTATTGCCGAAAAGCTCGCTCATGAATAAGTACTTATCGTTAATACCTATAGACTGACGTACGTCCGTCCTGGGTTTTGTTCCAGGGGTATTAGCGACAACTGATGCCACAGGTGCGGTCGCAACCGTCTTCTCCGGAACAAGTGCGGGATCAACTTTTATTTCCGCTTTTACTTCTTCTTTTACAACAGGTGTTTCGACTACTTTGTTTTCTGCTTCCACATATTGCCTGTCATTTTTGATATTGCCGCCACCGGCATCTATGGACGATACAAAAGTTTTACGACTACGCCATTCCAGCAGGTCGGCGTAAACTACCTTGGTATAATCAAGCATCAGGTCTATATCTATAATAGAATTACTATCTCCTTTTTCAGCTATTTCAGCTATCTTTTTCAATAATGTTGGGATCCTTTGCATGATTGTAATTTAAACAAAAATAGGAATGTATATGCAAGGTTTTGTTAATTCCCCAAATCTGCTACATTGTGTAATTATTTACCTTTATTGCAAGTATAACTAATAGATATGTTCATAGAGCCACAGAGGTCGCCGGTAAGAAAAGGCTGGATAGAAGTTATCTGCGGAGCCATGTTCTCCGGTAAAACGGAAGAGCTGATCCGCAGGCTGAAACGTGCGCAGATAGCCAATCAAAGTGTAGAGATATTCAAACCTGCAATTGATACCCGCTACGATGAAAATGATATCGTATCGCATGACGAGAAACGCATCCGTTCAACACCGGTCCAGAACTCACATAATATATTGTTACTGAGTGCTGATGTAGATGTAGTGGGTGTAGACGAGGCACAGTTTTTTGATGCTGATCTTTCGGATGTATTGGAGCAACTGGCCGCAAAGGGTACCAGGGTAATAGTGGCCGGCCTTGATATGGACTACTTAGGAAAGCCCTTTGGCCCCATACCTGCCCTGCTGGCAAGGGCCGACTACATAACCAAGCTCCATGCGATATGTATGAAATGCGGAGATATTGCCACATATTCTTATCGCAAAGCCAAGATAGATGATAAGATATTGCTTGGTGAAAAGGATGTGTACGAACCGCGTTGCAGAACATGCTTCTACAACGGATAAATCTGAAAGAACATGAAACAAAATAAAGGGCGAAAGGCGTTGAGAAGACTGAAAGTAAGGCCTGTGCCCGAGCTTAACCGCACGGAGATGGACAAAGGCATATTCGACGCAGTATTACAGTACCTGTACGTGAATGCCGATAAAAACTCGCTTGATCTCAGTAACGATATACTGTCTCACATGACCATTCCACTGCCAAACCGGGAGAAAGAGCGGATATGGGGTGTCCTGACCAGTTCGGGATGGGTGAGCCCAAAGGTAGGGTTTGGCAACGCGGGCAAAATAGAACTGACCAAGGCCGGTTTCCAGCTTATGTCGCAGTTTGGCAGCTATACTGGTTACCTCGCCGCTATGCAAAACAATCCTGCACAAGCTAATATTATCAATGCCCCGGTATCGATAAGCGACAGTAATAGACCCCCTGAGCAGCCCAAGGAGCTACCTCCCGGGCGCAATAAGAAGAAATAAGCAAATTGCATATACATGCAGATCGCCTGGGCCTGAAAGCAATATTCTTTCCGCGCTTTTTATATTTCAGCTATTTTTGTGCCATGCACAGGCAATTTAAGTTTCTTCTCTTCAGCATATTTAGTGTGTTATCCGGTTCCGCCTTTGCCCAGGACAATGGCGAAGTATGGACATTGCAACGCTGTGTACAATATGCACTGGACCACAATATCACGATACAACAGAATGTACTGAATGAGCGCCTGGCCAGGCTTACATTACAGCAAAGCCAGCTGGCGCAATTGCCGTCCGCGAATGTAACAGGCAGTTATGGCCGGAGTAACGGGCGTTCTATTGATCCCACGTCAAATAGTTTTGTGGATGCGGGCTACAACTTTGCGAGCCTGAGCGGCAGCGCGAACGTATTGGTATTCGGTTGGTTTCAGCAGCGGAACCTGATCAGCAAGAACAAATGGAGCCTGAGTGCAACAAAAGCTGATATTGACCAGATAAAGGACGATGTGTCATTGAACGTGGCTACCGGCTTCTTGCGTGCATTACTGGCAGAAGAGCAGATAGCGGTGAACGAAAAGCAGGTAGAATTATCGAAAGCACAGCTGGCACAGACCAACAGGTTTGCTGAAGTGGGCCGGGTGCCTGAACTGAATGTTGCCCAGTTGGAATCGCAGGTTGCTACAGATAGTGCGAACCTCATATCCGCCATCTCCAATTATAATTCGGCGATACTTGATCTCAAGGCGCTGCTTAATCTTGATTTTGCCACGCCCTTCAAGCTGCAGGCCCCGGATGTAAAAGTTGCCGACCAGGTAAAGGTTTCAAACATGGTGCCTGAAGAGATCTATGCTGAAGCACAGAAACACTTTGGCAGTATCAAAAGTGCACAATACAGGCTGACGGCAGCGCAAAAGGGATGGTGGGCCGCAAGAGGTGGGCTACTGCCGCAGTTGAGCATTGGTGCCCAACTAGGTAGCAGTTATGCCAGCACATACCAGACCGTAACTCCCACAGGCCAGTATCAGTATACGCCCAGCGGGGCATATGCTACTGATTCGACCGGGCAGCCCCTGTACATGATATACCAACCCGTGCCGACTTATACAACAGCGAACACGCCTTTTTCAAAACAGCTGGACAATAACTTCCGCCAGACGCTTTCGCTGAACCTGAATATTCCATTATTCAATTCCTGGCAGGCGCAGTATAACGTCAGGCAAGCAAAGATTAATATAGCCAGCCAGCAATTGAACATTACGCAGGCCGAACTGACATTGAAGCAAAATGTGTACAAGGCCTACAACGATGCGGTAAACTCCATACAGAAATATTATGCTGCACTGCATGCCGCCGAGGCTGCAGAACGCGCACAGGACTTCGCTAAAAAGAGGTATGACCTTGGGCTTACCAGCGCAGTGGATTACCTGATCACGCAGAACACCCAATACTCAGCCGAGGCTACACTTGTAAGCTCCAAGTACGATCTTATCTTTAAGCTGAAGGTTATAGACTATTATTTAGGCAAAGAACTAAAGTTATAAGCATGGCGGAGATAAAAGAGGTACTACTGGAAGCAACAAAAGCTGCAGGGGAGATAATACAACATTATTTCCAGGGCACTTTTAAGATAGAGAACAAGGATACGATCAATAACCTTGTTACCGAAGTGGATAAACACGCGGAGACCAAAATTATCGAGATCATCAAAAGCTACTTCCCGGAGCATGATATTATAAGTGAAGAGGTGGGCGCCTTGAAAAAGGACTCTCCCTATCAATGGATCATAGACCCAATAGATGGTACAGTGAACTTTGCACATGGCATACCCATATGCTGTGTGAGCATAGGTGTGAAGTTCGGTGACAGTATGCTGTTCGGTACGGTGTATAACCCGATGATGAACGAGCTGTTCTTCGCCGAAAAAGGGAAAGGTGCTTTTTTAAATGGTGAGTCAATAAGTGTATCAAAGAAAACGGATTTTAAGATCGCCTGCCTCGTAACCGGCTTTCCTTATAATTGGCCGCAGACGTCGGAGCATCCCATAAAAGTATTTGAGCGGTTCGTGCTGGAGGGCTTGCCTGTGCGCAGGCTAGGTTCTGCGGCTATAGATCTTTGCTGGGTGGCATGCGGTCGCTTTGATGGTTTCTGGGAGTACAACCTGCAGTCATGGGATATAGCGGCCGGATACCTGATCGTTGAGGAGGCTGGAGGTAAGATCACTAATTTTAGCGGTGAACAATATACAGTGTTTGATAAAGAAACACTTGCAACCAATGGCCTGATACATGATGCCATGCTGAAGGTGATACACAACAAAAAAAGCTAGAAAAAATATTAATGGAAGATAACCAACGTACGGAAATAGCAGAGCTTGGGGAGTTTGGTCTTATAGACCATCTTACTCAAAATAACGAGATAACACAAGCCGGCACATTGCTGAGTGTGGGTGATGACGCAGCTGTGATCGACCAGTTTGGTAAGCAAACGGTTATCAGTACGGATATGCTGGTGGAGGGTGTGCATTTTGACCTGATGTACACGCCACTTAAGCACCTTGGCTATAAAGCAGTGGCGGTTAACCTGTCCGATATCTGCGCCATGTTTGCCACGCCTACACATATTTTGCTGAGCATAGGTATATCCAACCGCTTTTCGGTGGAGGCGCTGGATGAGTTTTATGAAGGCGTGTATGCTGCCTGTGCAAAGTACAATGTCGACCTCGTGGGCGGCGATACTACTACATCGCAAAAAGGTTTTATTATCAGTATTACAGCAGTAGGTGAGGTGAGCCCTAATGAGTTTGTGACCCGCAGCGGGGCTAAGAACAATGACCTGATCTGCGTATCCGGTGAGCTGGGTGGGGCCTATATGGGCCTTCAGTTGCTTGAGCGGGAGAAGCGTGTGTACCTGGAAAACCCCGGAGTACAGCCAACTCTGGAAAACAGGGCATATATAGTGGGCAGGATACTGAAGCCTGAGCCAAGGGCCGATATTGTGAGCTGGCTGCAGGAGCAGGGCATAAAACCTACTTCCATGATAGATATAAGCGACGGGCTAAGCTCGGAACTGCTGCATATATGCAAACAAAGCAATGTGGGCTGCATACTGCATGAAGAGAAGATACCCATACACGACGAGACCCGTGAAATGGCCTTTGAGTTCCAGATAGACCCTACCATGTGTGCCCTAAGCGGGGGTGAGGACTATGAACTGCTGTTCACTATGCCACCGCAAGATTATGAGAAAATAGTGCTGAATGAACAAATAAGTGTTATTGGATATGTAACAGAAGCTGCTGAAGGCGCACATATGCTGAGCAAGGGAGGCAATAAACACAAGCTCATTGCGCAGGGCTGGAATGCCTTTGGCCAATAAAAAAATGCCCAGGAAACTATAGAAGCTGAAAAAAAATCGTATTTTAGGGCATAAATATCACGACTACATGAAGTTTTGGAAAAATACGCTTATAACGGCATTTGCTTTTTTAGGTATATCAACATCAGTAATTTATACTTCCTGTGTTAAAGACCAATGTGCCGACCTGAAGTGCCAGAACAATAGTATCTGTACAGACGGCTTCTGCGAATGTACCACTGGTTATGAAGGCACCCAGTGTGAATTGCTGTCCAGCGACAGGTTTGTAGGTACTTACTGGGGCACCAGTGTTACCAACAAGTATCCTGTGGACGTGTTGCCTACCCTGTTCGATACAGTGGTTATCTTCACCCAACCGGAACCAAACAAGCTGGGAATAGTGAGAATGAACACTAAGGCTAATACACCGAACTATACGCGCGATACCGTATATGGCTTTATCAACGGCCGCAAAGTGGATATAGATTCCATTGTAAAGAATAACGGCAATTACAGGAAGTATGTGACCGCAGTGATCAATACCAATGGCCTTACTTTCCAGACGGTGGAAGTGACCACACAAGACACTTCGGTATACAAAACTACCATTACATTTACCGGCACACGTGCCTATAAATAAATAATATTCTTATAGCATAGCCCCGCGATATCGCGGGGCTTTTTTTATGGATATTAACAGTACAGCATTTTAAAATCAGTATTTTTGCGCCCATGTCTATTAGTGTTTCTTCGCTTACCAAAATATACGGAACCCAGAAGGCGGTTGACAATATATCCTTTGACCTTAAAAAGGGAGAAATAGTAGGTTTCCTGGGGCCTAACGGAGCCGGCAAGTCGACCACTATGAAGATGATAACCGGCTACCTGTCAGCCAGCGATGGTACTGCCATGGTGTGCGGTATAGATGTGAGCAAGGACCCCATGCGCGTACATAAGAAGATAGGCTACCTGCCGGAAGCCAACCCGCTTTATTACGACATGTACGTGCGTGAATACCTCGAGTTTACCGCGGGTATACATAAGCTGGGTAAAGAGACCGCCAAGCGTATAGAAGAAATGATCAGCATCACGGGCCTTACTAAAGAAGCACATAAAAAAATAGGCGCGTTATCTAAGGGGTATAAGCAGCGTGTGGGTATAGCGCAGGCTATGATACATAATCCCGAGGTGCTGATACTGGATGAACCAACATCGGGGCTGGACCCGAACCAGATAGTGGAGATACGCGAGTTGATAAGCACCCTGGGTAAGGAAAAGACCGTGCTGCTCTCCACACACATCATGCAGGAAGTACAAGCTATGTGCAACCGGGTGATCATCATAAGCAGCGGCAAGCTGGTGGCAGATGATAATATTGAAAGCCTGAAACAGGTAAATACACAAGGCGCCATTATAGTTTCCTTTGAAAAGGAGCCTGCAAAGGAGCTATTTAAGCAATTAAAGAACCTGAGCAAGTATGAGCGCAGCGAGGACGGCAAATGGAAGCTGCTGACCGAAAAGCCCGATGAACTGAGAAAGGAAATAATGCAATGGGCGGTGCAACACGACCTGAGCATCAGCAGTATACAGAAAGAAACACAGAGCCTGGAAGATGTCTTCAGGACGCTAACGAAATAGGCCTTTATTAGTTGCGCTATTTGTACAGCTCAAGGCATAGATCATCCAGGTATATCTCTATTTTTCCCACACTCCACATATCCAGGGATATGATATCACCTTGCTGTATGTCTTCGGGTATTTTGATATAGAAATAGACGGTGCCCCATTTACCCGCTTCGAAATGGTCGATGTCGATCTTCTTGTTCGGGATATCGCTATTACCCTCGGCTATGCCTATTTTATTATCTACTTTACAGGCTTTCCATTTTATGGTCTTGTCATTGCGCACAATGTTCATGGTTAAAAGATGCCCTTCGTACTCAGAGGCTCCGGTGGTGCATTTGAACTTGCCACTGCCTTTTAGCCAGCGCGCATCACCGAATTTTTGCTTATCGTATGCCACCTTTATTGGCAGGGGCTGGTATTCTTCTCCATTCAGCATATGGTATGCATAGCCGCCGGCCGGCTGTTCAGCACGCACAAAATGATCGGAACTGGAGTCGTTATAATCCTGGCAGCCGAGGGTGCTAACCTTAACCACTTCATCATTGCGGGGTTGCACTTCTCCGTTGTCCATGCAGACAAAATCGCGGTAGCTCAGCTGCATTTTGTACAGTGTTTGCATATTGAATACCATGTTCGAGTTTTCGCTGCATAATATCCTGTTGGCTTGCTGCATGCAGTTGCTGACATTTACAGAAATAAAAAAGAGGCATACCGCTGCGAATATGAATCTCACCGGCATTTTGCGTCCGGAGATGTACCTCATAAAAGCAGCCAGGGGCAGTGCCAGTAAGGGATAAATATGTATCATGGGCCGCGAACCGAAACCATTGATATAGGTATAGCAGTACCATGAATAAATAATGTAGACATACAATGGCACCAGCAGCCACAGGCACCATGCCCATGGCTTGATGTACTTATACAAAACAAGGCCCGTGAGCGAGAATACCATTATCATCGAATAGGGCAGCCAGCCATTCTTGTAGTAAAACAGGCCGGGTATTATTTTAGGGTCCGACCAGAGGAATGCCTGCGAGCCGTAACTGTAATATAAAAAGCTGCCTGTATATGCGTTCCAGTAGAGCATCTGTGGTATGAGGGCGGCTGCAAAACTGAGGGCAAAAAGGAGGAGGCCCAGGGGATGCCCCGCAATGAAGCGTGCCTTGTTTTTTATAGTCTCTCCGTTGTACACGTTGTACAGCAAAGGGATAAGGAGACAGATAATATCGGATGGCCTGATGATGGTAATAAGCCCTGCTGTAAGCCCTGTGAACATAAACATGCGCAGTGAGGGTCTTTCATGAAGGATGATGCTGAGATAAATAAGCAACGCGTACAGGAAGAAAATGATGGGATGCGACATGCCGGCCTGCGAGAGCGAAAACCAAAAAAGATTGCTGCCTGTGAAGATGGCCAGGACTGTAAGCAGGGACAATGTGGCGCTAAAATAGCGCTTTAGTATCTTGAAGGTGAGCAGCATGCCTAATAGTGCATAGACCAGCGCACCTAATTTTAAGGCATACTCATAAGGCTTGGTGTAGCCATTGGCCCGCGCACCTGTTGCCAGCTCATAAACATGCGCTGCCATGAAAAAAGGCAGTTCCATTAATGCTACCCCATAGGTATACTGGTTGATATAGTGACCGTTAACCATGTATGCAGGCTGCGACTGGCCGAGGGTCCTTATGTTATTTAAAATACCGTCGGGAATCTTTTTATCGCCGGGCAGTGAATCAACATGAGCGAGGTTATGATAGATAAAAGTGGAGGGCAGGTATAGATAATATCCTAAAGCATCGCCATAAAAGGTATTGCTTTTAATACCGTACTGTGATGTAAAGAACAGGGATATGATAAGCGTCAGGGAGACGGTGAGCCACCTTAAGAGTTTATTAGTCATAAATGCTTATTCTGACGCCATTTTTCAAGATTAAAAGATGAAGGTGAAATTAAGACAAATTACGCTGTGCACCGCCTGGCGGCTCCTCTCCAACATGCAATTATAAAAAGAAAGCCCCTTTACGGGGCTTTCTGCTATTGTACTTTTGTTTGTCGTTCTTTTATTCTCTGCTCTTCGCGTTCTTCATCACGCTTTTCTTCATGCTCCTGCTCTTTGTCGTAGGCGCGGATGATCATTTTCACCAGCCTGTGGCGCACCACATCGGCCTCGTCGAGCTGTATCTGTGCTATGCCGTCTATGTTCTTCAAGATGCGTGTAGCTTTAATCAGGCCCGAGCGTTGGTTCTTCGGCAGATCGATCTGTGTAAGATCGCCCGTGATGATGGCCTTGGCCGATGCACCTATACGTGTAAGGAACATCTTAAGCTGAAGGTCGGTAGAGTTCTGCGCCTCATCGAGTATGATGAATGCATTGTCGAGTGTGCGGCCACGCATATAGGCGAGGGGCGCTATCTCGATAACGCGGTTGGTCATATAATAGTTCAGCTTGTCGCTTGGTATCATATCATCCAATGCATCGTACAATGGGCGCAGGTATGGATCTATTTTTTCCTTAAGGTCGCCGGGCAGGAAGCCAAGGCTTTCGCCTGCTTCCACCGCAGGGCGGGTAAGGATGATCTTGCGTACCGATTTGTTTTTAAGCGCACGTACCGCAAGGGCTACCGCGGTATATGTTTTACCGGTACCGGCCGGGCCTACTGCAAAAAGAATATCGTTCTTATCGATAGCGGCAGCCATCAGTTTCTGGTTGGCCGTTTTGGCGCGTATCACGCGGCCATTGGGACCAAAAACCAGGATGTCGTTACTGTTGGGATCGTCAAGCGTTACGATGTCGCTTTGCTCTTCGTCACCCAAAATTTGTGCAAAATAATTTTCGGAAAGATGCCCGTTGCGTTCCAGATATTTAATTACCTGTCCGATCTTACCTTGTGCGCCTGCCACTTCATCAGGTTGGCCTGATAGCTTTATTTGCGAGCCACGTGAAAGGATTTTTAAAAGCGGGAACTTACGTTTTAGAATGTCAAACTTACTGTTATTGATCCCGAAGAATTCAATGGGGTTAACAGTCTCGAGGTTAATGATTGCTTCTGTCAAAATTGTCCTCCTTTTTTAGGGCGATGAATCTAAACTAAAGTTACTATGCTCTTGCCTTAATTGTTCTTAAGGCTATGTTATATTCATATCAAATTCTGTACCCGTTTTGCTTAAACTCTTCCAGCTTGCCTGCCACTGCCTTATCACTAAGCGCGAAAATGCGTGCGCAAAGGGCTGCGGCATTGCGTGCACCGGCCTTACCCACTGCCAGTGTACCTACGGGCAAGCCTGCAGGCATTTGTACTATACTATACAATGCATCGATACCACCGGGCAAACCACCATCTAGCGGAACGCCCAAAACGGGCAGGGAAGTGTAAGCGGAGCAAACGCCGGGCAATGCTGCTGCCATGCCTGCTGCTGCTACCACTGCACCAAAGCCATTGGCCTGCGCGTTCACCATCAGGTCGCGCACCTTGTCCGGGTTGCGGTGTGCTGATGCTACTACCATATCATTTTCTATCCCAAACCAGTTGAGCCAGTTACGGCATTCGTTCATTACTGCTTCGTCGGTCTGGGAACCCATGATGATCATTACTTTCATTGTTATATATTTTGTTTTCTGTTTGTGTTTTAGTGAAAATAAAAAATATTGTGCCGTGGTGTTTATATATGCTTTGTTTTATTTGTCAACATATGTGCAAATCTTTCTGTGGCGCTTGTAGCTTTTATTTATTATGGTGTTATGTATCTATTAACTTTACCGCGTAAACTTGCTTATGTATTCATTAAAAGATAAAGTAATTGTTGTTACAGGTGCCTCAACGGGCATTGGTGCGGCACTGGGGAAAGAGGCGTTAAACAGGGGGGCGCGGCTGGCAATATGCGCGCGGAATATGGATAAGCTGGCTGCGGCATTTGCCGGGAGCGACAGTGAGCGGCTGCTGATGTTTGCCGCCGATGTGAGCAAAGAAGATGATTGTAAAGCTTTCACAGAAGCAGTGATCAATAAGTGGGGCGGGGCAGATGTGCTGATCAATAATGCCGGCGTAAGTATGAGGGCCTTATTTGAAGATGTGGAACTACAGGTAATAAAAGAGCTAATGGACATTAACTTCTGGGGAACTGTTTATTGCTCTAAATACCTGCTGCCATCGATACTGAAAAATAGGGGTACCATAGCCGGTGTTTCATCAATAGCCGGCTACAGGGGCTTACCTGCAAGAACGGGCTACTCGGCTTCAAAATTTGCCATGCAGGGTTTCCTGGAGGCACTGCGGACCGAACTGCTGCATACCGGTGTGAATGTGATGTGGCTGTGCCCCGGCTTCACAGCATCCAATATTCGCAATACTGCACGCAGCGCCGCCGGTAATGCGCAGGGGGAAAGCCCTATTGACGAGCAAAAACTAATGACCGCGGAAGAGTGCGCTTCCTTGATATTGAACGCTGTGGAAAAACGCAAACGCACCGTGGTAATGACAAGACAAGGTAAGCTTACTGTATGGCTGAACAAACTGTTCCCGGGTTTTGCGGACAAGCAGGTGCATAAGCATTTTTTAAAAGAACCCGGATCGCCCTTGCGTAAATATGAGCCATGAGGGCCTTGCTTTTTAAGGTAAAAGACTGTCTTTTCAAGGGCAGGCAGGCTTCTTGTAGCATCATGCTTTAAAAAATCGTATTTTTAATAAAACATTGCTATTTATGAGCATAAAGACCTTACCCGTAGTTATAGCTTTGTGCTGCCTGGGCACAACTGCCTTTGGCCAGTTCCAGGGCCAGGTATATTTCAGGGACGAAGGAGTGAAAGTATTTGCATGGTCGCAAGAGCAGACCTTAGCATGGTGCGGCGGCCTTAACAATCCGCAGCCTATATTGGCCGACCTGAACCATGATGGCAAAAAAGACCTGGTGGTGTATGAACGCGATACCAAACAGGTGAAGACATTCATCAACAACGGGACCGCGGGCAATCCTCTTTATGTGTTCAAACCGGAATATGCCCGTAATTTTCCACGGGTGGACGAATATCTGAAAATGGATGATTATAACAGGGACAGCATACCTGACCTTTTTCACCGCGGTTTATACGGCATGGAAGTCTACAAAGGCTATTACAATGCCAACAACGAGCTATGCTTTACCTTTTATAAAGATGTATACTACAATAACGATACTCACTCTATAGGCTTTGTGAACGTATATGTTGAGCCATCGGACATACCCGCTATGGTGGACCTGGATGGTGACGGCGACCTTGATTTTATAGCCTACTGGAGCGGCGG
>APMI01008030.1_pt1 | contig 27853 bp, 21 predicted proteins | sample 667938 | NCBI WGS metagenome assembly APMI01 (sample SAMN01084076, study PRJNA167559) | wastewater metagenome | biome: Wastewater | place: Denmark: Ejby Moelle, Odense | collected 2011-11-28
TGTTACAGCGCCATCGCTGATGTGACGGTTCTGAACTGCATAAGTAAGCAGTTTCAAGCCTGAGATCGCACTGTCTGCCATTTTAGAAGTGGTGACTGTTCCATTGGCCACTTTAGAAGTGGTGACGGAGTTGGCTACCAGGTCAAAGTTTTGTACGCTATTGGTCAACGTTAGTTTAGAATAAGGGATGGCGGCGTTTGAAGCGATGTCTGCACTACTGATAGTGCCGTCGAGGATTTTAGCACTGCTGATCGTATTGTTCGCTACGACAGGATTTGGATAGGTTCCGATAAGATCACCACCTGCAATTCCACTAGGAGGTAAGCTGGCAGGCGCTCCTGTTAGTTTGTTGTAAGAAATTCCGTAAGCCAGCTTGCTGTCGGTAACTGCTGTGTCAGTGATCTTAGTAGTTGTAATTGCGTTATCAGCAATCTTAGCTGTGGTCACATTTGCATCAAGGATTTTTCCTGTAGTAATGGCATCATTCGCCACTGTTGGATTTGGATATGTTCCGTTGAGATCGCCACCTGCCACTCCAGTCGGAGGTAAGCTTGCAGGCGCTCCGCTAAGTTTGCTGTAAGAAATTCCATAAGCTAATTTACTATCAGTAACTGCTGTGTCAGCGATCTTCACAGTTGTAACCGCATTGTCAGCAATCTTTGCAGTAGTCACATTTGCATCGAGGATTTTTCCTGTAGTAATTGCATCGTTGGCCACTGTTGGATTTGGATATGTTCCGTTGAGGTCACCACCTGCAGTGCCTGTTGGCGGTAAGCTTGCTGGTGCTCCGTTAAGTTTGCTGTAAGAAATTCCATAAGCCAATTTACTATCAGTAACTGCCGTGTCAGCAATCTTTGCAGTAGTCACATTTGCATCGAGAATTTTTCCAGTAGTAATTGCATCGTTAGCCACTGTTGGATTTGGATATGTTCCGTTGAGATCACCACCTGCAATTCCAGTGGGAGGTAAGCTAGCAGGCGCTCCGCTAAGTTTACTGTAAGAAATTCCATAAGCCAGTTTGCTGTCGGTAACAGCTGTGTCGGCAATTTTAGAGGTAGTAATACTTACATCTGTGATCTTCACAGTTGTAACCGCATTGTCAGCGATCTTTGCTGAGGTCACATTTGCATCAAGGATTTTTCCTGTTGTAATGGCATCATTCGCTACTGTTGGATTTGGATAGGTTCCGTTCAAATCACCGCCAGCAATTCCAGTGGGAGGTAAGCTTGCAGGCGCTCCGCTAAGTTTGCTGTAAGAAATTCCATATGCTAATTTGCTGTCAGTTACAGCTGTGTCAGTGATCTTAGTAGTTGTAATTGCATTGTCAGCAATCTTAGCTGTGGTTACGTTGGCATCAAGAATTTTTCCTGTTGTAATGGCATCATTCGCCACTGTTGGATTTGGATAAGTCCCATTAAGATCACCACCTGCAATTCCTGTTGGTGGTAAGCTTGAAGGTACTCCGGTTAGTTTGCTGTAAGAAATTCCATAAGCTAATTTGCTGTCAGTTACAGCCGTGTCGGCGATCTTTGCTGTGGTCACATTTGCATCGAGGATTTTACCGGTTGTAATAGCATCATTTGCCACTATTGGATTTGGATAAGTTCCATTAAGATCTCCACCTGCAGTGCCTGTTGGCGGTAAGCTGGCAGGCGCTCCTGTGAGTTTGCTATAAGAAATTCCATAAGCTAATTTACTATTAGTAACTGCCGTGTCAGCGATCTTTGCTGTGGTCACATTTGCATCAAGGATTTTTCCTGTTGTAATGGCATCATTTGCCACTACTGGATTTGGATAAGTCCCATTAAGATCACCACCTGCAATTCCAGTCGGAGGTAAGCTTGCTGGCGCTCCGCTAAGTTTGCTGTAAGAAATTCCATATGCTAATTTGCTGTCAGTTACAGCCGTGTCAGCGATCTTTGCTGTGGTCACATTGGCATCAAGAATTTTTCCGGTTGTAATAGCATCGTTAGCCACTGTTGGATTTGGATATGTTCCGTTGAGGTCACCACCTGCCACTCCAGTGGGAGGTAAGCTTGCTGGCGCTCCGCTAAGTTTGCTGTAAGAAATTCCATATGCTAATTTGCTGTCAGTTACAGCTGTATCCGCAATTTTTGCAGTTGTAATACTTACATCTGTGATCTTCACAGTTGTAACAGCATTGTCAGCAATCTTTGCTGTCGTGATATTGGCATCAAGAATTTTTCCTGTTGTAATAGCATCATTCGCCACTATTGGATTTGGATATGTTCCGTTAAGGTCACCACCTGCAGTGCCTGTTGGCGGTAAGCTTGCAGGCGCTCCGCTAAGTTTGCTGTAAGAAATCCCGTAAGCTAATTTACTGTTGGTTACAGCGGTATCCGCAATTTTTGCAGTTGTAATTGCATTATCGCCAATCTTTGCTGAGGTCACATTTGCATCAAGGATTTTTCCTGTTGTAATGGCATCATTCGCCACTACTGGATTTGGATAAGTCCCATTAAGATCGCCACCTGCCACTCCAGTCGGAGGTAAGCTTGCAGGCGCTCCGCTAAGTTTGCTGTAAGAAATTCCATAAGCTAATTTACTATCAGTAACTGCTGTGTCAGCGATCTTCACATTTGTAACAGCATTGTCAGCAATCTTTGCTGTCGTCACATTGGCATCAAGAATTTTTCCTGTTGTAATAGCATCATTCGCCACTGTTGGATTTGGATAAGTACCGTTCAAATCACCACCTGCAGTGCCTGTTGGCGGTAAGCTTGCTGGCACTCCGGTCAGTTTACTGTAAGAAATTCCATAAGCCAGTTTGCTGTCGGTAACAGCTGTATCAGCAATCTTTGTAGTTGTAACCGCATTATCTGAAATCTTTGCAGTGGTCACATTTGCATCGAGGATTTTTCCTGTTGTAATGGCATTATTAGCCACTGTTGGATTTGGATAAGTTCCATTAAGATCTCCACCTGCAGTGCCTGTTGGAGGTAAACTTGAAGGGGCACCGGTTAGTTTGCTGTAAGAAATTCCGTGAGCCAATTTGTTATCTGTAACAGCCGTGTCAGCAATCTTTGCTGTCGTCACATTTGCATCAAGAATTTTTTGTGTGGTGATGGCATTGTTTGCCACTTTTGGATTGGGGTAAATTCCGTTCAGATCGCCACCGGCAATTCCCGTTGGCGGTAGGCTGGTGGGCGCTCCTGTTAGTTTGCTGTAAGATATGCCATGCGCCAGCTTTGCATCGGTTACCGCCGAGTCAGCGATCTTTGGCGTAGTGATATTCTTATCTGCTACTTTACTGGTCGTAACCGCATTGGCGGTAATTGAAGGACCAGGATATGACCCTGTAAGATCACCACCGGCCACACCCGAAGGAGTCGCAGTTCCGGCATTCAATGCATACGGTACACTTACCAATTGTGTAGTACCAATATTTGTAAAAACGTTACCACCTGCAGGGTCTACCTCCAGTTGTAAAAATTTATTACCGGCCGCCCAATTCACGGCTGGCATGGAACCGGTTACAGCGGTAGCGCCATTGCTTCCGATAACAATGTTGAACAGGCCAAACGCATTTGTATTGACGGTTCTTGTTTCTGAATATACGCTGTTGCCTGTGCTTCCTCCCTCGTGCAGGGTGATCCTTACGGTGATCGCTTTACCGGCGATCACATTACCGGCTGCATTGCGGGCTACGCCCTGGAAGTTGATTAGTTGTGGAGCCTGTGCCAGGAGGGCATGGGCTAACATCATGGTAAAAACCAATGATAGAATCTTTTTCATTGTTGACTGGATTTTTGTTTAGGATTGGTTATTTGATCTTCAAAATTTTAAAACCGCCTTTTTTAGCAATGGAACCACCGGCAGGCGCCAGTGTAATGGAAAGGAAATAAGACCCACTGGCCAGGGCTGACATATCCCATTGCTCAATATGACCGGTGCCATCGTATTGCAATTCTTTTGTGCCGACTACTTTGCCGGATTCATCCATCAGCAGCATGGAAACTTTGCCACGCTGACTGCTGAAAAAATCTACTTCCAGCTTTGTTGCTACGGGATTTGGGAAGATCTTGATCTCATCTCCACTCCAAAGGTTATTTGTATTTACGGATGAAACCGTGCCGGTGCCCGGCTGCAGCAGCCCACTCGTAACTACCAAAAAAGCAGTAGAAAGTGTTTCGATGGTAGTTGATTCTCCAATGCTCCACTCGTACTGGTAATAACCGTTGGAAGAACTGCCGCCACCAGCGTTGATCACCTGGGGGGTAATGGTTTGAGCCGGCAGGGCATAGGTTAACAGGAAACAGTAGAAGAAGGTAAAAATTTTTTTTGTCATGGTTTGGATTTTGGTTTTGAAACAAGTGTGCAAAATAGTGGGCTGCAGCAAGCCCGCTAATAGCAGTAATCACCATTTTGTTGTAGATAAAATACGATAAGCCGGCGCTCATTTACACAATGAACTCATTCAAATGATATTGATTAAATGCTTAGCAGCAACATTGCAGCTGCCGTACATTACTGTAAATTTGGTATATGAAGCGATACAGCGCCATGATGTTTTTAATCTGCCTGTTTACGGGAAGTGCATGGAGCCAGGTGATCCCGGCATCCCGTGCTACTGACTGGACGCCTGCCGGTTACCGTGGAGATATTCCGCAGTATGCCAATGAAGTTGATATTACCAATTTTGGTGGTTCCGGCAACGGCGTTACCACGAATGATCTTGCCTTGCAACTTGCCATCAACAGCCTGAACGGCCAGGAAGGGATTGTTTATTTTCCTGCAGGCAATTTTGCTTTTTCTGCACCGGTTACCATGCGAAGCAGCTTGGTATTAAAAGGAGAAGGCGCAGCCAATACAATACTGCGATTCAATCTTCCCGGCACGGGCAATCTTATCACCGCATCCGGAAGTGTTACCAATGATTCCGCCTTGCTGATGGCTTCGGTATTTAAAGATGCTACTTCACTCATCTGCAATAATGCATCCTCCTTCCATAACAATGATGTGTTGAAAATTTACCAGGATGATGCCGACCTGGTGAATGATAGCTGGGCAATTGGGTCGGTGGCGCAACTGATCCGGGTAAAACGTGTCAACGGCGATACCATCTATTTTTCCAGTCCCTTGCGAAGAAACTATCTACTGGCCGACGCACCGGTAATCCGCAGGATAAACATGATCACCAGTGCCGGCATTGAATGCCTGAAGATAAAAAGACTGGATGCGACAGCTTCCCAAACATCCAACCTGTTTTTTGCAAATGCGGCAAACTGCTGGGTAAAAGGAGTGGAAAGTGATAGCTGCAATTTCGCCCATGTGCAAATTTCCAACAGTACGAATATTGAGATCCGCAACAGTTATTTTCATGGCGCTTTTGCATATGGTGCCGGCGGACAGGGTTACGGCATTAGCTGTGAGTATGGCTCGGGTGAATGTTTAGTTGAAAATAATATTTTCCGTCATTTGCGTCATTCCATGTTAGTGCAATCCGGCGCCAACGGAAATGTGTTTGGCTACAATTATTCCATCGATCCTTTTATGACGGATTCATTGCCGTTTGATCTTTCGGGTGATATTGTATTGCATGGCAATTATCCTTACCTCAATTTGTTTGAAGGAAATATTGTGCAAAACATTATTGCGGATGCATCTCATAGCATCAATGGTCCTTTCAATACTCTCTTCCGCAACCGGGCGGCCTCTTACGGAATATTCATCAGTCCCGGCGCAGGCGACAGCTTTAATATAGTTGGCAATGAGATCAGTGGAAGGGGTTTTCAAAAAGGCAATTATATTTTGTATGGGAATGGCCATCTTCAATATGGCAATAATAAGAACGATACCATTATACCGCCGGCTACCGGTACGCTTACAGAACGATCGCTCATTTATACTAACAGTCCCGGGTACTGGAATATCACGGGCCTTTGGCCAACGATTGGCATTGGGAATTTGATAGGTTCAGGTAGTATCCCGGCGAAGGAGCGCTTGAACCTTTCACCGGCCTTGTGTGTGCCTGCACAACCTGTCGTGTACACTTTTACAGGCAATGGCAACTGGTCGGTAGCTGCCAACTGGAGCAATCATATCATTCCTCCATCATTGCCGGCAACAGGCAGTGAGATCATTATTGACCCGGCGGAAGGAGGTAAGGCGGTGCTGGATATTCCTTACGTAATGATTGCAGGAGCAAGACTAATGGTAAAGCCGGGAAAACAATTTGAAGTAGGTGCCAACCTTACGTTTGTAAAATAGATCGTTTTTTAACGATGACCTCATCAGCGGGCATTCCTGTTGATATGAAATATTTTCAGGGTAAATCAATACAGTGAGCAGGTTCAGCATGGCAAGGGCAGCAATCAATTCAACTGCACCGCAGGCAGCCTGTAGTTCTGTGCATCATACACGAACAATTCATCTACTTCGATGGTCCAGTATTTTTTGAGGGGAGATTGCTGCAGGTAATTGGTCGCTTCTTTTTTGGTAGCAGCATTTATAATGATCCAGCAGCGCTGGGTTTCCATGCTAACGGAATAATAATCGATCACTCCTTTTTCGATGAGGCTGTTGATGTAAATCCGGTGGGGTGGAACAAAACTCATAAAATCATCATCCATTTCAAAATGAATAGTGACCTGGTATTTGTTGAGTTCACTAAAATTTAGATCTTCCATGGTATAATGTTGTTTTCCCATGCCTTGTTAAACGGCGTGGCGATTTTAATATAGTTATCCGTATAACCTTCCATCATCCCGTTCCTGTTTGCTATTTCAAAAAGTACTTTTCTTTCCTGGCCGATATGCTGAGCTGTAAAATATTGCATTTTCTGGTAACTCAGGTTCCTCAGTATTTTGTTTCTTTCGCTTCTTACGTGCATAGGCACCACCGGCGTTAAATTTGCTGCATGGGTATTCGCTCTTTCTGAATAAGTGAAAACATGCAGGTAAGATATGTCCATCCCGGTGAGAAAATCTACTGTTTCTTTAAAATGCTGTTCTGTTTCTCCCGGAAAACCAACGATCACATCTACACCTACGCAGCAATGCGGCATCATGGTTTTGATCAAACCCACTCTTTCGGCATAGAGTTCTGCCTTGTAACGGCGTTTCATGGCGCCAAGGATCGTATTGCTGCCACTTTGCAGGGGAATGTGAAAATGCGGCATGAATTTTTTACTGTTGCTCACAAATTCAATGATCTCATTCGTAAGCAGGTTGGGTTCGATGGAAGAGATGCGGTAACGTTCTATTCCCTCCACTTCATCCAGTGCTTTTACCAGGTCAAAAAAGTTCTCTTCTTTTTTCTTACCACCCTGCATCCCTTTTCCAAAATCTCCCAGGTTTATGCCAGTCAGTATGATCTCTTTGGGTCCTTTTCCTGCAACGTCTTTTACCATGTTCACCACGTTCTCAATACTATCGCTGCGGCTTTTGCCCCTTGCCAGGGGGATGGTACAAAAAGAGCAGTTGTAATCACATCCATCCTGTACTTTCAAAAAAGTTCTCGTCCGGTCGTTGATGGAATGGGAGGCGGTAAAAATGTTCACATCTTCAATATCGCAACTGCAGATCTTTGCACTGTCGCCCTTGGTGATCTCTTTTAAATGCTGGGCAATATTGAATTTTTCGGCCGCACCCAGTACAAGATCCACACCAGGTATGTCAGCAATTTCTGTTGGTTTGAGCTGTGCATAACAACCGGTGATCACCACCATGGCATCAGGGGCTTTGCGCTGGATGCGGCGCACCAGCATGCGGCATTCCTTATCGGCGTTTTCAGTTACCGAGCAGGTGTTGATCACATACACATCTGCCACTTCATCAAATTCTTTTTTTTCAAAACCATCATTTTCCAGCAACCTGCCAAGGGTGGAGGTTTCAGAAAAATTAAGTTTACAACCCAGTGTATGTAGCGCTACCGATTTTTTCATAAAGGGCAAAGATATATAGCTGCGGCTAAATTGGCCCGCTTTAAAAGACCGGGGATTTATGCAATGGGGAATTTTATGGAAGTACAAACTGCCCATCAAAAAAGCGACTGCTTAAGCGCCATTTCAGTTATTTTCGCAAAAAAAAGGGCCATGTCCAAAAAATACACTCCCTATATTGTTTTGCTGGCAGCGGCATTGCTGCTTTTTTACGTAAAAAATCATCAGCGTGGCGCCAACCATTCTGAAACCGTTCGGGTAACCACCGATGCCGTACAACCGGGCAATAATACCAGCAGCAGCGAGGGCTTTAACCGTCATCCTGCAAAGATCATTTATACCAAACATGCCAAATGCAGGCTGGAGTGCCGCCATATTACGGAGAATGAAGTGAAAGAGATACTGGAAACCGGCCGGCTCAATACCAATAAGATACAGGAAAGCGATATGGGAAAAACATACCCGCTGGACGGCAAAACCTCCGGTGATAAAATGGTTAGAATTGTGGTGGCACCTAAAAAAGATGATGTAGTGATCGTTACCGTGATTGACCTGGACCAGGACTGGCCCTGCGGCGATTGCAATTAATACTTTAATGGTATTGTAACAGTTGATACGGTTACTTACCTTTACTTTTGTAGCGATAACGGCAGTTGGGGCGATTGGTCATTTTTTCTTTGGGGATAAGGCATGAAAATAAAATCTTTCCTGGCAAAACCATTTGCCAATTATATATACAAACAGATCAGGAAGGGAATGGAAACTGCTGTACATGATCAGCAAACCATTTTCAATCAATTGATAAAGCTGGCGGCAAAAACAGAGTTTGGTAAAGCCCACCAGTTCGAAAGCATAAAAACTTACGAGGATTTTGTACAGCAGGTGCCCATTCGTGATTATGAAGCTTTCAAGCCTTACATCAACAGGATAAAAGAAGGAAAGCACAATGTGCTGTGGAAAGGGCAGCCTATTTATTTTGCCAAAACAAGCGGCACCACCAGCGGTGTAAAATATATTCCCATTTCAAAAGATTCGATCGGCAATCACATCAACACGGCCCGCAATGCGCTGTTGTGCTACATGGCCGAAACCGGCAATACCAAATTTGCAGATGGCAAACTGATTTTTTTAAGCGGATCACCCGAATTGGAGAGAATTGGTGGGGTGCCTACCGGCAGGTTGAGCGGCATTGTAAATCACCACGTGCCGAAATATTTACGGGCCAATCAACTACCCAGCTACGAAACCAACTGCATCGAGGAGTGGGAAGAAAAGCTGGATAAGATCGTTGAAGAAACGATGACCCAAAACATGACGCTGATCAGCGGCATACCGCCGTGGATGCAAATGTATTTTGACAGGCTGCAGGAAAAGAGCGGCAAAAAAGTAGGAGAGTTGTTCCCTGGTTTTAGCGTGATGGTGCAGGGGGGCGTTAACTTTGAACCTTACAAGGCCAAACTGATGGAAAGCATCGGCCGCAAAGTTGATACGATCGAACTGTTCCCTGCCAGTGAAGGTTTTTTTGCTTTCCAGGATTCGCAGGAGGCGGAAGGTTTATTGCTTAATACCAACAGCGGGATATTTTTTGAATTCGTTCCTGCCGCAGAAATTTTCAATGAACGGCCAACAAGGCTTTCCCTCAAAGATGTAAAACTGGGAGAAAATTATGCACTCATCATCAGTAACAATGCCGGGCTTTGGGCATACAATATTGGTGATACCGTAAAATTTGTAAGTACCGACCCTTACCGCATAATTGTAAGTGGCCGCACCAAACATTATATCTCTGCTTTTGGTGAACACGTGATCGTGGAAGAAGTAGAAGCCTCCCTGCTCAAAGCTGCTGAGGAAGAAAATATTCACATTACCGAATTTACGGTGGCCCCGATGATCACACAGGACAAAGGAAAGAGTTATCACCAGTGGTTTGTAGAATTTGAAAATACACCAGCCGATATGGCTGCTTTTGCCCGGAAGATCGATGACAATCTCCGTAAAAAAAATGTGTACTACGATGACCTTATTGCCGGGAATATTTTACAAAGGCTGCAGATAGCCCCGGTAAAAAAACATGGCTTTATTGATTATATGAAGAGCATCGGAAAGCTGGGCGGACAAAATAAAGTGCCCCGTCTCAGCAACGACCGTAAGATCGCCGATGAATTGGAGAGATGGGTACTGTAGCGCCTGGTTTTTATTGAAGCACTTCCCTGAACTTTCTGCATATCATCGCCGGGTCTGCAACCTGGATGAGTGTACGCTGTAATCCTGTAATTTTTTATTCGCCTCAATTCATCAGCACTGCAATATTAACGTTCTGGTAGGATAATGAACCGGGGCATTGTCTATTTTTACCCAATCATTCAATCAATAAAAATCTTATCTGAACTTGAGGAACCATCCCTTTTATTGCCTGTTATTGTTGCTGCTGGGAGTATGCTCCCGTGCAACCGCACAGCAGCTCACCGGTTACTGGAAAGGCAAGATCGATCGCAAAAAAGTGGAACTGAAGATCGTGAAAAATGGCGACAGCATCACGGGTACCAGTTATTATTACGATGCACCAGCTAATTACCGGCGCTACAGCATCAGGGGATATTTTGATGCCACTGATAACAGTGTAGTATGGTGGGATGATGAGTTGATCGATGAAAAAACAGGCAGCCGTCTTTTCAGCGGTTTGCCGGCAAAGCCACACATTTCAACGGCTGATTTTAATTGTCCCGGCAACAATAGGATGTTCCTGAACGGCAAAGCAGCTTTAAAAGAAAAGGAAGACGAAGCGACGGGACCAGTTGACCTGCAAAAATCAACTACCCATCTTTTTAAAGATGAATGGGATTTTATCATTGACAATTATACCGTTGGTGCCAACGATCCTTACCTGATCGACAGTGTTGGAAAAATTGCTTTTATAAAACCCATTCCTGCAGTTTTACCTGTATCGGTTGCGCCAACAAAAGAATCAACGGCTGCTGTTGTTGCCAAACCACCAGTTGTGCTGCCCACCATCGCCGCCAAAAAAGAGCCGGCAGCAAAACCGGTCATTGAAAAAGTAAAAGATCCTGTAACAGCAGTTGCACCCTTAACCATCAAAGAAAAATTTGAGACCCGCAGTAAGGTGATGCTGAAAGAAATACCGGTAGCCGGCGATTCGATCGAGTTGCAGTTTTACGACAATGCAGAAGTGGATGGTGATTCCATTTCAATCTTCCTCAATGGTCAATTGATCGCCCAGCATATCCGGCTCACAGAAAAAGCGCATGTTATCAAATTGGCAGTTACACAACTGCAGCAAACGAATGATTTGGTGATGGTAGCGGAAAACCTCGGTTCCATTCCTCCCAATACTTCTTACATGGTTGCCATTGTAGACGGGAACCGGTATGGCGAAAGACTGGAGAGCAGTGAACAAAGCAGCGCCAGCATCCGGTTTGTCCGTAATCCAACACCTGTTGATAAGCATTGATGATGGTTTGAATGAGTAAGGCTGTCTAAGGATTCTATTGATTGTCATTTCAGCCTGGTAAAATATACAATGAATAAAAAAAGAAATCTGAAAACATTTCGATATACTCAATGTGACAGATTTCTTTTTTTGCAACAGCCTCCCGGGGTTGAAGTCGCTGTTTATTTACTTCTTGTAAATTTGATCTCCATATTCTTATACATCTTGCCGGTCTTCATATCAGGTCCATACATTTCCATCACCTGTGTATTGTTATCCATCATTTTTGTTACTTCTTTCATGTCACACATTTGTCCATTGGCAGGGCATAGCATTTTCCCGGTAAAAGTGATCGACTTGCTGGCCTCATCCCAGGTGCCTTCCATATTCATCACCATGGTGCTCATGTTATCCATCCAACTGGTAAAAAATACTTTTTTGGCTTTATCATATCCGGTGATGCCAGCACCTTCATAGGGCATACCCATCATGTCTCCTTTAAAACTGGTTTGCTGGTAGCGGCCACCCATGATCATTTTATAAGTGGCGCTATTGTTCTTACTAACCATCGGCGGTGCTCCATCGGCCATCCACATGGTGGTTTCAGCATTCCACCTGCCATCAAATTTTGCAAGCATGGCATGTTCAGGTCCGGGAGTTCCCATGTCCATCATTGTTTTCATGGCAGTGGCAGAATCTACAGGGATCCATTCTCCATTTTTGGGTTGGGATTCTTTTACCGTTGAATCCATCTTTTTTTCTTCTGTTTTTGCAGCGGAATCCGTTCCGTTGTTGCAGGCAAATAAAATACAGGTTGTGCACAAGGCAATAGCAATACGTTTCATAATAATATTTTTTGCCAAAATACAATGGGTTGTTTAAAAATGCAACTTAAATGGAGGGAAATTCGGGCATCTTTTTTTTGCAGTAAATATCTTTTCAGTTTCACCCGGTAGTAGTAATAAGCGTTTTTTAAGGAGTTGGCAGCGATGTAAATCGTACGCCAATTTTTGCAATTGCGGTTGCTGATTGTTGCCCTCTTAACAAAGATTTAATAGCATATCAAACCAATGGAGTAAAAAAATTGACCACGGTATTGAAAATAAATTTATTTTTGCGTCTTCAAGATCAAATGATATAAGAAGTGAAGCAACAAAGTTTACATATCAACATTAACTGCAGGCTGCAACCTACTGCCTGCGTTGTTGTGAATGTGCCTGCTAACTGCCCCCGACGTAGTCCTCGATGCTGATAGGCCGAGCAATCTCAGAATTGCCCCTGTCAGTGAAAAAAGCTCCGGACTTTCAACAAGTTTTCTCATTACTACCGTTCAACAAATCATCAGTGGAAACCAATAATATCATTATAAGGGTTGCCAATATTGGCGACATTCAGTATGCTGCACCTATTACAGACGAGATGGAATCTTCTGCCAAAGCAAGGGGAACCGGCATCGCTAAAAGAAGTCCTGCTTACATAGAGCAAAAAATACTTGAAGGCAAAGCCGTGATCGCTGTTACACCTGATGGAGGTTGGGTGGGCTTTTGCTATATAGAAGCCTGGGAGCACGGTAAGTTTGTAGCCAACAGCGGTTTGATTGTGGCCCCGGCCTTTCGTAAAAGCGGCGTGGCCAAGCAGATCAAGAAAAGGATCTTCGATCTCTCCAAAGAAAAATATCCCGATGCCAAAATATTTGGCCTTACAACGGGCCTTGCAGTGATGAAGATCAATTCTGAACTGGGGTATGAACCGGTTACTTATTCTGAACTTACCGATGATGAAGAGTTTTGGGCAGGCTGCAAAAGCTGTGTCAATTACGATATCCTCATGAGCAAGGAAAGGAAGAACTGCATGTGTACGGCCATGTTGTACGACCCTGCAGATCACCGTGAGCCGGAAGAAACAGGTGAAGATTTCAGGAACAATTCAAAAATATATGAACGCCTGATGCAGATCAGGCAAAGCCGGTTATTGCGCTTTTTTAACCGTAAAAATGCAGGCAATGGCGACAGCAGCCTGGCGAAAGCAGCAGCAAAATTATTTTTCAAATTAAAGTTTAACTAAGATGAGCAGGAAAGTAGTACTGGGTTTTAGCGGCGGGCTGGATACTTCTTATTGTGTAAAGTATTTAACGGTACAGAAGGGCTATGAAGTGCATTCCATCATTGTAAATACAGGCGGCTTTGATGCAGCTGAATTGAAAAAGATAGAAGCACATGCCTATGCACTGGGTGTAAAAACACATACCACCGTAGATGCGGTGAAAACCTATTACGACCGCATTATCAAATACCTTATTTACGGAAACGTTTTAAAGAACAATACTTACCCGCTGAGTGTAAGTGCAGAAAGATTGAGCCAGGCATTGAGCATTGCAGAACATGTGAAAAAGACCGGCGCAGATGCAGTAGTGCATGGCAGTACCGGGGCCGGCAACGACCAGGTAAGGTTTGATATGATCTTTAACATTATGATCCCCGGTGTTGAGATCATTACTCCGATACGGGATATGAAATTGAGCAGGGAAGCAGAGATCGATTATCTGAAAAGCCAGGGCGTAGATATGAACTTTGAAAAATCGCAGTACTCTGTCAATAAAGGTTTGTGGGGAACAAGTGTGGGTGGTAAAGAAACACTCAACAGCAATGGCATGTTGCCCGAAGAGGCCTGGCCGACACAGGTAACCAAAACCGAAACGGAAAATGTAGAACTGGGTTTTCAAAACGGCCAACTGCAAACGATCAACGGCCAACTGTTTTCTCATCCCACAGAAGCGATACAATATTTACAAAGCATTGCAGGTCCGTTCGGAATAGGAAGGGATGTGCATGTGGGTGATACCATCATCGGCATTAAAGGAAGGGTAGGTTTTGAAGCAGCAGCACCACTGATCATTTTAAAAGCACACCATGCACTGGAAAAACATGTGTTGACCAAATGGCAACTAAACTGGAAAGACCAGTTGGCCCTGTTCTATGGTAACTGGCTGCATGAAGGGCAGATACTCGATCCTGTTATGAGGGATGTGGAAGCATTTTTTGAAAGCAGCCAGCAAAATGTAACCGGTAAAGTATTTGTTGAATTAAAACCTTACCGTTTTCAAATTGGCGGCATCGAATCTGCTTATGATTTGATGAGCAGCAAGTTTGGAAAATATGGCGAGATGAACAATGGCTGGACGGGAGAGGATGTGCGGGGCTTCACCAGGATATTTGGTAACCAAACCATGATCTATCAACAGGTAAAAGAAACTGCAGATGGAAAACACGATTAAAGTCGGCATCATTGGAGGCGCTGGTTATACCGGCGGCGAATTGATACGGTTGCTCATCAATCATCCCAACGCATCAATCAGTTTTATTCACAGCAAGAGCAATGCTGGCAAACCCGTTTACCAGGTACACCAGGATTTGATTGGTGAAACTGAATTGCTTTTTAGGGCTGACCTGGTAAATGATATTGATGTATTGTTTTTGTGTTTGGGGCATGGAGATTCTAAAAAATTTTTGGCAGACAATAGCATCGCTGATTCTGTAAAGGTCATTGACCTGGCGAATGATTTTCGTTTGCAGCAGGATGCACAACAGGGTACCAGGGAGTTTGTGTATGGCTTACCGGAATTGCAAAAAGACAAAATAAAAGCGGCGGTCAATATTGCCAACCCGGGATGTTTTGCAACGGCCATCCAGTTGGGTTTGCTGCCACTGGCAAAAGCCGGGTTATTGCAGGAAGTTTATACTACAGGCATCACCGGTAGTACAGGCGCCGGACAAAGTCTTTCTGCCACCTCACATTTCAGCTGGAGGGCCAACAATATCCAGGCATACAAAACACTAACGCACCAGCACAACGCAGAGATATTGCAAAGCCTTAATGAGCTTAATGCGGGGTCCCTTAACCACCCTTTAGGCGAAGATGATTTTAATTTTGTTCCCTGGCGGGGCGATTTTACGAGGGGCATTTTTATCAGTTCACAGACCAGGTGTTCACTGAGTTTAGATGAACTCAACAACCTCTACGAAAATTTTTACAGCGATCATCCATTTACCAGTGTAAGTACATCGCCAATCTTTTTAAAGCAGGTAGTGAACAGCAACAAGGCAGTGATCAATATAGAAAAAACGGGCAACCGCATCGTAGTGCATTCGGCAATTGACAATTTATTAAAAGGCGCCAGTGGCCAGGCAGTACAGAATATGAATTTGTTGTTTGGCCTGGAAGAAACGGCCGGGCTGAGGTTGAAAGGGGCACGGCCGGGCTGAGGTTGAAAGGGGCGGGGTTTTAAGGTGGAAGGTTTAAGGTAGAAGGTGTAAGGCAGAAGAAGCATTTATAACTGTAAGATAATTTATTTTATGAGAGATTATAAAAAGCTGGATGTTTGGAAGAAATCACATGAAATGTACCTGCATGTAAAAAAAAATATTGCGGTTAAATTTCCGAAGGAAGAAAAATACGAAATGGTTTCACAATTAAACAGGGCAGCTCTTTCAGTTCCGTTGAATATTGTAGAAGGATGTGGTAGATATACTGATAAAGATTTTGCGCATTTTCTTGACAATTCATTGGGATCTGTAAATGAAACTGATTACTGTTGCTATGCCGCTTTTGAACTTGGATATATTACCTCATCAGAATATGAAATTATCAACAGGATGGTAAATGAAGTGAGAGCGATGCTGATTTCATTTTTAAAGTTTCTGAGAATTGGAAACCCTAAACCCTAAACCTTTAACCTCACATCTCATCATGAAACTATTCGACGTATATCCACTCAATGATATTGCCATTGTAAAGGCACAAGGCTCTTACGTATGGGATGATAAAGGCCAGCAGTATCTTGATATGTATGGCGGTCATGCGGTGATCTCTATCGGTCATACACACCCGCATTATGTACAACGGTTAGAAGATCAACTGCACAAAGTGGGCTTCTATTCCAACTCAATCAAAATTCCTTTGCAGGTAGAACTGGCCGAAAAATTAGGCCGTGTTTCCGGCAAAGAAGACTACCAGTTATTCCTGTGCAGTTCAGGAGCAGAAGCGAATGAAAATGCACTAAAGCTGGCTTCTTTTTACAATGGCAGAAAAAAAGTAATTGCTTTTAAAAAAGCTTTTCACGGCCGTACATCGCTGGCGGTGGCGGCTACAGACAATCCTAATATTGTGGCGCCGGTCAACCAGACCGACAACATCATTTTTCTTCCCTTCAATGATGAAGCAGCGCTGCAAGAAGCGTTTCAACAAAACGAGATATCCTCTGTGATCATTGAAGGCATACAGGGCGTGGGCGGCATCAATGTAGCTTCGGAATCTTTTTTACAAAAGATCAGGAGCCTTTGTGATGAATACAACGCCGTGTTCATTGCTGATTCTGTGCAATGCGGCTACGGACGGTCCGGTAAATTTTATTCGCATGACTTTAGCGGCGTAAATGCCGATATCTATACCATGGCAAAGGGGATGGGCAATGGCTTCCCGGTGGCTGGCATCTCCATTGCACCAAAAATTCAGCCGAAACATTTTATGCTGGGCACCACGTTCGGCGGCAATCATTTGGCATGTGCGGCAGCGTTAGCGGTGCTGGAAATCATCGAACAGGATGATCTGATGAACAACGCCACAGCAGTCGGCAACTATTTAATAGAGCAGCTAAACCAATTGCCAAAAATAAAGGAGGTCCGTGGCCGTGGTTTGATGATCGGCATTGAATTGCCGGAAGAATTAAAAGAAATGAAAAAGAATTTGTTATTCAAACACCACATATTTACCGGAGAAGCAAAACCCAATGTGATCAGGTTGTTACCGGCATTGAATATTACCAAAGCGGAAGCGGATATTTTTTTACAAGCACTCAAAACAGAATTGGCTTAATGAAAAATTTTATTTCTGTAAAAGACGTAACCAATATTGATGCACTTGTGGCAAAGGCGCTGGCGTACAAGGCAGATCCTTTTGCTGACAAAAGGCTGGGCGCAGGCAAACGCATCGGCCTCTTGTTCCTAAATCCCTCCCTGCGTACAAGATTGAGTACACAGGTGGCTGCAGCCAATCTTGGGTTGGAAGCGATCGTGTTCAATGTAGATAAGGAGGGATGGGCCATGGAGTTTGAAGAGGGCGCCATCATGAGTGGTAACACGGTGGAGCATGTAAAAGACGCAGCGCCCATTCTCGGGAATTATTTTGACATGCTTTGTATCCGTGCTTTTCCTTCTTTAAAAAATAAGGAAGATGATTACAGCGAAGAGGTGATGAATGCCTTTATGAAATATTCCGGTGTGCCGATCGTAAGTTTGGAAAGCGCAACACTGCATCCGCTGCAGTCGTTGACGGATATTTTAACAATAACAGAAAATTCAAAATTCAAAATTCAAAATTCAAAATTAAAGATCGTCCTTACCTGGGCACCGCACATCAAGCCATTGCCACAATGTGTTCCTAATTCCACGGCTCAGTGGATCAATGCTTGGGGACAGGCCGATTTTGTAATTACACATCCCGAAGATTATGAGCTGGATGAACAATTCACCAATGGTGCTATTATCACCCATAACCAGGAAGAAGCGTTGAAAGGTGCCGATTTTGTGTATGTAAAGAACTGGAGTACGTTTAAAGATTACGGAAGAATCTATACCAACGATCCTTCCTGGATGCTCACCACAGAAAAATTAAAATTGACCAACAACGCCAAAGTAATGCATTGTCTTCCGGTAAGAAGAAATGTTGAATTAAGCGATGAAGTACTGGACAGTAACAATAGCATTGTAACTCAGCAGGCCAGTAACAGGGTGTGGGCAGCGCAGGCAGTATTAAGTGAAATATTAAAGAAAGCATAGCCAACCCCGACGGCGGCTTTTGGCCCCGTTGGCGGTTGTGAAAAAGGTTGAGATATCATCATGGATAAACTTTTCGTCATAAAGATCGGTGGCAATGTGATTGATAACACAGTTGCACTGCAGCAATTTCTTTCGTTATTTGCTTCTGCCGATGCAAAGAAAGTTTTGATCCACGGTGGTGGCAAAATTGCTACTAAGATCGGCGACCAACTGGGCATTGAATCAAAATACATCAATGGCCGAAGGATCACTGATGAAGCTACCATTGACCTTGTAACGATGGTTTATGGCGGACTCGTAAATAAAAAGATCGTGGCGCAATTGCAATCATTGAACTGCAATGCGATCGGATTGACAGGGGCTGACGCCAATATCATTCCTGCTGTTAAGCGGCCGGTCAGGGATGTTGATTACGGTTTTGTAGGAGATGTAAAGACAGGAGAGATAAATACTGCTGTGCTGGCCGCTTTGCTGCAACAAAATATCACCCCGGTGATTGCGCCGCTTACGCATGATGGTAACGGCCACGTATTAAATACAAATGCTGATACAATAGCTTCTTCACTCGCCGTTGCATTGTCTGAGCTGTATGATGTACGGTTGATCTATTGCTTTGAGAAGAACGGCATTTTAACCGATATAAATGATGAGGATTCAGTGATCAGTCTTATTACAAAAGAAAAGTATAACCAACTGCTGGAAGACAAGAAATTGTTTGATGGCATACTGCCCAAAATTGACAATGCCTTCGCCGCAATAGACAACGGGGTAAGTGAAGTGCTGATCGGCCATGCAGATGACCTGCTGCAGAATTTAACTGCTACCACAAAAGGAACCTTAATAAAATGACATTCGATCAAACAATATATACCGATGCGGTAGCCTTGCTGAAACAATTGATTGCAACCCCATCTTTTTCCAAAGAAGAAAATGATACAGCAGAAATATTGATGCAGTTCTTTAAAGAACGGGGCGTTGAATATGCAAGAGTGGGAAATAATATTTATGCCAGGAATAAAAATTATGATCCTGCCAAACCATCAGTGTTACTCAATTCTCATCACGATACAGTAAAGCCCAACAAGGGTTACACGATGGATCCTTTTAGCCCCGTAGTGAAAGATGGTAAACTCTTTGGCCTTGGCAGCAATGATGCCGGCGGCTGCCTTGTTTCGCTGATCGCTACTTTTTTACATTTTTACAATATCGAAGGTGCCAGGCACAATGTTGTGTTTGCGGCCAGTGCCGAGGAAGAGATCAGTGGTGTGAATGGTATTGAACTGGTGTTACCTTACCTGGGCCAGATCAATTATGGCATTGTGGGTGAACCCACCAAACTGGAGATGGCGGTAGCAGAACGTGGTTTAATGGTGATCGACTGCATCGCACAGGGCAGGGCAGGGCACGCCGCCAGGAACGAAGGGGAGAATGCCTTGTACAAGGCGGTGGAGGACATTAACTGGATCAGGAATAAAAAATTTGATAAGGTGAGTGAACTGCTTGGAGAATCACGGCTCACCGTAACCGTTATTGAAACAGAGAACAAACAACACAACGTAGTGCCATCACAATGCAAATTTGTGATCGATGTACGGGTAAATGAGTTGTACAGTTTCGACGAGATACTGGCTGATCTGAAACGACATTTAAAAAGTGATTTCAAACCAAGAACTACCAGGATGAAGTCGACCTCCATTCCGTTGGATCATGTGCTGGTGAAGGCTGGTACCAAATCAGGACGGGGCTATTACGGTTCGCCAACCACGTCTGATAAAGCCCTGATGCCTTTTCCCACCTTAAAAATGGGACCCGGCGACAGTGCAAGAAGCCATACGGCAGATGAATTTATTTATTTGTCAGAAATTGAGGAAGGAATTGGAACGTATATTCAATTGGTGGAACAGATTCTTTAAGAGTTATGATTTGTGAATGATGAGTGATAAGTTAGCTCAAATTCAAAATTCAAAACTCAAAATTCAAAACTCATAACTAACATGAAGCTCTGGCAAAAAGATACAATCGCATTAGCAGCAGTAGAGCAATTTACCGTTGGTAACGACCGGGAACTGGATCTGCAACTGGCCCCCTTTGATGTATTGGGTTCCATTGCCCATGTTATCATGCTCGCTGCTGTGGGTTTGCTGGAAGCAGCTGAAAAGGAACTACTCGTAAAAGAATTACAGGCGATATACAAATCGATCAACGAAACATTTACCCTGGATGAAGGGGTAGAAGACATCCACTCCCAGGTAGAATTAATGCTGACGAAAAAGCTGGGTGATGTTGGAAAGAAAATTCACAGCGCCCGTAGCCGTAACGACCAGGTGCTGGTCGATCTGCGCCTGTTCCTCAGGAGTGAGATCGGTAAACTCGTACATACAGTACAACCATTTTTTGAATTGCTGATCGCACAAAGTGAAAAATACAAAGCCGATCTGCTGCCGGGCTATACGCATTTACAACTGGCCATGCCTTCTTCCTTTGGTTTGTGGTTTGGTGCTTATGCCGAAAGCCTGGTAGATGATTTAATTACGTTGGAGGCGGCTTTTGAAATAGTGAATAAAAATCCACTGGGCTCTGCGGCCGGTTATGGTTCCTCATTTCCTATTAACCGAACAATGACGACAGAACTGCTCGGTTTTGAAGACCTGAATTACAATGTTGTGTATGCGCAAATGGGCCGGGGGAAAACGGAAAGGATCGTAGCATCAGCAATGGCAAATATTGCCGCTACGCTTTCAAAACTCAGCATGGATGCCTGCTTATTTCTCAACCAAAATTTCAGTTTCATCAGTTTCCCGGAAGAGCTCACCACCGGAAGCAGCATCATGCCCCACAAAAAAAATCCGGATGTATTTGAACTGATCCGCTCTCATTGCAATCGCATACAGGCCCTGCCCAACGAGATCATGCTCATGACAACCAATCTGCCATCGGGATATCACCGTGACCTGCAGTTATTGAAAGAGCACCTGTTCCCGGCTTTTAAAAATCTTAGGGATTGTATTGAAATGGCAGGACTCATGCTTTCCAATGTCCAGGTAAAACCCAACCTGCTCGAAGATGAAAAATATAAATTCCTGTTTAGCGTAGAGGAAGTGAATAAACTGGTATTACAGGGCACACCGTTCAGGGATGCGTATAAACAGGTGGGTGCACAGATCGAACAGGGTGTGTTCACGTATAATACAACTCTTAACCACAGCCACGAAGGCTCTATCGGCAATTTATGCAACGAACAGGTGGCTGCAAACATGGCGAAAGTGTTGCAGCGTTTTAATTTTCATAAAATCGATCGTGCTTTGGAGCAATTATTGCGTTAATTTGCTCAATCTTTTTATACCTCACGAACAAAGGTGGATGGATGATTTTGATTTGGGTGTATTGTTTGGCTGAATAGCTGGCTGTCGTAAAAGAGTGCGACGCCACTGAAGCTGATCAAATATTTACTGCCCGGCTCATCAATATGCGCTTTGTTTGTGTCAAAATAATTTCCATATGGCTGAAGCCATTCAAAAAAAACGCATTGCTATTTTCGGTTCTACTGGCTCCATCGGCACACAAGCCCTGGAAGTGATCCGTGCCAATACTGATTTATTTGAAGCCGAAATACTTACTGCCCAAACCAATGCCGACCTTTTGATCAAACAGGCGCTTGAATTCAAGCCCAATGCGGTGGTAATAGGCGATGAATCGCTTTATGGAAAAGTAAAGGAGGCTCTGGCCGCATCGGGTACCAAGGTGTTTGCAGGCGAAAATGCCCTTGAAGAAGTAGCTGATTTTGATACCTATGATATGATGCTGGCTGGCATTGTCGGCTTTGCCGGTCTCCGGCCAACACTCAGGGCCGTGGACAAGGGTAAGGCAGTGGGTCTCGCCAATAAAGAAACACTGGTTGTTGCCGGCGATATTGTAATGGGAAGGGCCTATGAAAAAAGAGCCCCCATCATCCCGGTAGACAGTGAGCATTCTGCCATCTTTCAATGCCTGGTAGGTGAGGGGCGCAACAAAATTGAAAAGATCATTCTTACTGCCAGTGGTGGTCCGTTCCTGGGTAAAAAGCCCAACTTTTTGGTGAATGTAAAACGGGATCACGCCCTGCAGCATCCCAACTGGGCCATGGGTGCCAAGATCACGATCGATTCTGCCACGCTCATGAACAAGGGCCTCGAAATGATCGAAGCCAAATGGCTCTTCAATTTACAGCCGGAGCAGGTACAGGTGGTGATTCACCCCCAGAGTGTGATCCACAGCATGGTGCAGTTTGAAGACGGCAGTTTGAAGGCCCAGATGGGTTTGCCCGATATGAAACTTCCCATCCAGTACGCCATGGCCTTTCCGCAGCGCATCAAAAATGATTTCCCCAGGTTAGATTTTAAAAAGTACCCCAACCTCAATTTCGAGGAGCCGGATGTTAAAACATTCAGAAATTTAGCACTGGCAACTGATGCACTGTACAAGGGTGGCAATATGCCCTGCATACTGAATGCTGCCAACGAAATCGCTGTGTGGGCCTTTCTCCGCAACCGTATCGGCTTTTTAGACATCACCGCCGTGGTGGAAAAAACGATGGCACATACCACTTTTATCGAAAAGCCTTCACTGGAACAATATTTTGAAAGCGATGGGGAAGCCCGTAATTTTGCCGCTTCGCTGATGAAGCTCTGATAAGGGCCGGTAAAGGTTGTGGAACGGGCTGTTTGTTTTTCATGGCAGCATCGTTGTGATATCCTGAGCGTAGTCGAAGGACACTTTTACTTTTCAGCATTATTCATCAATTAAAAAACAAGCGTTTACAGTTTAGCAGCCAAATCTTCTAAACTTCCTAAACCATCTAAACTTACAAATGGATACGCTCATTAAAGTAGCACAGTTTTTTTTATCTCTTTCTTTGTTGATCGTTTTGCATGAGTGGGGCCATTATTTCTTTGCACGGCTTTTCAAAACAAGGGTCAATAAATTCTATCTCTTCTTCGACTTTTTATTCCCTGTTCCAACCCTGCTCAATTTTGCTTTGTGGAAAAAGAAAAAAGGCGATACGGAATTCGGTCTTGGCTGGTTTCCATTTGGCGGCTACGTGCAGATCGATGGCATGCTGGATGAAACCCAGGATGCAGAAAAACTGAAAGAACCACCCAAGCCATGGGAATTCAGGAGCAAAACACCTGTGCAACGGCTCTTTATTATGCTGGGTGGCATCATTGTAAATGTGCTTACTGCCTTTATCATTTACGGCATGATACTTTTTGTATGGGGCGAAACAAAAGTGCTGAACAGTTCCGTAAAACATGGTATTGCGGTGGGTGATTCGCTCATGTACAGCATTGGCTTTAACGACGGCGACCAGGTAAGATCCGTTGATGGTGAAACGATCCAGTACTTTGATGATGTGCTGAAAAAAGTGATCATCAAAGGCAAAAAAGCTACCGTACTCGTTAACAGGAATGGACAGGATACTTCCATCATAGTTCCGGAAACCATCCTGGGCCAGTTAAGTACCAAAAAGATCGACCGGAAAGGATTGCTCAGTTTCCGCCTGCCTGCGAAGGTGGACAGCATGGAGGAGAAAGCGGTTAAAAAAAGCAACGCTTTCAATGCAGGTATTTTGCCAAATGATAGTATTGTAAAAGTAGATAGTACACCAATCGGGTATTGGGACCAGATATCAAGGTACACCGATAAATTAAAAGACTCCGCAGTAGTGGCGATAACGGTAATGCGTAATGGAAAAGAAGCGGTATTCAATGTAAAACTGGATGCCGATCACCGGTTGGGCATTGCGCCACTGGGTGGTGAAAAACTGGCTGCAATGGGCTGGATCAAAATTGATACTACCAAGTACGGATTTTTCGAAAGCATCCCGGCCGGTATCAAAAAAACCTTCAGCAAACTCAGCGATTACATCGACCAGTTCTCCCTCATCTTTAAGCCTTCTACCGGCGCCTACAAAGGCATGGGTGGTTTTGCAAGCATGACGCAGATATTTGGTCCACACTGGGATTGGGAAGCTTTCTGGAGTATCACGGCATTTTTCAGCGTGGTGCTGGCGTTCATGAATTTATTGCCGATCCCCATGTTAGATGGCGGCTATGTGTTGTTCACCTTGTTTGAGATCATCACTGGCAAAAAAGTGCCGGATAAATTTCTCGAAAAAGCAAACCTCGTTGGCTTTATCATTATCATCGGCCTGATGGTATTCACCAATGGCAATGATGTTTTCAGGAAATTCAAAGGTTGGTTCTAAACCTTTCATTTTAATACGCAACGCCAGTTTGTAAAGCACAAACTGGCATTGTTTTTTTACAGCGTTATTTTTATAGTATGAAAAAATGTTTCTTGTTATTGCTTGTAGTTGCCCAATTTGCCCATGCGCAGGTAAACCTGCCGGTGCCATTTGATGTACAGCGTTTGTACAACAAAGGCTCCCGGTCTGCCGATGGCAGGCCAGGTAAAAATTACTGGCAAAACACGGCCCGGTATACCATTGCGCTGCAGTACGATCCTGTCAGCAGGCTGGTTACAGGCTCGGAGGAAATCAACTATGTAAACAATAGTCCTGGTAGTTTAAAGGAGCTGGTTTTTAAACTCTATCCAAACCTCTATCAAAAAGGCGCTGTCCGCAATATGCCGGTTGAGGCAACTGACCTTACCGATGGCGTAACGATCGACCAACTGCAGGTGGATGGAATAGAAAAGAACCAGCTTACAGACGGAACCAATATGGTAGTTGGTAATGTTACGATCGCATCGAAACAAACGGTGAAAATTACGCTTCGTTTTAGTTACACGTTGAACAAAGGTTCGCATATCCGCACAGGCGAAATTGAAACCGGGGCTGCCTTTATCGCTTACTTCTTTCCACGGATTGCCGTGTACGACGATCTTGATGGCTGGAACCGGAATCCATACCTGGGACAGCAGGAATTTTACAACGACTTCTGCGATTTTGATGTCGCCATTTCTGTACCTGCCGGTTACCTGGTATGGGCAACAGGCGACCTGCAGAATTGCAGTGAAGTGCTCGAAGATAAATATTGCCGCCGCATCAGCAGCGCAGAAAAAAATGATTCAACCGTTTTTATCGTTGATGAAAATGATCTGAAAGAAGGCGGAATTACTAAAAGCAATACGTTGAATACCTGGCACTTCAAAGCGGCCAGCGTGGTCGATTTTGCATTTGCATTGAGCGATCACTATGTATGGAACGCAAGCAGCCTGGTGGTGGATAAAAATACGGGCCGGCGCACAAGGGTAGATGCTCTGTTTAATACAAAGCATGCAAACTATTTCGATGTGATCAACTATGCCAGGAAAACAGTTAGCCTGATGAGCTACCAGTTTCCCCAATGGCCTTTTCCATACAATCACATCAGTGTTTTTGACGGGCTCGACCAGATGGAATATCCCATGATGGTAAATGATAACCCTGTTACAGAAAAAGCGGATGACATCGAACTCACCGATCATGAAATATTTCATACTATGTTTCCCTTTTACATGGGCATCAACGAAACAAAGTATGGATGGATGGATGAAGGATGGGCCACCATCGGCGAATGGTTATTATCGCCCATGATCGATTCTTCTATCAAAGACGATTATGGTATTGTGCGAACAGAACGGGCCATGGGCAGTGAAAGCGATGTGCCGGTAACAACACTTACCACCATGTTGGGCGGGGCTGCTACTTTTACCAACTCTTATCCCAAGCCGGCTTTTGGTTATTTGTACGTAAAGGACTTACTGGGAGATGAACTTTTTTTCAAGGCCCTGCATTTTTATATTGAGCAGTGGCATGGCAAGCATCCCTTGCCACTTGATTTTTTTAATTGTATGAATACGGGCAGTGGAAAAAATTTGAACTGGTTCTGGAAAAAATGGTTTTATGAAAATGGGTATGCAGATCTTGCCATTGGCAAAGTGATCAATACCGGGTCAATGAAAAAGATCATCATCGAATCAAGGGGCAACAAACCTGTACCCGTGGACGTGAGCATTACTTTTGCAGATGGCAGCAATCAACAGATTCACCGCAGCATTGCTGTATGGGAAAAAGGCAATACAAGTTTCCAACTCAACATTCCTTCAGCCAAAAAAATAATTAAGGTTGAATTGAATGGCTTTTATGTTCCTGACTACGACCGGCAGAACAATAGCTGGATGCAGCCATAGATGTCTTTAACAACTTAAATACCCGAAGTTTATTGCAGATGTGTAACTTCGCAGCAATTCAGTAGTTGATCTTAAAAAAAACTGCTGAAATAAAACGGGGCTGACCGGTTTTGACAGCATAGTTCTTTGTAAGTGTAAGCATGTAGTGCGTTGGATAATTAGCACTTTAATCTGAATATTCAACAACTCAAATGGCAATACTCAGTATGCCATGGCTGCTTAATCGATAGATTAGCATCCATTAGGGCCGCCGAACAGGTTGACCTGTTACCAGGTTCCGCCGCCGACTCAAAAACAAAACAGGTTGCTGCAATGGAATGAAGTGACCATTGCTTAAGACCATTCTTCTACGGGTATGATTGGTTGGCCAGGTTCCGGCTGTACCCCGACAAATAATAACTGGATAAACATGTAGAAAGCTTATGACGGATATGTTTGGACCAGGGTTCGAATCCCTGCAGCTCCACTTTTAAAAGGCATAAATTATTATTTACAAATAGTTTATGCCTTTTTTATTTGTTTTAGTCCATATTTGGTCCCCTTCCCTGCTCGCAGTCTCTTTGCCTTGGGTAAAGAAGTTGCACTACAGGTTAAAGTGTGCTAATAACTATTTCGGTACATTCCACCGCCCCATTTCAATCCCTCTGGCACAGGTTTTCCGCCAGCAGGATCCGTAAAAATTGCCGCGCCGCCATTTAATATATTGCGGGAGTTTAGTATATTTATAAGCGCTGAATCCCATTCAGCAAACCTTTAACGCTTAAACAGAAAAATCATGAAACTTCTTCTTTTTTCAATGCTGGTAGTGACATTGGCAAGTTGCAATTTTGTAACCCAGGCTAAGCAGGAGCCTGTGTCCGTTACTGCACCAGGCGCTAAGTCTTCCAATTTCGAAACAAATGATTCCTCCTATTTAAAAGTAAAAATAGAAGAGGGGAGATATAATATTGAATTTTTGAAGCAGGTATCTGTTTTGGAAAATATTAATAGTCTTGACAGTTTTCTTCAAAAGAACGGCAAACTAATCGACAAAGAGAAAATACTCGTTAGCGGTTTTGATACCACAAAGAAAAATCCGGATTTTACGGCGGTGCTGACAAAATATGGATTTTCAAGATTCAGGGTCAATTTTTGACCGGCAGTATAGATACTTCCAGCACCTTCCTGACCATCGTAGTTTTCTTGCATAGTGCGGCACAACTATTGAAGTAAAAACTATAAAAATCTACTATGACCGAGCATATTGAATTTATAAACCCGGACCAGTTACTAAAAAATCCCGCTTTTTCTCAAATCGCCATTACAAAGGGTGGAGGCGATACAATTTATATCGGTGGTCAAAATGCTATCACCAAAGAGCTTGAGATTATTGGAAAGGGTGATATTGCCCAGCAAACAGCATACATTCTACAGAACATCGAAACGGCATTAGCAGCATGCAATGCATCGCTGGATGCTTTATTTAAATTGACCATTTACATCGTACAGGGACAGGAT
>APMI01000511.1_pt1 | contig 27827 bp, 28 predicted proteins | sample 667938 | NCBI WGS metagenome assembly APMI01 (sample SAMN01084076, study PRJNA167559) | wastewater metagenome | biome: Wastewater | place: Denmark: Ejby Moelle, Odense | collected 2011-11-28
ATTACAGTATCAATAAGTATTGCATTGGTTTTATTTTTGGTAGGTCTTTTCGGGCTTATCTTGATTAATGCACAGAGATACTCAGATTACATCAAAGAACAATTGGTAGTAGAAGCTTACTTTGATGACCACCTAGATCCTAGAGATTCTGCTAAAGCAGATGAACTAAATAAAATTACCTACGAAAGAATTAAACTTTTACCTTTTGTAAAAAAAGCAAAATTTATTTCTGCTGATGAAGCTACTACTATTGCCAAAACGCAATTAGGAATAGATTCTGAAGCTCTTTTTGAGGGCAATATTTTTCCACCTTCTATAGAAGTTACTTTAAAACCAGAATTTGTAGATCCTGCAAAAATAGATGCGGTGGTAAAACAAATAGGTGAAGTAGAAGGTATAAAAGAAGTGAAAAACGACAGTAAATTGACCATAGAAGTATATAATAATCTTAATAGAATTCTCACTTGGATTCTTGGCTTCTCTGTCTTATTTTTAATTGTTGCAATGGTACTTATTAATAATTCTATCCGTTTGAAAATTTTCTCTAAAAGATTTATTATCAAAACCATGCAATTGGTAGGTGCTAAGCGAAGATTTATTTTAAAACCATTTATAAAAGAAGCTGTAATTCTTGGGATTATAGGAGCTTTCATAGGTTTAGTAGCTTTATTTACAGGTTGGTATTTCTTTACTAGTGAAATAGGAACTCCTTTTGTACAAGACACCAACAAATATGTTTGGCTGGTTCTGATAGTAGTAGGAACAGGTATTTTAATCACCGTAATTAGTACTATTTTTGCTACTTGGCGATTCTTGGCTTCTAGTGTAGATGACCTTTATTATTCATAGAAATTGAAAAAAATGTCTAAAAATCAAAATTCAGTTAAGACTGAAAACAAAGAACAAACTTCATTTTATTTTGGTAAAAAGAATTATCAATTAATGGTAATTGGACTAGTAATCATTGCTTTAGGATTTATTCTAATGATGGGCTCTGATGCCAATACTGTAGATGGTAAATTTGATCCTAATGCATGGAATGATGATGTTTTCTCTATAAGAAGAATCAGAATTGCGCCACTTTTGGTCATTTCAGGATTTGTGGTAGAAATATTTGCCATTCTTAGAAGAAATAAATAGAACAATTTAAACATTAAATAATTAAAAGATTTAAATATTTATTTGAATCTTTTAATTATTTTAGTTAAAAACTTAATATAAATCATTGAATTAATTTCTTATCGATTAATTCTTAATTCTTAATTAAATAATGGATTTAATACAAGCAATCATTATTGCAATAATAGAAGGACTTACAGAATACTTGCCTGTTTCATCTACGGCACACATGATTTTCACCAGTTCTATTTTTGGGATTCAAAATGATGAATTTGTAAAAATGTTTCAGGTTTCTATTCAGTTTGGAGCTATTTTGGCGGTTGTATTTTTGTATTGGAAAAAATTCTTTGATTTTAAAAACTTTAATTTTTACATCAAATTAGCTTTTGCCGTACTTCCAGCATTGATTTTAGGAAAACTGTTTGATGATAAAATAGACGAAATTCTAGGAAATCCTATCCCTATTGCTATCGTTTTGGTTCTTGGTGGAGTAGTTTTACTTTTTATTGATAAAGTTTTTAAAGTTCACACAGTACACAACGAAAAAGAAATTTCTATAAAAAAAGCGGTAATTATTGGTTTTTGGCAATGTCTGGCAATGATGCCAGGAACGAGTAGAAGTGCAGCTTCAATTATTGGCGGAATGCAACAAAAACTGACCAGAGAAGCAGCCGCAGAATTTTCTTTCTTTCTGGCAGTTCCTACTATGCTAGCTGTTACTGTTTATTCTATTTTTTTAAAGAAATTCAATTATCTAGGTGTAGAACAAAAAGGCTATGAAATGCTAATGCAAGGCGATAATCTAAAATTATTTTTATTAGGAAACGTAATTGCATTTATCGTGGCGGTAATTGCAATTAAATTTTTTATTGGAGTAATTAAAAAATATGGTTTTAAACCTTGGGGTTGGTACAGAATTATTGCAGGAATTGCGCTTTTAGTTTATTTTACTTGGTTTAAATAAATGAAAAAAAAAGTTTTTAGGAATAAAATTGTCTATTGGATTTCTATAGTATATTTATTAACAATATTATATGCTATTTTTAGATATTTTACTCATTTTTACTCTTATATTGAGAAAGAACACTTAAGATTTTATATAAACGTTTTAAATTTTATTTTTGCGGTTGTAATATTAATTTTTCTAATAGATAAAAAATCTAAAACAGTTTTATTAATTAATTTATTTATCGGATTTATATTAATTTTAAGCGTTTTTAGAATTGTTAATTCTTTTTTTCAATTAGGATTTTTCAACAAGGGAATAAAAGGAGAATTATTCTTAATATTTTTAAATTTAGTCTATCTTTTTTTAATTAATTATTTTAAAATTGATATAGAAGTAATTAAAAATTCTAAAGAAATAGACCAAATTGGTAACAATAACCTAGAACCTTAAACGTTGAACACCGAAATTTTAATGACCGCAGAAGATTTTTTAAACGGACAAATTATTCTCCTTGACAAACCTCTGGATTGGACGAGTTTTCAGGCTGTGAATAAACTGAAATATAAACTCAAAAGAGAATTTAATCTTCCGAAAAAATTTAAAATTGGTCATGCCGGAACCTTAGACCCTAGAGCTACAGGTTTACTGATTGTTTGTACTGGTAAATTCACCAAAAAAATTCCTGAAATTCAAGATGCTCCAAAAGAATATTGGACAGAAATAAAAATTGGGGTACAAACAGAATCTTACGATACCGAAAAACCAGAAATTCTACAGACTGATTATTCACACATCACCGAAGAATTGATAAAAGAAACTTTAGAAAAATTTGTAGGAGAAATAGAGCAAAAACCACCTGTTTTTTCTGCCATCAAAATAGATGGAGACAGAGCTTATGATTTAGCAAGAAAAGGAATAGAAGTAGAAATGAAATCTAGAAAAACTACCATTCATTATATCAAAAATGTAGAAATCAACTTGCCTTTAGTGAGTTTCACGGTAGGCTGTAGCAAGGGAACTTACATCAGAAGTTTGGCGCACGATATCGGGCAGAGTTTGGGTGTTGGCGCATATCTCACACAGCTCAGAAGAACTAAAATAGGAGAGTACCATATAGAAAATGCACATTCTAAAATTTTAGAAAACGAGTTTCGGTTTGCAGATTAATGATAAAATTTATAATTTAAAATTTCTTGGAAACACGCATCAATAAATATTTATCAGAAGTTGGCTTTTGCTCTAGAAGAGAAGCAGATAGACTTTTGGAACAAGGTAGAATTACCATCAATGGCAAAAAACCAGAATTAGGAACCAAAGTTTCTGATGCAGATGAAATTTGCGTTGACGGAAAAAACATCAAAAAAACAGAAGAAAACCACGTTTATATCGCATTTAATAAACCTGTAGGAATTGTGTGTACTACCGATACGAAACGTGAAAAAAACAATATTGTAGATTACATTAACCATCCGAAAAGGATTTTCCCAATTGGTAGGCTTGATAAACCAAGTGAAGGCTTAATTTTATTGACTTCCGATGGTGATATCGTGAATAAAATTCTTCGCGCAAGAAACAACCACGAAAAAGAATATCTTGTAAGAGTAGATAAGCCTATTTCTCCTAAATTTTTAGAAAAAATGCGAAATGGTATTCCTATTTTAGATACGATTACCAAAAAATGCGAGGTGGAACAAATTGATACACTGCAATTTAGAATTGTTCTCACACAAGGTCTTAATCGACAAATCCGTAGAATGTGCGAATATCTAGGTTACGAAGTAAAAAAACTAAAACGCATCAGAATTATGAACATAAAACTCGATTTACCTATCGGAAAATGGCGTGATTTATCAGATTCTGAAATGAAAGAATTGGATCAATTACTTGAAAATTCTAGTAAAACTTTTGATTAAATTCTATCTTGTAATATTTCTTCCATCAAATTCAAGACTTCTTTTTTCATTTTAAAATATCCATTACTTAACACTTCTTGATATTTACCTAATGCTGCATTTAATCTATTTATTTCATCATTATTATAGGTATTATGCTCGAAATATAGATGGTCTGTATCTACATATTCGTCTAGAATTTGCTTATCTTCAGTTTGCATATATTTCCCGAAATGAGAGGCAATTAATTCTTTAATTTTGCCTTTAAAAATATTTTCTTTAGTAAGTAAAATGTTTCTATTTCTCATAATATCAGTAATTTCCATACGCTGAGACATAAAATCTAAATAAGGGACAAATGTCTGAAATGCATTAAAATAATCATCAAATTCTTTGTCAGCTTTTGTGAAATTTTCCACCAACTCAGAGAATTTTAATTTTTGTTCTGTAGTTGCGTTTTGATATATAAATTTAAAAATCTGGTCATCATTTTTCTTAATTTCATTATCTATAATAACCATTCTGTCACTCAAAATTTTCTGAACTTTTGGCGCTTGTTTTTGAGTATATTTTACGCCATCATAATCAAAAGTTTTAAGTTTATAAGCCCTTTTCTGAATCATTTCTATAACTTTTGAGTCGCTGTCAAGTGCATTTTTTTCAAAAATCAAACTCACTTTTTCATCATCGAAAAGTTCATTTTTAGAAATATTTAATTTTTCTGAATGTAGAAGTTCCGATTTTATATTATCAAAATCTTCACAAATAGGATTTTTAACATCATAATAAGAATTAAAAATTTTCGGGAATGATTTTTCTGTTAACAGACTTTTATACTTTTCTTCAAATTCTTGCTCTGTAAGGTAATTCCCGGTATGAGTAAGCATATTATATTCAAAGAGTTTGTCTGTAAATTTTTCGGCATATTGGTTAAAGTGCTTTACAATGTTTTTCGCCAATCTACTGTCTATATTTTCAGACAGAATATTTAATTTTTTAATTGCAGTAATTCTTTGCTTAGTGGTAGGATGAGATGCCCATTGATCTTCTATTTGTAGTTTAGATTTATTATATCTATCTAGTTCATTTTCATTAATGTATGGTAAATCATTCTTTACCTCGTGATTATTTTCTTTGGACAAATAATGAAGTAGAGTAGTTTGATTTTGATAAATATTTTTGGTATCAGCATTTATATTTTTGTCTAAATAAAAATTCAATGAATTTCCTAAAGCGGCATCAGAAAGGTCTAATCTAAGGAGAGAAGCAGATTTTACATCAGAACCTACCACATAGGTTGCAATAGCATCTGCGTTAAATTCCATTTGTCTGCTCAATGACATATGTTTTAGATAGAGAAAATCATAAAATTTAGCTAAAATCCATTGAATTCCCATAATAAACCATACCGCAAATTTTGTAAAAATGGCAATAATAGCATGTGCACTAGCAAATTTATCCATATAATCGGTTAAATCTTTATTATTGTACAGCATATCATAAATCATTTTATTGGCTTGATTTACGTAACTGCCAACTTTCATGCTTTTTTGAGAAAAATGCCCAAATTCGTGGGCTAAAATAGCCTTCAATTCACTTACGGTAGTGGTATTAATTAATCCCATTCCTATGGTAAGATTTTTTTTGACAGGAAGAAACATACTCCAAAAAGTAGAATTGTAATTTACAAAAGCATTGACATTATTAGATAAGAAAACTTTTTTAGGTTGCTCTGTTCCTACTTCATTTACTACATCGTCTATTAATTTAAACAGTTCAGGCTCTGTATTTCTCTTGATTTCAATGTAAGCGCTGGTATCATTTTTCTGGAAATTAAAGATAAATTTAACCAAGAAAATGAGAATAAATACCGCCATACCAATCAAACCTCCACACACCAAAATTACCAAATAGTTAAACTTTAGATTAGATATAATGGCATAAACCAAAAACCCAATTGCAGCAACTAAAACCAGCGAAAGAAATATGAGCAATAGATAAACTAGGAAAAAAAGAATAATAAATAGAATAGAATTGGTAACTTGTTTTTTATATTCTTTAGAAATTGGTGGTAGATTTTTGGTCATTGGTTTTTTTAGTATTTATTAATCAAATAGTTATATGCTTTCAGATATTTGTTTAGACGTTTAAGGTCTTTTTCGGTTAATAGTCTGTTAATTCTTCTTAGATCCATGTTATCTTGTAAATCATTTAGTTTTACAGCTATCGCAAGAGGAGATTTTTCAGTTCTTTTGATAAATTCGTCATAATCTTCATCAGGAGGATTTTTGGTAAGGCATTCAATGGCAAAAATTTGCTCTTCAGAAAAACCTTGTTTTCTAAGAAAATCATAAGAATATTCTGGACAATCTTCTATTACATCGTGCAAAATACCTACAATTTTTTCGTCTAGTGTTTTCCCAAAGTTCATCACTCGCATTACATGCATAATGTAAGGAGCGCCGTATTTATCAACTTGTTTGCGATGTGCCTTTTCGGCAATTTTAATCGCTTTGTGTAACAAAAGTTCTTTATTCATTTGGTTTTGCTACGGGCATTTTTTCTAAATTTACTATAGGTTTTGCGATTAAAATTTTATACAAATCAGCATTTTTAGGTTGAGCAACTGGCATATTCCAAGGAGTGGGAGATGTAATATCTATAAAATTTTTAGTATCAGAAGGAACAGATTTTATTGATAAATCTATTGTAGGAAATTCTGTTTTAGGCATATCTACCTTTGGGATTTCTAGTTTTTCCGTTTGTGAAAACGCCAGTAAAGGCAAAGAAAAACTGGCTAGGAAAGTTAGTTTTTTCATCTTCAATTTTTTTTTAAAACGTCTTAAAAAAACAATCGAAGGATGAATTTTAAGACCTTGTGGTTATTGATTTTACAATGTAAAAATACTAAAATTTTGAAAATAAAAAAGACTGATGACTAATCTTCTTTACTTTTTTCAAGTTCAGATGAAATTGTCATCAGTCCAAATTTGTCTTCACTCAGATTAAGCCTAAGTTTTACAGAAACTATTTCAATTGCATTTTCCGAAATTTTACCTTTAGGTATTCTTCAGAGGATTGCTAAGTTTCACTTATTGGCTTACATCATAATGAGTTTAGACTTATGCTTTGTCATCATTTTTTAGTCTATTTTCAATTGCTTTTGCAATCTATTTTAAAACTAAAATTTGGTTGACTTTTTTTGTCATCACCTAAGTTTAAAGTTTAATTTCTTAAACTTATAAACTCAAGTGTTTGACAGTTTTTGTCTCAACTTTTAAATTAATCACAAAAAATTTTCATTTTCAAAAATGACTAAATTTCAAGTTTATGACGGTTTTTTGTCATTGCTTTCAGTTTTGTTTCTCAGATTTTCATCTTCAAAATTGTCAACTTTCCACATTTGACGATTTTTTGTCTCTCTTAAAAAGGATTTAGGATAAATTACATCACCTTAAAATCTTTACATTTAAGTTTGACCGTTTTGTGTCTTCCTCTTAATCAAACTTTGAAAATTTTCATTTTCAAAACTTTGAAATTTAAGTTTCTGACGTTTTGTCTCAACTTCTCATTCAAATTTTAGAAAAAACTAAATTCTTTCAAAACCTTGAGGTTAAAGTATTAGACAGTTTTTAAGTCATCTTTAATTGTTAAATCAATCGTCATTTAATTTTTATTTCAGTGTAGCAATTACGCATCCACTTCGAAACTTAAAATAAAGCATAACTAATTCATTTACAAATTATTAAAATTTAAAATTTTGGTTTTTCAACATTCAATTTTCAATTTTAACTTAAAAAGTTTGACTTGTTTGTTGATGTAAAGATAGTATCATAAAAATGAATTTTGCAACTTTATCTGTTTGTTTTTACACACTCGTTTTCAAGTAGTTATTCACAAAAGATTGCGTTAATTTTTCCTTTTATATTAACCTTTTTTTAAATTACTAACAATTTGTTAATCTAAGGTTAACAAAAAAATTCCATAAAAATCCAGAAAAATATATTGAAATAATTTTGATGATATTTCACTAAAAACAAAAACGCTTCAAATTTTTGAAACGTTTCATTGATATTATTCCATTCTTTTTACAGGTTCTAAATCTTTGAGTTCATCTTCTGTAAATAATCGATATTCTATTTTAAAGGTTTTTCCTAAAGGAGTTTCAAGAGAGAAACCACCTGGTCCGAAACCATCAGTTACATCTAATGTAAAATGAGAGAATTTCCAATATTCAAATAAATCTCTGTCTAGCCAAAATTCGAATTCATCTACCAAACCAATCATTACATCATTAGTTCTAAGGTAAAATCCGCCTTTTTCGAAACATTGTGGTTGAGTTCCTTCGCAGCAACCACCTGCTTGGTAAAACATTAGATCACCGTGTTTTTCCTTTAGTGTTTTTATTACTTCTAAAGCTTTTTCTGTTACGTCTATTCTTTTTACCATTGTTTTTATTTTTAATAAAGATAAAAAAAGGAATGCTGATGAACAACATTCCTTCGTTTTTAAAACACAAATTTCTAGAAAAAACCTAGTTTATTTTTGTTGTAAGAAATCAACATATTCTTAGTTTGTCTGTAATGGTCGAGCATCATTTTATGATTTTCTCTACCAATTCCAGATTGTTTGTATCCGCCAAAAGGTGCGCCAGCAGGATAAGCGTGGTATTGATTTACCCAAACTCTACCAGCTTTTATCGCTCTAGGAACTCTGTATAATTCATGAGCATCTCTCGTCCAAACGCCAGCTCCAAGACCATACATTGTATCATTTGCAATTTCTATAGCTTCTTCGGTAGTTTTGAAAGTAGTAACTGCTAAAACGGGCCCGAAAATTTCTTCTTGGAAGATTCTCATCTTATTATGACCTTTGAAAATAGTTGGCTGAATGTAATAACCGCCTTCTAAATCTCCACCAAGATGATTTACATCTCCACCACAAAGAACTTCTGCACCTTCTTCTTTACCTAATTTTATATAAGAAAGAATTTTATCTTTTTGGATTTGAGAAGCTTGAGCTCCCATCATTACGGTTGGATCTAAAGGATGACCTGTTTTTATAGCTTTAGTTCTTTCAATTACTCTTTCTAAAAATTTGTCGGCAATAGATTCGTGAACCAATAATCTTGACGGACAAGTACAAACTTCACCTTGATTTAATGCAAATAAAACTGCACCTTCAATCGCTTTGTCAAAGAACTCATCATCTGCATCCATTACAGAAGGGAAGAAAATGTTAGGTGATTTTCCGCCTAATTCTAAAGTTACAGGAATAATGTTTTCTGTAGCATATTGCATTACCATTCTACCTGTTGCTGTAGAACCTGTGAAAGCTGCTTTTGCAACTTTAGGATTAGTAACTAGAGTTCTTCCTAGCTCAGCACCAAAACCATTAACAATATTTATTACACCAGCAGGTAATAAATCTTCGATTAATTCCATTAAAACCATAATAGAAATTGGGGTGCTTTCTGCAGGTTTTAAAACCACGCAATTTCCTGCAGCTAGAGCAGGAGCTAGTTTCCAGACTGCCATTAGAATAGGGAAATTCCAAGGAATAATTTGTGCAATTACGCCTATTGGTTCGTGTACAATTACAGAAACAGTGTCTTTGTCTAATTCAGAAATAGAACCTTCTTCTGCTCTTATTACACTTGCAAAATATCTGAAATGATCTATTGCCAAAGGTAAATCTGCTGCCATAGTTTCACGAACTGCTTTACCATTATCTACAGTTTCTACAGCAGCTAAATGTTGTAAATTAGCTTCAATTCTGTCTGCAATTTTATTTAAAATAATACTGCGTTCTGTAGCAGAAGTCTCGCTCCAAGTTTTGAAAGCTTCCGAAGCAGCTTCTACTGCCATTTCTATATCTTGTTTTGCAGAATGAGCAGCTTTTGCCATTACTTTACCATCAAGAGGAGATAGCACTTCGAAATACTGTCCTGTAGAAGGAGCAGTCCATTTTCCATTAATGTAATTGTCGTATTTTTCTTTTAATACAGGACGATTGATAATTGTTGACATATAAATAGTTTTTAAATTTTTATGAAGCCAAAGTATTCAGAATATGACAAATGTCATAGTATAATCGTCTAAATTGATAGTATAATAATATTTATGTAGATTATATAGCAAAAAGATAATATAATTCTTCTTTGATTGAAAAAAAATGATATATTTAACAGCAATACCAATTTTATTAAAAAATTACCCAAAAAATAAAGATGAAAAATGGTAAAAATTTGCTCTATACACCTGATTTAACGGCACCAGAGCAACTAGATAACATCATAGAAAATAAGACTACATTTACCTTAAATAATTGTGAATTTTCTCTTTTTGAAACTCATAAAAGGGCAGAAGATGTTAAACTAAAGTTTAATGACTTAACTTTTACGGCCATGTTAAGAGGAAAAAAATATATGAAATTAGAAGATAAGACAGATTATTTTGATTATTTCCCTGGTGAAACAGTTTTGGTATCACCTGGTGAAACTATGGTGATAGATTTTCCTGAAGCAGACGAAACGCCATCACAATGCATATCTCTAAGTTTTAGCCCTGATTTTGTAGAAAATTCTTTGAATTATTTCAATACAAAACTTACCAAAATTGATGATGATAGTTCTTGGAGAATTTCTAGTGAACAGTTTTATTTATTTAACAGTTTGCCTTTAGCTTCAGCTACCAACAATCTTATGAGAATTGCGATGGAAGATAATATGAATAAAGATTTAATGGCAGATTTAGCATTGAAGGAGCTCTTGGTAAGATTGATGCAAACGCAAGCCAGCAAATTGATAGAAAGTGATTATAAAAAGTTGAAAAATACCAGTAGATTGGCTTTTATTATTGATTATATTAAAAATAATCTGCATCAGAAATTAAGCATAGAACATTTGGCTAGATTGGCTTTGGTAAGTAAGTCTAATTTTTTCAAACTTTTCAAATATGAAATAGGAATTGCACCGAATGAATTTATATTAATGGAAAGAATAAAACGTGCTAAAGAACTCTTAAAAGAGAATCAAAGTATAAAAGAAGTTGCTTTTGGAACAGGCTTTTCAGATACTAATCATTTTATTAAAACTTTTAAAACCTTTGAAGGATTAACCCCAAAAAATTATCAACGAAATTTATTTTCTGATTATAAAATTGTTTCATAAACAAGAACTGCTTCCAAAAAATAGAACCGGTTTTTTATTATTGAGATTTTACAATTTCCATTTTACCGAAATATTAACCACTCTGCCATCAATTGGCGCCCAAAGTGGATAGAAAGTAGGGTTAGTAATACTTCCGAAAAAGAGAGGTTCTTTTTTGCTTTGTCGGTAATCTAATAAATTTTCGCAATTGATAACAAGACTAAAGTGTTCGCCGAAATTTTTAGAAATCATAGCGGCTATAAAAAGATAATTTGGAGTTTCTGTATAATCTAATCTGTGTTGTTTCCCTGTAAAACTGGCTTCAACTCCAGCTTTCCAAGTATTAAATTCTTTAAGAGCAGTCATTGCAAAAACGATTTTTTGGAGTAAGAGGAATGAACTGATTTTTAGCTAAATATTTGTTTTCTGCAATGGTAAAAGTATAACCAATGTAAAGCTCCCATTCATCAATAATCGCTTTGATATAAGTATCAAAACCTTTGGAAACTATAGCTTTTTCTTCATTTCTGAACTCAATATTTCCGTTATTGCCTGTATTTCCAATAATAGGATTATTGATTTGTGTTAAGAAAAAGGCTTGATTGATGAAGATTGAATTTTTTTCGCCATCTTCATCACCATCGAAAACTTTTTTATAATTAAATTCAAAATTATAGCCAACAGATTTCTCTGCTTTTGTAGTTTTTACATTAATTGGCAAAAGATTTTCCAAAGGATAATCATAAACAGAAGTTGCCAAAGAATTAGGAATTTTATAGCCAAGACCAATTCCTCCTCTAATTCCCCAATTTTCATTAAAATGATGAATTACTGCAATTTGTGGAAGAAAAAAATTTCCAAAATTATTCTTAAAATCTTGTCGAATTCCGGTTTCTATGTTAGTTTTGTTAAGTTTTAAAGTATTTTGCACAAAAATTCCGATAGAATTATTTTCAAATTGAGAAATTTGGAAATATTTAAAACTTTCAGGCGTAAATTTGCTTCCTTGAAAATCTGTGCCTAAAACCCAAATCATTTTGTTTAAAGGCTTCACATAAGATAATTCAGAAAAATAATTTTGTTGTTTGGCATCAATAAAATTTGTGTTGCTTGAAAAATTTCGATTAAAATTACTCAATGAATTTTTAAATGAGAGTTTTGAACGATCAGAAAATTTTTGTTCAAAAATTAATTCATAAGAATTTCTTTTTGTTTTATTTTTTTCAAAATATTGATGAATTTGGTCGGTATTTCCTTTAATTACATTTATATCTCCACCAATATTATTTTCAAACGTTCCGCTCCAACCAAGAGAAATTTCAGAATTTACCGAAGGATAAAAAAATAATTTAGGATGAATTACCAATGAATTGAGTTTCGGAACATCAGAAAATGTGTCTTTATTTACATCTTGAGCATTTTGTAAAGTTTTTCCAACAAAAATGGTATATCCAAAATTTTTAAATTTTTTGGAAGCAAACATATTCAGATTTTTTTCATCTAAAGTAGAGTAGTTTGCTAATGCCGTAAGTTCTTGTTTTACAGTTGGTTTTCTAGAAATAATATTCACCAAACCGCCAATTGCACCACCACCATAAAGTGTAGAAGCAGAACCTTTTATAAGCTCTACTTGTTGTAAATCTAATGGCGGAATATTTAGCACACCCAAACCTCCAGAAAATCCATCAAAAAGAGGCATTCCGTCTTTTAGAATTTGAGTATATCTTCCGTCCAAACCTTGTATTCTCACGTTAGAATTTCCAGACACTGCAGAAGTTTGCTGAATTTGTACACCAGAAATATCACCTAAAATACTGCCAATTCCTGCAGGTTTTATAGCACTTTCTTCTTGCATTTCTTCTTTTCCCAAAACTTCTACTTTTTGCGGAAAATTTTCTATTTTTTGTTGTGTTCTAGATGATGCTACAATAGTAACTTCGTCTATTTTCTTTTCCCTAATTTTTACGCTGTCCTTCGTTTGGGCATAATTATTATTAAATAATAGAATTACAAAAAAAAACACTGACTTTTTCATTTTGCAAATTTATTTAATAAAAGTACATATTGTCATTAAAAATAAATTAAAAAACGCCCCAAAAAGTTGGAGCGTTTCGTGTTATTGAATTAACAAATTTTAGTAAGAATTTTTCTCTACAAAATGTTTTGCTATTTTTTCAGTTAACGCAATTACGTTTGGCTGATTGGTATATTTTGTAAATCTTCTAAGACCAGAAAGCATCATTCTTTGTTCGTCACCTTCTGCGAAAGAAATAATTCCTTCTTTAGCAGAAGTAATTACCTTTTCTACTGCTTTATAAAGGTTTAGTTGAGCCATTGCAGCTTCCACAGAATCAGGAGCAAAGTTTTTCTCCACTCTCAAAATAGTAGATTCTGCCATATAAATTTGGTTCAATATTTCTGAAGCATTGATTAAAAGGTGTTGTTGTTTTTCAATTTCCATCATATATTTTTGAAGAGCAGCACCAGAAACCATTAAGAACACTTTCTTAAGATTAGCAATAATTGCTTTTTCTTCAGACATAAATTCAGAATAATCAGGAACTTCAAAACTTGGAATTCCCATTAATTCTTTACCAACTGCCATTGCTGGAGACATTAGATCAATTTCGCCTTTGAAAGCTCTCTTAATCAACATTCCTACAGAAAGAAGTCGGTTAATCTCATTAGTTCCTTCATAAATTCTAGAAATTCTGGCGTCTCTCCAAGCAGCTTCCATTGGTGTATCTTCAGAGAATCCCATTCCTCCAAAAATCTGAATTCCCTCATCAGCAGCATTTTGAGCAGTATCAGAAACAAAAACTTTTAGGATAGAACATTCTACCGCAAATTCTTCTACGCCTTTTAATTCAGCTTCTTGATGATTCATTCCACCAGCAACCAAAGCATCAATTTTATCTTGAATATCTTGTGCAGCTCTGTAAGAACCAGCTTCTGAAACAAAAGTAGCGGTAGCCATTTCTGCTAATTTTTTTCTAATCGCACCGAAAGTTGCAATAGGAGTATTGAATTGTTTTCTTTCGTTAGCATAATTTACAGAAAGATTGAAAATTCTTCTTTGAGCATCAAGACAAGCAGCAGCCAATTTAATTCTACCTACATTTAATGCGTTTAAAGCGATTTTGAAACCATTATTTCTTTCGCCAAGAAGACATTCTACAGGAACTTTCATATCATTGAAGAAAACTTGTCGAGTAGAAGAACTTCTAATTCCTAATTTATGCTCTTCTTCACCGAAAGTAAGACTTTCAGGATTTTCTAATTCGCTTCTGTTCACTACAAAACCTGTGATATTTTTATCATCATCAATTTTAGCAAAGAATGTGAATGTATCTGCGAAACCTGCGTTAGAAATCCACATTTTTTGTCCGTTGATGATGTAATGCTTGCCATCTTCAGACAATTTAGCTCTCGTTTTTCCAGAGTTTGCATCAGAACCAGCATCAGGTTCAGTAAGGCAATACGCTCCGAATTTAGTACCTGCGGCTAAATCTGGTAAATATTTTTGTTTTTGCTCTTCAGTTCCGTACAATAGGATAGGAAGTGTGCCAATTCCGGTGTGAGCTCCATAAGCAGTTGCCAATGAACCTGTTGCGCCAGAAAGATAGTCACAAGCAATCATTGTAGAAACGAAACCTAAACCAAGTCCACCATAATTTTCTGGAACTGCAATTCCTAAGAATCCCATTTCACCAATTTGTTTCATACATTCTTCGGTGAAAGCATAGTCTTTTTTCTCGAATCTTTCTTTGTTCGGAACTACCACTTTGTCTATAAATTCTTTAGCAGAATCGCGAAGCATTTTTTGCTCTTCATTGAAGTCTTCAAACGTAAAAACGTTTTTTGCTTCTATTTCTTTGATGAGGAATTCTCCTCCTTTTAATGTTGACATATTTTAGATTTATTTTTTAAATTTTACAATAATTCAATTACAGAAGCTGCTCCTTGTCCTGTTCCTACACACATTGAAACTAAACCGTATTTTGCACCACGAAGTTTCATTTCATCAAGCAATTGAACCGTTAATTTAGTTCCTGTACAACCTAGAGGGTGACCAAGAGCGATTGCTCCACCATTTACATTCAAAATTTCTGGGTTTAAATCCAATTCTTTTTTAATTGCAACTGACTGAGAAGCAAAGGCTTCGTTCAATTCAATTAAACCAATATCTTGAAGAGAAAGCCCTGCTTGTTTTAATGCTTTTGGGATAGCGTAAATTGGTCCAACTCCCATAATTCTTGGCTCTAAACCAACAGCTGCATAAGAAACTAATCTTGCGATTGGCTCAAGATTGAGTTCTTTTACCATTTCTTCTGACATTACTACTACGAAAGCAGCACCATCACTCATTTGAGAAGAGTTTCCTGCGGTTACAGAACCACCTGCTGCGAAGACAGGTTTTAATTTTGCTAAACCTTCGATAGAAGTATCTGCTCTAGGACCTTCATCAACAGAAAAATCAAATTTTTTGGTTTGAACTTTTTGGTTTTCGTCCAAGAAATTATATTCTACAGGAACTGGAACAATGCTTTTTGCAAATTTACCTTCCGCAATTGCTTTTAATGCTTTTTGATGAGATTCAAAAGCGAATAGGTCTTGTTCTTCTCTTGTAATTTTGTATTGTTTTGCAACTTCTTCTGCAGTATATCCCATTCCCCAATAATAATCTGGGTGAGATTTTGCATAATGGCTTTCTGGAACTGGTTTGTAACCTCCCATTGGAATGAAAGACATCGATTCTGCACCTCCTGCAATAATACAATCTGCCATTCCTGCTTGAATTTTAGCCGATGCGATAGCAATCGCTTCAGAACCAGAAGCGCAATATCTGTTTACGGTAACTCCTGGAACTTTATCGGTGTTTAATCCCATTAAAGAAATCAAACGAGCCACGTTTAAGCCTTGTTCAGCTTCTGGCATTGCATTTCCTACGATTAAATCATCGATTCTATCTTTATCTAATTGTGGCAAATCTGCCATCAATTTCTCTATAACTTTTGCAGCCATTACATCTGGTCTGGTAAATCTTAAACTTCCTTTCGGAGCTTTACCTACCGCTGTTCTGTAGCCTGCTACTATATATGCTTGTTTCATATTTTTTGTATTATGTACAATGTACGATGTACAATGTACTTTGATTAGGATTTGTAATTATTCATTAATTTTATCAGCATATTTTGAATATGTCTTAATTCATTGAAAACTAAATCATAATTTTCTTTTGAAATGTATTCTAAATTTTTTGCAACAATAAGTTGGGTTTCAAATTCAAATGAAGATGCTAAAGCAATTGATAAAAATTGAAAAAATTGTTTATTCGTATCTCTTCCTGCGCCTTCCGCTATATTTGATGATATAGAAACCAAACTCCTACGAGATTGAGAGGTAAGCCCAAAAATTTCATCTTTTGGATATAATTTTGAAAATTTATAGTATAGCGTTGTTAAATCAATCGCTTTTTTCCAAACCTCTAATTCTCTAAAATTATGCATAAAATAGTATATTAAGACTTAACAAAATACTTATTACTTTGTACATTATACATTGTACAAATTAATTTCTCAACGGTTTCCCTTTTTGTAACATAAACTGGATTCTTTCTAATGTTTTTCTTTCGCCACACAATTGTAAGAAAGTCTCTCTTTCAAGATTTAACAAATATTGTTCTGTAACAACTGTTGGTTCAGAAAGATTACCACCAACCATTACATAAGCCAATTTATCTGCAATTTTTTTATCGTGTTCAGAAATGAAATTACCAGTTACCATTTGGTCAGTTCCTACATAGAACATTCCTAATGCACCTTGCCCCAAAACTTTTACTTTTTGTGGAATTGGCTGGGTATAACCTTGTTCTGCCATTAATTTAGCTACTTTTTTGGCTTCCGCAATTTGTCGGTTTTTATTGACTACCACTATGTCTTTGTGATTTTCTAAAATTCCCATATCAAAAGCTTCGTAAGCCGAAGTTGCTACTTTTCCCATCGCAATATTCATAAAAGCATCACGCATTCTGTTGTTTTTAACGTCATCAGCAGCGAATTCTTTAGAAGTTCTCAACGCGAATTCTTTCGTTCCGCCACCTCCAGGAATTACACCAACTCCCGTTTCTACCAAACCGATGTATGTTTCCGCAGCAGCAACTACTTTATCAGCGTGCATCGTCATTTCGCAACCACCACCAAGAGTTAATCCGTGAGGAGCAACTATCACAGGAACAGAAGAATAGCGAACTCTCATCATTGATTTTTGGAAATAAGCAATTGCCATATTTAGATCATCCCAATCTTGTTCGATTGCCATCATCAAAATCATAGCTAAATTTGCGCCAACAGAGAAATTAGCACCTTGATTTCCAATCACTAAACCATCGTATTCTTTTTCCGCCAAATCAATAGCACGGTTTAATCCGTCTAAAACTTCACCACCCAAAGAATTCATTTTAGAACGTATTTCAAAATTGATGATTCCGTCTCCTAAATCTTGGATTGCAGAACCAGAATTGCTCCACAATGTTTTATTTTTTCTGATGTTATCGAGAATAATGAAAGCTTCCTGACCTGGAATATTATTGTAATTTCCAGAATTTTTGTCGAAGAAAATACTTTGTCCTTCTTCATTAATTCTGTAGAAAGATGCTACCGATTTTACCCAATCTGAAACCGTAAAACCCGCTTCTGTAGCCAATTCAATACCTTTTTGAACGCCAACTGCATCCCAAATCTCGAAAGGCCCGTTTTCCCAACCGAAACCAGCTTTCATAGCATCGTCTACTTTATAAAGCTCGTCTGAAATTTCAGGAATTTTATGAGAAACATAAGCGAAAAGAGCTCCCAGAGATTTTCTGTATAATTCGCCTGCTTTATCTTTACCACCAATTAAAACTTTGAATCTGTCAATTGGTTTATCCATATTTTTAGTGAGTTCAAGCGTTGCAAAATTTGCTTTTCCTTGATTTTCGTATTGATAAGAATCTAAATTAAGACCGTGAATTTCTGATTTTCCATCAGCATTTTTCACTTTTTTGTAGAAACCTTGTTCCGTTTTAGAACCTAACCATTTGTTTTCCATCATCATATTGATGTAATCTGGCAATACAAAAGTTCCTTTAAATTGCTCGTCTTCTACACCAGAACCGTGAACTCCATTGGCTACGTGAACCAAAGTGTCCAAACCAACTACATCTGCCGTACGGAAAGTTGCCGATTTTGGTCTGCCAATAACTGGCCCCGTTAATTTATCTACTTCGGTTACATTAAGACCAATAGATTTTACATTGTGAAGCAAATTCATCATACTAAAAACCCCAATTCTATTGGCAATAAAAGCAGGTGTATCTTTCGCCAAAACCGTAGTTTTTCCTAAAAATTTAGCTCCATATTCCATGTAGAATTTCACGATTTCAGCATCGGTATCATTGGTAGGAATAATTTCTAAAAGAGGTAAATATCGTACAGGATTAAAGAAGTGAGTTCCTGCAAAATAGTGTTTGAAATCATCGCTTCTTCCTTCTACCAACATATTAATCGGAATACCAGAAGTGTTAGAAGAAACCAAAGTTCCTAGTTTACGGAATTGTTCTATTTTCTCGTAAACCGATTTTTTAATGTCTAATCTTTCTACTACCACTTCAATAATCCAATCGGTATTTTTGATTTTTGGCAAATCATCATCAAAATTTCCTACAGAAATTCTGTCGGCAAATTCTTTTTTGTAGAGCAGAGCAGGACTGGCTTTTACCAATTTAGCCAAACTTTCAGTCGCAATTCTATTACGAACGACTTTGTCTTCTTTGGTCAATCTCTTTTTCTGTTCAGCTTCTGTGAGTTCGAACGGAACAATATCAAGAAGGAGAACTTCAACGCCTATGTTTGCAAAGTGCGCTGCAATTCCGCTTCCCATAATTCCTGAACCAAGAACGGTAACGTGTTTTATTCTTCTTTTCATTATAAAATTAGGTTTATTTTTATTTTTTTGAATTCTTTTCGTTGGCAATTTTCATAATGTCACTCATTACTTCTTTGAAAATTGCAAATTTTTCTGGGTCAATTCTTTCTACCACTTTCTGGTTAAAATTCACGACTACATCTTTAGAAATCGTTCTGAATTTCAAACCTTTATCAGTTAATCTAATAATCACTTCTCTTTTGTCACTGGTAGTTTTTTCTTTGTAGATATAACCATTGTCTTCTAAAAGTTTAATAATTCTTGTGAGAGAAGTTGGTTCAATCGCCATTTTAGGCCCAAGATTAGTACTTCTAGTTCCTTCTTTAGGATCAATTTTAAGAAGTGTTAAAGCTTGAACTGCTGTAGAATTATGTGCTGAAGCTTGTTCTGAATACATTTTAGAAACAGCTAACCAAACAGATTTTAATAATAAATCTACACTTTCTACTTTATCTTTTGAATTTTTTTCCATTTTGAAAAATGTTATGCGTGCATAGCAAATATAAAAAAAATACTATGCGTGCATAATATTTTTCTATCCAAAACATTATTTAATTGATAATCAATGCTTTAAATGTTAAGCAAAGCATAATATTAATATAATGGTAAACAGATGTAAAATTAAGAAAAACCTTTATTGAAGGATGTTATAGATGGTTTTAATGATATTTTCTATAGTATGACATTTATCAGTAAATTGAAGGTAATTTACTTCCCAAAAATTGTCTTTAAAATTGATTTTAATACCAGAAAGGTCTTTTTTAAAGTTTTTTTGAAGTGCAGAATAGAGCATTTCTTTTTCTAAAAACGGAGCGTCAATTATTGGTGAAACAAAATTTTCATTAATCGTGAAAAGTCGAGGATTGGTCAATAAATCATTTTGCAGAAGAATATCTTCGGCTAAACCTTCTTCCAATTTTTCATCATTAATAAACCAAATTTTATCTGCAAATTCTTTGGCTAAACGCCAATCGTGAGAAGAAAAAAGAATGATTTTGTTGTGATATTTGGCTAAATCTCGAAGTAATTTTAAAATAATAATTTTATTTTCTTCATCGAGGTGAGTAGTTGGTTCATCAAGAATTATCATTGGTGAATTTTGCGCTAAAGCTCTTCCAATAAAAGCTTTTTGAAGATTTCCATCGGATAATTTTTGAAGCTGAATATTTCTATATTCTTCTAGTTTAAGTTGAGAAATAATTTTGTTTACATCTTTTAAATCCTCTTTTTCTAGTTTGTAATAATAAGGAAGATGAATGAATTTCCCGAGTGAAATTAAATCTTGGGTAGTATAATTGGCGGGAATTTGCGCTTTTGAAAAAACAACAGCAATTTGTTCGGCAATTTCTTTGTCTGAAAGTTTTTTATGAGAATTTTGATTGATAAAAATATCTCCTTTTAAAATAGGGATTTGATTGAGAATAGATTTTATTAAAGTAGTTTTTCCAACGCCATTATTACCAATTAACAAACAAACATCACCGAAATTCAATGAAGCATTAACCTCTGAAATGAGAGGTTTTTGATAACCAATCGTTGTATTTTTTAATTCTAAAAGCATTATTGTTTAACGCAAAGGCGCAATTCAATTTTTATAAGTGTTACATTTTTTAAGGCGCAAGAAAATCAAAGATTTTCATTTTTACACCATTGAATTAATGTCATCTTTGATGACTTGCGTCTAAGTGATAAATTCTTTTCACACTCTAAACACAAAGGCAAAAATATCTTTTTTAATTTTTTATAATCCATTAACAACTCTTTTTACTCCATCTTTAAAAATATCTGTTCTAAAATTAATGAGTAATCCTAATTTGCAATTTGTCATTTTTAAATATGTCAAAAGTTGAGCCTTATGAACATCATTAATAAAATCTACTGTTTTAATTTCTAAAATTAGCTTGTTTTCTACTAGTATATCAATTCTAAAAGCATTTTCAATTCTTAACTCTTCATAAATTATTGGAAGTGTTTTTTGTTTTTCTACTTTTAATCCTGCTTTTTTTAGTTCGTAAAATAAACATTCTTCATATACACTTTCAAATAAACCTGCTCCAAATTTTTTATGAATTTTTAAGCCTAAATCAAAAACAACTTTTGATAACTCATTTTCTGTCATATTTTTAAATATTAGTTTTTTTATTTAATTGTCATCTTTGATGACTTACGTCTTAGAAACATAAAGTTAATAAATCCTTTTGCGCCTTTGCGTTTTATTCTATTTTTTCTTCAAAATCATCATCAAAATTACAGGCACTCCAAATAAACTCGTAATTACATTGATTGGGAATTGAGAAATTTCTGAAATTACGGAGAAAGATTCCATAATTAAAATTCCTAAAATCATATTCAAAATCCATTGTTGCCACAATTTCGCAGGAGAATAAATCATTCTACTAAAATGCGGAACTACAATTCCTATAAATAAAATAGGTCCTAAAAATGCAGTAACAGAAGCCGAAAGTAGGGAAGAAGCAATGATTACAAAATACTTCAATTGCTCTAAATTTACCCCTAAACTTTTGGCGTATTGATTGCCTAAACTGTTTCCAATTAAAGGTTTTATGCTCTTAAAACTTAAAAATAAACCAATTAAAACGATAATGAACAAAACCAATAATTGATTTTTCGTTACTTGATTATTGGCACCAAAACTCCATAAAATATAATTTTTAAGACTTTGATTTTCAGCATATAATTGTAAAATAGAAACTACAGCTCCAGCTAATGCAGAAACCAAAAATCCGAAAATAATTAAATAAGATTTATCTTGAAATTTCTTGGAAAACACCAATAAAATACTCATCATCAAAACACTTCCGAGAATGGCAGAAATACTGATGAAGCCGTTTTGCAAAAATTCGGGAAGGGTAAAATCTTGAGAAAAAAAGATATAAAACGCTACGCTTAAACTAGCTACAGAAGTAATTCCTAAAACGGAGGGTCCAGCTAAAGGATTTTGAAAATATTCTTGCAAAAGAAAACCAGAAGTCGGGATAGAAATCCCAGCCAAAAGCATTGCTAAAACCCTATTAATACGAAGAGATGCAATTTGAGAATTGTCCGAATTTTGATAAAAAAAATCTCCAAAACCAAGTTTTATAAATCCTATATTGAGATTAATGACAATCGAAATGATTACCAAAATTGATAAGATGATAAGAATAGCTTTGAAGTTTTTGCTTTCCACAGATTTTGTTTAAAAACTTCACAAATTTAATTTAAAAAAATCTATGAAAAAAAAATGAAAAAGAAAACTCTCGCTGATTTTTCAAATTTTGCAGATTTTTATGAGTCTATTAATCTACTTAATTAGCCAAATCTGCGAGAGAAATATCTTATTTAAAAGAATTCAGTTTTGCATCTAAATCTTCTTTGCTCATCATTCCTACGGTTTCTACTTCTTTATCTCCTTTTTTAATGACAGTAAAAGGAATTGAACCACCGTCCCAAGTTTTGGTAATTTTTGTAAAATAATCTGGTGAAATCATAGAAGCATCAAATAATACTATGTTTTTTCTTAAATCATATTCATCTGCGAAATCACTTACTTTGGTATTCCAATCTTCTTTTGCATCTACACTTACAAAAGTAAATTTCACGGGTTTTCCTTTTAATTCTTTCATTTTTTCTACAAAATGTGGAATTTCTCTCATACAAGGTGGACACCAAGTTGCAAAGAAGTTGGTAACATAGATAGTGTCATTTTTATGTGAGGTTATCAAGTTTTTTAATTGATCTTGATTTACAATTTTAATATTGGTTGTAGATTCTACAGGAGCTGTAATCTCTACACTGTCAGTTTTTTTAGGTTGATTTTCTTGGGTAATTGTATCTGCATTTTCAGATTTTTTACAAGAAAATAGCGCAGTAAATATAAGTGTGGATAAGAATAGTTTTTTCATAAATTATAAATGTCTATTTTTGTTTGAGAAATGATTTTAAAAATTGATTAGATTGCTAAAAATGCAAATCTAAATAATTTCATTTTTTTAATAGGATATAAAAGTTACATTTAACTTAATTTATACTTTGAGGAAAATTAAAACCATATTAAAATACACCTTCGTATTGATAGAAATGGCAATATTATTAATGATATTAGCCAATTTTTGGGTATATTCTGTTACCGAAGGAAAAACATATTCTAGAATTTCTAAAGTTCCGCCAAGAGAAGTTGCGTTGGTTTTGGGCACTTCTCCTAAAATGAAATCTGGCGTAGCCAATCCTTATTTTACCAATAGAATGGATGCTACAGCACTTCTGTATCACCACGGAAAAATTAAAAAAATTATTGTAAGTGGTGAGAAAAGTAAAGGATACGATGAAACCGAAGCAATGAAAAAATTTTTGGTATATCAAGGCGGAATTCCTGAAGATATTATCATAAAAGATACTAAAGGATTCAATACCAGAGAGAGCATTTTGAGATGTAAAAATGAATTCAAACAAAAAAATGTTATCATTGTATCTCAAGGTTTTCATAATTTACGTGCATTATTTTTTGCAAGGAATATAGGGATGAATGCTCTAGGTTTTGATGCTCACGATGTTACCAAAAACGAAAGTTACTACAGAAATCATTCGAGGGAATTTCTCGCTAGAGTACAAGCGGTGATTTATTATATCTTCGGAATTTCTAATGATTGATTAAATTCAAAAAAATTATTTAAATTTACAAAAGACAAAGCACGAATAGAAGAATTTCTATAAATTTGTAAAAAATAAAATTTGATGCTAGTAATAGGTATTGCAGGTGGTACTGGTTCTGGGAAAACCACCGTTGTTAATAACATTCTTCAGCAGTTAAACGCAGAAGGTGTAAATGTACTCTCACAAGATAATTATTATCACGATAATCATCACCTTTCGCTCCAGGAGAGAGAAGCTCTCAACTATGACCACCCAAAATCTATTGATTTTGAGCTGTTAACCAAACACGTAAAATCTCTCAAAAAAGGTGAAAGCATAGAACAACCATTGTATTCTTTCGTTACTCACTCTAGAACAGGAGATTACGTAACAGTAGAACCTAAAAATGTTTTGATTGTAGAAGGTATTTTGGTTCTTACCAACCAAGAACTTTTAAAAGAATTTGATTTAAAGGTTTTTGTACACGCAGATTCTGATGAAAGATTGATAAGACGTATCAGAAGAGATACTCAAGAACGTGGCAGAGATTTACACGAAGTTCTTCACCGTTATCAGACTACACTGAAGCCAATGCATCAAGAATTTATAGAACCTTCTAAAAACGAAGCAGACCTTATTGTTCCTAATATGAGACAAAATACGGTGGCTATTGACTTTTTATCTACTGTAATTAATAATTCTCTTAAAAAATCCTATTAATGGAAGATTTGATTAAAGAAATTAAAAAGAAAAGCCCAACTTTAAAATTGCTTCAAAAATATTTTTTGAATAAGTATTTTATTACCGTATTTTTATTTTTAATCTGGATGATTTTCTTTGATCAAACGTCTTGGTTAGTTGTAAAAGAACTCAATAAAGATATTGCAAATTACGAACAAGAATTAGCCTATTATAAATCTGAATATCATAAGAATGATGCTTTTTACAAAAAACTGATGAACAATAAAGCTGAAAGAGAAAAATTTGCCAGAGAAAATTATTTTATGAAAAAGAAAAATGAAGAAATCTTCATTGTAGTGGTAGATAGCTCGGCAATTAAAAAGCCTGTAGAAAAATAATTATAAATATACCAAATCATAAAATACCCTAAAAATGTTCGCTACTGTAACCCTTCAAGATTGGGAAAATCTAGTAAAAAAACAGTTGAAAACTGATGATATTTACGCAATTCTTTCTAAAGAAAATTTAGAAGGAATTCCTGTAAAACCTTATTATGATAAATCGCCCAAAAGTTTAAAAAATCTACCAAAAGTAGAAGAATCTACGCATTTGGTTGCTAAACATCAGGAAGGATTAGAAGAAGATGCTTATGCTTTTTTACTTGATAACAACGCGGAAACGCTTTCTGATAAAACGATTTTTGTAGCCAACAAAGATTTAGCAGGACACATTAGATTGTCTGAAGAAAATAGATATTTTTCTTTGATTGATGTTTTTGTGAATAACGAAATCAACAAACAATTAGCTGAAGAATTACTTTCTAAAAATTTTGAAAAAAATATCTGTGTCGACGTAAGTTTATATCAAAATGCAGGAGCTTCTATCACGCAACAATTGGCTTTTGCATTAGGAAAAGCTAAAGACTTAGCAGAAGTTTTCGGAGCAGAAATTTTAGATAAATTGATATTTAAATTTGCAGTTGGCGCAAATTATTTCTTTGAAATAGGAAAAATTAGAGCGTTTAAACTACTTTTTAATCAACTTGCAAAAGAATTTAATTTAGATTTAATTCCATATATTTTTGCAGAAACTTCTCTAAGAAACAAAGCGAAAAACGACGAAGAAAATAACCTTATTCGTTCTACATTAGAAATTGCAGCAGCGATGATTGCGGGCTCTGATGCCTTTTTCGCCAATGATTTTAAAGTTCAACATTCAACGGAACTTTCAGAAGAAATTTCTTTTAAACAACAAGTTGTTTTAGCTTACGAAAGTATTATTAATGTTTTTGAAGACGCTGCCAACGGAAGTTATTACGTAGAAGAAGTTACACAGCAATTTGCAGAAAACGCTTGGAAATTGTTTGTAGAACTCGATAATTCAGGAAGTTTTTCAGAAAATTTAAAATCTGGTAAAATTGCAGAATTAATTTATAACCAAGCCATTGCAGAACAAAATTGGGTAGAAGAAGGCAAAATAAAACTCATCGGTGTAAATCTTTATCCGAAATTAGAAAAAACAAAATCTGTAGAACAACTTTATAATTCTCAGGAAATAAAACCAGTAAGATGGGCTGAAATGTTTGAATGATGCCACGAATGCACTAATTTTCTTCTCAAATTTTAATAATTTTATCACACTAATGCTGAATTTTACAATCTATGGGAATAATCTATAAAGAAGAATCTTATAAAATCGTTGGAATTTGTATGGAAGTTCACAATAATTTAGGGGCTGGTTTTTCTGAAATTGTATATAAAGATGCTTTAGAATTAGAGTTTAAGAATGCAAAAATTGATTATTATAGAGAAAGAGAATATGCCGTTAATTATAAAGGTATAATTCTTCCACATAAATTTTATGCAGATTTTGTAATATTTGATAAAATTATTCTTGAAGTAAAAGGAAAAAATAAAATTGCTGATGAAGATATAGCACAATGCATTAATTATTTAAAAGTATCTGAAAATAAACTTGCAATTCTTGTAAATTTTGGTGAGTCAAAATTAAACTACAAAAGAATAATCTTGTGATTATTAACCACGAATGCACAAATGAAATTCAAAAAAATATTCGTGCATTCGTGGCATTAAAAACACTATAAAATAAAAAATATTCGCGCATTCGTGGCATTTAAAAAATAAATTTTGGATCAAGAAAAATTAAGTAAAATTCGTGCATTCGTGGCAGAAAACAAAGAAACAGATTTGCATTCTTTGTTATTGAAAAAATCGCCGTTTCCTGAGGTTTCTATGCAAAAAATTGTGCAACAAATTAAAGGCAGGAAAGTTGCAGAGAAAAAGTTTCCTTTTTTGAATAATGATGACGTTGTTTTTCCTCCAAATCTTAATTTAGAACAAGCTTCTTCACAAGATACTGCCGAATATAAAGCTCAGTTTTTTAGAGGAAAGAAGTTTATCGATTTAACGTGTGGTTTCGGAATTGACGCGTATTTTCTTTCTCAAAATTTTGAAGAAATTACTTTGATAGAGCAGAATGAAGAACTTTTGGAAGTTGTAAAACACAATTGGGAAGTTCTCGGTAGAAAAGCGAACTTCATCAACCAAAAACTTGAAGATTTTTTAGAAAACAATCAAGAAAAATTTGATTTAATTTATCTAGACCCTGCAAGAAGAGATAACCACAACAGAAAAGTATTTTTGTTGGAAGATTTATCTCCAAATATTGTGGAAATTCAAGAAAAATTGAGTGAAATTTCTGAAGAAATTTTAATAAAACTTTCGCCATTGATTGATTTGCAACATTTGGTTTCATCGCTTCAAAACATAACTAAAATCTGGATTATTGCCGTAAAAAATGAAGTGAAAGAAATACTTGTTTATCTTAAAAAATCAGATTCAAAAATAGAAATTTCTTGTGTAAATCTTCAATCAAATGAATCTGAATTTAACTTTAGATTGAATGAAGAAAATAATTTTCAATCAACACTTTCAGTTCCAGAAAAGTTTATTTATATTCCGAATAATGCGGTGTTGAAATCTGGCGCTTTTAATTTGATTTCTGAGAGATTTCAACTCAAAAAATTACATTCAAATTCTCATATTTATACTTCGGAAAAAGTGATAGAGAATTTTCCAGGAAGAATTTTTGAGGCAGAAGAATTGAACCCTAAAGAAATAAAAAAGGGAGAAAAATTTAATATTATTACCAAAAATTATCCTTTAAAACCAGAAGATATCAAAAAGAAATACAAGATAAAAGATGGAGGAGAAGACTATCTTATTTTCTCACAATCTAGCCATAACAAACACATTTTGAAAGCTAAATTGCTATAGTTGATTAGAAATGAGATATTTTGATAAAAAATTCTAAAAAACCTTGTTGTAATTTGTAATATTTCCTATTTTTGGAAAAATTTTAAAAACGAAAAAAATTAGATATGAAAAAATTAGTTTTTGCTATCGCTACAGTTTCATTA
>APMI01001951.1_pt1 | contig 27768 bp, 9 predicted proteins | sample 667938 | NCBI WGS metagenome assembly APMI01 (sample SAMN01084076, study PRJNA167559) | wastewater metagenome | biome: Wastewater | place: Denmark: Ejby Moelle, Odense | collected 2011-11-28
TTAGATTTAAATTAAATTATTATAAATTACTGTCTCCGTTTTTAAAATATTTTGCTACTTTAAGATCAAGTATATTTTTTATTTTTTGAGATAGTTTCTACACTATTCTAAAAATATTACTTATTTTGATAGCGTAATCAAATAATTATGAAATTTTGTAAATAATAAACATTGTCTCTGCTTTGTTAGATTTTGCCTCTATTTATTCAAACTGTCTCTTAATATAAATCATAAATATATTCTTTATTTATAATAATAAGTAGATAAAAATGCTTTAAATGTATAACAGTTTAGATGTACTCTAATTCCAGCAAATCGTGTGTACATAAGAAGATAGAAACAAAGAGCAAGAACAGCAGAGTCATGATAAAATAGTGATGCGTTTAAAGCAGACATTCAAGAATAATAAGAACAAATAATTTTTCAAGAAACTGATATTTAGAAACTGCCAGATAGACTACTTCCCAGCCACAAGTTACAACTTACTGTCATCACTATCTCAGCTAAAATATTTGAAATAGCTAAACTTATCTGAGATGAGATTGCGCTCATTAAGAAATCTGCCGTAGTTCATTTACCTGACAAATATTGATCTGACTATGAATAATTTGGTAGACAGCTAAATTATTTACATATTCAAGTTTAGAAATTTGGAGCTGCTGTACTTGACATAGAATTATCTTACTTTGCAGTCAACGGTTGAAAGTTTAAAAAATTTACCCAAACTAGTCTAGCTGGATGTCAGTAATAACCCAGTGCAGTATGATAGATCCAAGCTATTTATCATAATTCCCAGTCTCAAAATTATGGACAGATATACATCCACGGGTAAAGATCTATAAAAGAAGAGAAGTCTATACAACGCCAACTCATAGTCTTAGTAATAGTCAGAATAATAGGAATAATAGGAGTAAGAATAGGAGTAAGAAGAGGAGGAGATGTGCTCAAACTCAGACTAGGAATCAAATTAGGAATAGGATGAATAAATAGAAGAAGAATAGGAAAAATCAGATATAGTATATGACTCAGATATATAGAACTAACCAATGTAGTTCCTAACTGCCCAAAATAATATGTAAGGAAATATGATGAACTAGCATGATGAAATGGACTCAGGTGAGTAAATACAAGATTAATACTTCTCAAACAGTTAGGATAATGAGCAAGAGATGGTAAACGAGATTCAAGATAAACTCAAAATATAGGAGAAGATTTAGCAAAAAAAGAAAACCAACAGAAATTTTAAGAATATTAAAAATCTGCTCATGCGACTAGCATGAAATAAATGGATTTTTGATTCTTAGAATTTGATATTATTTTTACTTTTTCTTATATACTTACTAATTTTAAGTCTGAATAAATATATGCAAGCATCACAAGCAAAATCCGAAGTATCACGAAGGACAACTTCAAGCAGCATCACAGCTCCACAGCGAAGATAGAACTTCATGGTCTACTCTTATCGAAGGATGATGTCGTTATTTGCTGCACTATGGGGACGAACGCGCAAAACTATGTGGATCGCATCCACAGGTAATAAAAATTGCTTATATTTAGGATTTATTCTGTTGATTTTGCCGTTTACTTTCGCGTATATTAGCTAGTTCCAGAGATAAGCTTCCAAATTCTTGGGATGTAAATATGATTATATTCAGCCAATGACGGACATTTCCTGTGATCTTCTTATAGCAAATAGCAATACAATTCTAATTAATTGCGCTTAAACTTTAAAAACTTAATATTAATATCACTCGATTTACTCGATTTCCTCTGGTTGCACGAAAAGATGACTGTTATCCGTCAGATTAAGTCCACCTTTTAATATTCCTATATTACATCGAAGTGTGTCCATTGACGATATACTACCAATCTCTTTAGCGCATGTAAATGCCTATTCTGCAATTTTTATTAACTGATCGTCGGATTTTATTTTTAGTGCTGAGGATATCTTCAGAATGCTCCACATATTGCTGAGTTTGAATTACTTCTTATTGAGCTTATCCGAAATAGCCAATGATTGTTCTAAGTTCTTGACTGCTTATTGAAACAACTCCATGCCTTGGTAGGTGACTGCAATTTGGCCGAAAGATATGCACTGTGATTATTTATCCTATCGATCCTGCGCCCAGTTTAATGCGCTTTAAAAGTATTCCAAAGCTTACTGTGGTTTATTTAGTTTTCGATAGCTTATTCCAATATTATAAAAACCAACGAAACAGCTGTCATGGTCAGATAGTTTCAAATTTTCATTATGAAATGTAATACTTTTCTCATAATCTTTGCAGTTAAAGTAACTAATTCCAACTCGATTAGCGCCTACGCTCATGCCAATCTTGTCTTCCATAATTTTGGCAAATCCAAGGAAACGTTTGTAGAATTTTAGTGCTTGTTTATGTAGATTTTTTTCTGTATACACTTCACCCAAATAGAAGGACAAGTGTGCTTATTTTTCAATATCGTCTGAATTCATGCCTGCTTTAGCTCGCAGCAACAACTATTTTAAGTTCAAATCTTTGTAACTTTTGTAATTTTGAGGTAATGAGGGACTCTGAATTGGAACTGGGCCTGAAACTAAATTTGCTGTCGAATTTATTGATGATAGCTATATTGGAATTTGACAGTCATAAAAATCGGCTTTTTAACCCTTCTTTGAGTTTAAAAACTGGTCTTCATTCTCGAGTAACTCAATTACTTCTTGATAGCTCTACTTTATGTTCGAAGGCTATAGCTTCTCGCTTTATTCAGTTACTAAACCCTCTCCCTTCTCAAATTTTAACAATTTCTCATACTCCTTGACAATAGTCTTTGGATTACTATCGAAAACTGCTAATTTGCGTATAGCTTTAAGATTTTGTTATCTGGGCTGCAAGAATATTTATTTAAACTGCACCATATCATTCTCTTATCTAGCATTAATTAATAAATTTGTACCTCTTCAATGGCCTGCTTTTAAATAGCGAGCCACTGTTACTTCTGCGTAGATGACTTTTTTCTTAATTAATTATTTTAAATTTAGGATTAATTTGGTTGCGATCAGGTGATTTCTCATTAGTGTCCTGCCTAACTCTGCTCTATATCGCTAATATTATATTATTTGTACATATAAGTATGTCATGTAAGCCTGATTTATTGTCTTGTTTCACTGGCTGAGCGTATCTAGATGGCAGTACTGCTTTGTTTTTATTCAGGTTTGAAGAAGATTGCGATTGCATTTTGCGGATGCGTAAAGTTGATTGCTATGTGGGTAAGCTCATTTTATTGACCTATGTTTCTAAATAAATTAAAATATAAAGATGCAACTGCAAACACAACTATTGAAATAATTGACTCATCAAGACCCAATAATCTTGGTCACATAGTCAGCAGATCTATTCTTTACAATTTTTTCAAGCTCAACTTGGGCAGCAGTGTAAGTATTGCCAAACTTCTTCACAAATTAAATACATTCTGAACACTTAGCTTAATCTGGACACTTTTCACAATAATCGCTTACTTGCACTAAAACTTGTTGATTAGCAGATCCTAATCTGTTGGGTGATGCCAACTCATACATATCTGTGATTGAGAATTGAACAAGCGTCTGGTCATATTCTAGAGCTTTGGTATTGAATCCAATTGTGAATTATTTCTATAATTTTAATGTTTCATATGAATAAATCTATATTTTGACATCTCCGCACACGACAACAGGTTTAATAAAATGCTTAGTTTCTGGCTTCTTTTAACAGTACTTCAATCCAGTTCCGGAGGCTAGTGGGCTCTTCTTATCAATGTAATATTTTGATAGTTCGGCCTCAGGGTAGTGCCAGTACACCTACTCAAAGTTGTTATGTCTGGATTAGCTGAATATTTTGATTATGGGCACGAAAGTGCAATCTGGGTACTTAAACTATAAACAGTCTAATATTTTTACAGGAGGATTCTTTATTGAAATTGTTTTGTATATTTTCACAAATTATCCCAAATTGTACTCATACTGGCTAACATTCACTTTCTGATTCAAAATATAGTAATACAGTTGGCATACAAAATGACAGAACCCAAGACAGTTCAAATCAGCAGCTACCAAAATTGCAGCATTAGCCATGTTCTTAGATTGATAATTCTAAATACTAGATATAAGTTTGATCGCTTATGTGAGAGAGTAAGTAATGCCTCGCCATTTGAAATTAGTCACTCCACTACCACCGAGTCCTCCTGAGACCGGATGCAGTTCAAGTGATGACAGATTGAACAAGTGGAAGTACTGCTTATGGCGGGACTTTAATGTGAGCTCGATTTATAGTAGCCAGTTTTTGGAAGGGGTTACATATGGGACCGAGAGGATTGCCAGTCTGGGGTTGATGTATGCTATCTGTTATTTATTCATTACCTATCACGTTATAATTACAAATATAATGACCAAATATTATTGCAATACAGCGAATTACTAAATATTCAAATGACATGTTAAACTAGTTTTCGTTATCAAACTCATTGTTAAAAATTAAGCAATTATTATTTATATTTAAATTACGAATAGATAGATAATAAGTTGGTCTCTATTATAATAATCAGACATGCAAAAATAGCAGCTATCCCAAATCCTACACGAATCCGACCTAATGACACAGGAGCTCACTACTCTCCGCGCTGCCCTGATCAACGGGCAAGTCAATTCAACATATGCGGTGTCGACTGATTTGTTCCTGTAAGCAATTAAACAGAGGACCATGCTGAGGACACTTGCTGACACGCTGTAAACTAACCGCAACTTGGCTCAGATCGACAAGTAGAAAATAGAGAAAAGTCGAATTGTACTGGAGGGGCTCGAGTTTTTTAAAGTACCCAAGGATCTAATCGTAGAAAACTTTGAAGGACAAAATACAAGGCTATCACACCGAAGTCGAGTCCATTGATGAGTATCTGGAAGAACCCATCGGCCACATAGACTGGGAGAAAGATTATGAGTCAGGGGAAAGCAAACTGAAAGCTTCCCTCTAAAAATTAAGGCAAAAGGACCAATAGTACCGCAAAAAAATAAGCCAAAAATAATAAATTATAAAATAAATGAATGAGAAAAGCAAACTTTATAGTAGTGTACTACCGAAGCAAGTTAAAAAATTACGTGACGAAGTTACCTAGACAGCTAAACTATTTCAAATTGAAGCAAACGAAACATTGCATAAAATTTAGAGCCAAAAGTTGGCAAATATTTATGACTCATTCAAGACCTTGAAGAGAATATAAAAAGTTGAAATAACATACTCTAAGTAGCAACATGAAGTCCTTGATTTAGTACTTAAACCTAAGAAGTTAGCTCTGTATGACCAAGCTCTTCAGTTTAATCTTAAATTATAGGAGAAGTAAATCAAAATTAAAATATCGGATCTAAGACCTGAAATTTATAGGCTAGTAATTGGTGTTGATCGTAGATGTGATTTCACAAGTCGAGATCTTTTCCATCGTTTAATTAATTTCTAAGAAGTTAAATCCATATTCGAGTAAGCATCCAATGAAAGTCAACGCAATATCAACAATAAGTATACTCATTTGAAGTGGCTTGAAGATGTGCTGTGCATATCGATCGAAAAATGTTCTAAGTTTCTCAAATTGGTGAGAGAACGAGCCTTCGCTGTGCTATTAATTAAGCACATTTTTGATACCCTTAAAAATCCAAGCTGGTTGAACTCAGTGTCGTCCACTGCTGCTAGTGAGTTCACAAACAAAAAGTAATTTACTTGTCATTTAGATTAATTATCGAATCAGTACAAAAGATCAACTTCAATTAATACAAACAGCAAACTTACATCCCACCTTCAGTTCGCAAAAGCGTTAACTCTTACGAAGAATACTTACGCATATAGTCCATAAGTAAGCCAACACAATTCGAGCAGGAGAAGCATAAGAAAAATAAAGCTAATCTTGAGCAACTGCTGGGTATAATCTGTTTGACAGAGATGATCGTACCCGATTTAAATATGTATTTCAAAGTAGTCATCGTGTACCGGACTTTCCGAGTTACTTGTGTCATTATAATCCCATTTGAATACCCTGATGTCAGCAACCAGTACTTATTTATTTTATGTAGCAAACCATGTATTAAAATTCTAAATTTGGAAGCCTTAGAAGAACCCAACACTGAGCCTTCTTTACCTGTTTCGCTATAATGCAAAGCCAAATTATCAACAGCCTCAACCACCAAGATGGAAATCAGTCAAATACTCTAAAAAATTGAACATAGTTCAAGATATCAGCCACATACCGGTTTCAACGAAGCTTTTGGTATTGTAAGATATATCGGTAAATTCATGGATTCCATTATTCGACACCAGGGCGAGCACGCGGAGAGAAAAGCAATAGGAAATAAGTGATTATTAATGTGCTACCATGTTTTCGTACCATGTAAGTACATATATCAATGGTAGTTTGTATTAAAAGGATAAAAATATATTTATATACAAACTAACTGCTCATGCAATTACAGCCACCTGTAGGACTAAACTTTTCTCCTTCTTATCCGCAATACTCGCCTCAGCAGATACCAGTGAGATCGTTCATGCCACCGCCAAATCAGATTGCAAGCCAGACGCCCCTGATTCGAAGACCCAACCAGATAAACGAAATCAGAAATGTACAGAGTCCTCCTCGCCAACCTGTAATATCTGGAGGATATGCTATGCCTCCAGCTAGTGTCAGAAGCGTGAATCAGCAACCCCAATTTGGTTCACCCATTCAGCAGCCTCCTAGTCCATATTTGATGTATGGAAGCCCACAGATTTATGGCCCTGGTATGACATTCCCAACGGCCAGTCAGTTCGCTCCTCAGTACGGTAACCAGCCTCCAGAACCAATATTCTTGGGTCATCGACTCATCGGCGCACCCCACCCGTACTAACCGATATTACCTCCTGCTGTGTAAACTAAAAAACAATTTGATTTCCATGTTTAATAGGATAAAGTGCATTGTGTGATATGTGACACCGATTATCCAGTATCAAGCAGATAATAGCATCTAAAAAAGCATCAGCGTGTCAGAGATGGGCAAAGTAATATTAAAAAACTTGTGCATTAGTACAAGGAAGAGTATCATGGGCCACAGACTAGACCAATTGTAGAGCCAGAATAGTACAACATCCAGTACAATCCCAATTCGTATATTGTTGAGCAGATCGTAAATTACTCTACGCCTGAAGTTAGAGTGCCTCCTCCTTCTGCTCCTCCATCAAGGGTTGATCTTGGCGTTGGAACCAGTGATGCTCAGCCAACTGGGTCTGCAATCAACAGAATCACGAATGATCAACCAATGCAAATGAGATTGCAGCCAGAGACTGTACGATTGACAGCTGATGGGCAAGAAATATCAGTCACGGATCCAAATGCTTATAATGCTGCAAGAGTTGCTAGGTAAACGCAGAATACTAATCAATCACTTATTGCTCCTCAAGCATCAGACTCAAGATTTATCAGAGATTCTTATGCGGAAGATCAGCCATCCCAGCCCATGATGAACTCATATGTAGGACCAGGCAAGTAAACATTACAACATATGAGTAATGTAGATCAAAGCCAGAATTTAAAGCTAAGTTCAGCACCTCCGCCACAACCAATCCACGAGGTAATTATATACTAATATAGAAAGTTCAAATAAATGATCCAGATCATTTTGAATAGATTGATGCTCTCGATAGTTCAGTATACAAAAATGGAGCTACACAGTCTAGAAAATATAACTCCGGCGACGTAAATATGATAAAACGTAGTACAACAATCAGTCCATGATTTCTCAGCCTGCACCATTGCCTCCAGTGTAAAACCAATCAATTCGTCAGCCAAGCTCAGCATTGTCCCAATCTGGTCAAGGCCAGTCTGTAACATACGCACCTCCTCCTGTTACAACCTAAACAATCCATGAACCTATTATGCAGAGTATGGTCAACAATTATGTCCCCAAGCCGGAAGAACCATTACCAATTATCGATGAAGCGGTGGGAGACTAGTTCGGAGTTAAAAGGAAAAGATTGCCGAAGTCTGTTATTGGCCTATGATTTTGAATAGTTTTACGATCTTCCACAATATCATATATGGAAAGTGGGAATATCAATTTATTAAAATTATTGACATGAACCTAAACGCTGGTATCATCCCTACCGACATGGAGCAGAATCCATAAAGCACTATGCGTAATCAGCTTAACAACTCCGGAGCTAAAATGCAATATTCATTCGCACAGTCTCAAAGATTCAATCAATCTCAGCACATGTACACTGACATATTAGACTAGATCTGCATCACCATCAAAATTCTACGATTTACCCAGCCTGTGGAGCAAGAAAGGCGTCTCCATTGGTCGAAGTCATCGTGTAGATTTTAGTAAACAAAATGTGCCTACTCCCAGCCCTGGAAAATACTCACTACCTCGAGCTTTTGAAACACGTAAAAAGAGTGAAGGAGTATCGATGGGATTAGGCAGAGACTATGTAAAATACAGAAATATGTTCAACGAAAATTTAAAAAAGGCACCAGAACCTGCATCATATAGGCCAATACCTGTTCAGAATAACAGATCATATAGCATTGCACATCGAATATAAAATACTGATAATAAATGGCAGAAGAGTGTCCCTGGTCCAGGCAACTACCCAGTGATGGAATTAACTAACAGTCGCAGCAAGAAGATGATTTCAAAGTATTTTTCTGCGCAGGCTTCTGGATTCAGCAGGCAATAAAGAGCAGGGCTGGCTCTCAAAACTATCGCTCCAGGACCTGGTCAATGTAAACTTATTTATAATCTTAGACGATGTCAAGTCTCAAAGCTTTGATGAGTCTTTATTTGACAAGGCTTATGCTCCAAAATTCGGGTATGGTGAGCGAAAAGGTTTATCTGACAACCCACTTTCTGTTCCAGGTCCAGGGACTTAGTAAATAATATTTTTAACACAGTAAAGTTTTTTCCGAGTTCCTACGGTGAATGATTACCAATATATTTGCTATACGTATTATTTTTGTTATTATGAATCGAAAGTTTTACAATGAACATAATTATCACTGTGCATCAGGAGCAATTTAAGATCCGTATAGAAGTCTGTGAGCACGTTGCATGACCAAGTCCTTATGTGCTTCGTAGTCTTTCTCTTTAGATGGGATCTCCAAAATGATTGGATAAATCTCGTCTCGTCCTGTAATCATAGATTTGACAAATCTTTCGCTTGCATCCTGTGTAATTAGTACTACACTAATATCGTTATCTTTTAGGAAACGCTTAAGAACATTTTCAACGTCGGCTTTGGATGTTTCTATAATTAGTTTAAGATTACTTTCGTCTACTATCAAATAGTTGTTTTCTCCACGTACGTTTCTCTCGCCAATGCCAGTCAGCAAAAAGCCTGTGACGGTGTCCTAAGTTGTTAACAGAAATACCTCATCGCCAATGATTGCTATTAAGTTCTTGCCTTCGCTCTTTTTAGATACGGCCTTCATTATTAATTTATATATTTGTAGTTGATGAAAGTAAATATTATCAAACACAAACATTTTTGTGATTTTATTGTAAGATGCTCATTTCTTGATTCCGATGAATTATTAGTAGCCAACATCGATATCGTCCTGAGCGCATTAGGATAAGTATTACTCAAAGACTTGGAACGAGGACTCATAGGACTTTAATTTGTAAAAAAGCAAAACAAATCTTTGGTACATCTATTTTAATTTTTTGAATATCCATTTTTTCTCAATTTAATGTTATTTTTAAGCGATTGGATTGGAGTGAACAATTTCAGCTAATTCGTCTAAATCCTAGCGAATTTACTAATAGATTTATATGGATTCTTAAAATTTGTTCTAACCTTCAAGAATTTTAACAAATGTTAATTTACATTCAATCATCAACTTCAAAATTATTCTTTCATTTAATTTGCAAATACTCTTACGCACTGTCGACATTATTTATTAATATTTTTGGTTAACACTTTCAAATTCATGAAAAGCACAGTGCAACTGAAAAAGACATAAAACTGTTAATGCTTGTAATTAATTAATCTCACCATTGAAATGTTTTCTATGTAGTTCTAGTTGTGTTTATAAATCTTTTATCAATTATTCCCCCTATATTTTTTAATTTTTATCTAGATGTTCAAGAGAGTAAGTTTATTATTTAAATAGAAGCTAGCTTTTAATTAACTCACTCTTCAAAAATAGAAAATCAGAGTATATGCTAAATTCTGTTATATTGAATTTGCTGTTAAGTCCATATTGTTGCTTCTTAAAGATTTATAGAATTGGGTTTAGTAACTAGTACGAAATTTCAGCATTGTTGAGCTTTATGAAATATTTTATATATAGTTTCAGTATTTTTAGCTGAACCATTACGAATTTGTTTAGTTTGTGTTAATTATCTAATTGTTTAATGATGTGTTCATTCAGCCAATTCTCATAATCGTACAGAACTGGCAATATCAATATACAGGATTAAATAGCTTACAAACTTTTATGATATTGCTCAAAATCAGCATATGACTCAGCAACTAGTTCGCAAATATCACAATAATCACACACTTATTATGTCAGTACTTTAATAGTTTTGTTATTGCTCACTTGCTGCAATATTTATCGACAATATATTGAAGACAGGTGATGCAACACTTTAAAACAATACAAAGCATTCATTTTTATATTTTTACATTGTTGAATTTAACCAAGTTGATACAAATACTTATTACATTAAGTTTGCTAGTCTCTTGATAAATTATCATACTGATACTCTACTTTAAGACATAAATTCATCAATGGTACTTTATAATCCATGGTGAATTCAGGCAACAGTTATTTTAATTTATTCATGCATATTATTTCTTATGCATCGTCATTTAGAACTATAATATTATTTTTTTATAATTTCTTATCATGAGTCTGTGAATAGTGCCCTACATACTTAACTCTAACCCATTGATCTTTTAAATTAATTTCATTCACTTAAAAGATGGATAGTGGCCAGATAATATACTATTACCTTTATTAAAGTCTAATGATGAATTAGTTTATTTATTAGCTTTCGATTATCATGAGTAAACCAGATCCCTAACAATTGTCATCAGTTAAAACCAGTAAATAAGACAAAGTGATCAATTGATTACCAGATTATAGTTAAGGAAGCTGAAATGCACCAAGTCTACAATATAGGGTTTAATAATCTCTCTTTTTTGATTATTTTTGCAATTGTTTGCTTTTATATTAATTCATGCTCCAGATTAGCGCTTTAAGATACCCTAATGTCTCCATTCCTGTACTTCTAACCATCAAAGTATGCACAAACTCTATTAATTTTTTGTTCTAGAATATTTTGCAGACATCTAACTTATCACTATCATTTAATATAAGATTACAACTGAGACCTATCGCATTGGTTAAAGAGTTAAAAGAAACATTGGCTAATTTCCACAATCGAGCATATTAGTTGACTGAACTGTCGAGTTTATTGGGTTCAAATTCAGTTATAAATTTAAAACATTTCAATAAGTTATCTATTGCCGTTTGACTGACAATTGAAATATTTTATGATACTTACTTTGGCTTAGATTTGTAGGGTAACATTATTGAACAAGACTATGCTAATTTAGACACATAATTGTATTATTGAGCACGAATTGATGCAAAACAAATGTGCAGTTGATATAAAATATTCTTGATCTCACATAGCCAGAAAACACGTACAACTTATTTTAACTTTTTCTGATTAATGATATATAGTCCCATTTTAGGCATTTATGATATCTGTTTGTATTAATTTAGTTTTTGGCATAAAGATTCCACTTATGTTTTGGGTTCTGTTGTCACAAAAAAATAATAAACGCATATTGAATTCTGTGAATGACCCAGCATACCTCTTATAGCACGAGTGACTTCAGGTTAGTTCTCAGCAGATGCGCATAGTATAATGTTACATATAGGTTCAATGTTATCATTTTATTTCCTCTTTTTACCTTATTAATTTTGTAAATGTAGTATTGCAAGCAACTATCTAATATGACTGGTAATTTAATCTATGGACAAACATATTTGAAGCCAGTGTGTGAGTTTATACTACGCGATGACTTTACTAATGCTCTCCATCAGCTGACCCATATTATTTTTCTTACTATCTCGAGTCATAGGTTTATAGATAAGACAGGTGTGAGGCAATCGCGCATCATTATGAATTGTCTCGATGACGCGTAATGGAGTTAGAAGCGGTAATTATTAAGGATGCATTTACTATATAACTAAATCATCAACCTGTTATATGTGCCCTATTCATAAGAATCATACCAATAATGGTAATTTAATAGATTTACTACATTACTATCTTAATTGATAGTTGTTATATTTCTATTTAGTATTTCAGCACTATATTATGGGAAGTTGGCCATTCAATATTTACGTTTGCGCTGTATTTTTGAGTTTGTTCATAAATTTGTATTGGCTGCTGGATGTCTTGCGTCTAGATGAATATTAAAGTAGACAACAACTTATTTTCGATGTTTGATATATAAGACTTAACTATAAACGATAAATTTATTTTATTAACCTTAACGTTTCGGCTACAAAATTTACGCTCTTCAAATGTTTCAATGAGTTTTCACTACATTTAGTATCAATTTTCTAATGATAGCAATGAAAATGAGATTTACTAGTGTCTGACATTTTAAAAAAGCACCTAAATAATTTTATGTTTTTTGCAAAACTGGCACTACAACAGATCAACCTTTTTTAGCAGAAAATACTTACTTTCACTAAATGTTAGTCAAGAACTGAGAGTCACTGAAGGTAGATTTTGGATTTCAGTAACAATATGGAATTCTGTATAATATTAAAATGAGAACAATAAAAGCAACAAACAACCAAAATGGCAAGATAGTAAAAAAAGTACTTGTCAATCGATCCCGTTCGGGAAACCATGCTAGCATTAAAAGCAAATAAGCGAAGTGTAGACCCACTATTTCACCATTTAGAAACAGCATCGGTCTAAGGAACTATCCACAGGATGCGGTCACTCATAAACAAAATGAGATATATTCAAGCCCCAACGAAGAATACTTTGATATTGGGCCTAAAGAACCAGCTAAAAAGAAAGCAGCAGCTAAGCCCAACAACGAAATTGTTTAAAATATTTTTAAGATTCAAAAATAATTTGCCCAAAAACAAACACAACCGAAAGAGAGTCAGGAATACTATAATATGAAAGAAGATCAAATTACAAAAGATAACTCCAAATTTTCAAGTTAAATTTCATCGAAAGTGAAAACTACTCAGTCGGAATATTTTATTACCGGTTACTTAAGCCCAACACACAATCTAAGAAAATTAGAAAAAGAAAAATGTATTTCAAAGAAAAAGACTATGTAAAGCATGAAAAAAATATTAAAAGCTGAAGAAAGAATACAATAAAACAGAAGCAAACACAAATTGCAATCGCAAATGTACTAACAAATAATACAAAACTTAAGAAAAGGAAACCGATTTATTGAGTAATCAGTATTAAGCAAGGATCAACTGAATTACTCAAAACTAAAGAACTCAGGTACCATGTAAACGGAGTAAGGGGAAAGTTCTCATGAGTACTCCGGTTGAAAATTCTTTAATATTCTAACAACTGATTAATTAATATTGTGATTTTTGACAAAATTGTTTTCAATCAGCAACTTATATTTACGTGTAACGCAATTATAAGCGAATGAGTTTGAAACATCAATTCATAAGTTTGGTTTAAATATTGATTCGAAATGATCAGCTGTCCAATAAAGTAATGCGGGAGAAAATTCTAAAATGATGAGACCATGCTTTAACACGTTCGAAGAAGACATCCTAATTAATATCAAGCAGTTCGACAGGAAGCAACAAGATCATTAATTGATAGAGAACATGCTCAGCAACAATAATTGAACAGACTACCTAAACTGGCTAAAATAATGTCACGATAAAAGAAGGCAATAGAGAAACCAGCTGAAGTAGCTCTAGAACCCCCGAAGAGAAGTAAAAGTAAGACGAGGAAACTGTAGTCTGCAAATCTTTCCAGTATTATTCAATAATCCAGAATGACTGCAACTTCTGGGTCAAGTAAAGCCTCTATAGCAAGCAGAAGACCTAGTTTGACTAAAAAGGTTAGTGCTCCTGACCTGAAAATAGACAAACTGCCTCCAATTGAAAAATAAAAGTAGAAAAAAATGACAATTGAGTATAGTTTACTTGAATAAAAGCAACAAGTCAAAAAACAATTATCTAATGAACAGTTTTATTCCACACTTCCTGATTTCAAGCTGAGGGCATAAGCTTTGGTTAGATCGAGGTCTAAAGGTAAAAAAAAAACGTAATAGGCTGTAGTAAAGGAAATAATAGAACCGCAGCAATAACAACATCAAACAGCTCCACAAACTTTAAGGAGTACTATGACAACCTTTGCCACAGAAAGAGTTGTACCTGAAATTAGTGCAGATAAAAAGAAGCAATTTTTACGGCCAACTAAAAAGATATAGAAGAAACATAGTGCACCAACATCCACTAAAATTGAGCCATCAGGTTAATAGTTGGCTATTAATTTTGATCAAAAGATAGTAAATGTATCAAACTGGCAATCCACTTCATTCAGCTGCCCACATTCATCAATAATATAGTTACTATTCCTGAATAACTGCAATTTGTCATCAGTGTTACTAAACCTATAATCCTTGATATAGATATCAGTGGTGCACAACAATTTGACATCAACAGATTTCCTGAACTACCCTCGCAATCACAACATCAGAGTGGCGCACATAGATCACAACCAAATTGCTGATCTGTACCTGCCACCAAAAGTTAAAGTATTCACGGCTTCTTTCAATATGCTTACTGCAGAGAATGTGGGTGATATATGTGCTGCTTTGAGGAAAGCTCCGGAGCTATAAGAGATTGATATGAGCTTCAATGCTGTACGCAAAGCTGAGAATTATAAATTGAAAGTGCTTGGAGCATGCGGCAAAATTAAGAAAATTGATGGGCTGAAAGTTACTAAAATAGACATATAAATGATGTAATAATTCAACATGCTCTAATCAAAACACCGCGGCTTAATTCCCCTAGGTTCCCCCTCCCAAGACAGACCAACAACCGCAACATCATAATTCTATCCTGATATCACAACAACATAATAAAAATCATTATCGCAGTTGTAACAGTAACAGAAACAATACAAAAAACAGATCGCATAGACAGAATAACAATTAAAAATAATAATGCAATAAAACTAAATTATTAGCAGTTAGTTATAGACTATTAATGGGGAGTGCAAACAAATGGAAGTAGCATGGGATTCGGCTGCATTGTATAGTAAACTAGTTAAGTAATGTGAGGCTTTGGAGTTACTCAATGTTATAAAATATGCTGATTAAGAATAATTATTAACTATGATCAATAAGAAAAAGATGCAGCTAGGGATAGCTGTGCAGTGATTTTTATTATTGTTCAAGACTCAGTTTATAAATAAATACTATTTTATTATTAAAATGCACGAGTACCTGCTTTCCATCGCTGAGAAAATAATCAATGACGCTTGTCCACCAGACATCGCCCTCAAATATTACGAACTCAAGAAATCAATTGTGCTTAAATCTAGAAGCACAAGTAAAATGACAACTAAGCCAACTTCAAATATGAATAGACTAAATGGAAAGGATGAGCTGCATACAATCAGAGAAAAGTGCATTAGAAATAGTCTTTCAAAGATGAAATTTGATTCAGTGTCTGTTTTAACGACTGCTGACAGAGAACGAAGCAAATCTACTAAGCCGATCCGTGCCAAAATTCCAGAAGTGTCTCCTTTAAGAGCGAAAAATGAAGGATTAAATAAATAAACAAGATGTAATATTAAAAATGTTACCATTGATGTACCGCGAATTAGTTTCGATAAAAGTATGATCAATAAGGAAAATAAGGAAAATATTAACTTGACCATACAACAAACTTAAACGCAAAATAAAAAAGCATCATAGGAAATTAAATCTGACAACAAGTGGTTAATTTAACAGCTTGATAAAATTATCAAAGAAAACAATTTGTTAAGAAAAATTATCGACAAAAAGATAGTGTGATTTATATCAGTATTTTTCATCATTTTTGTAAGATGTTAAAAAAATATTACACCTCAATTAAAGCATCTTCTGCCAAATCGGTACAATGGATAGCATTTTTAACTTTGTCTTTTCCAAGTTGAGCTCTGATTGATTTTGGCCGCATTGATCGAGCCATTTCAGGGTCATATGGTCCACATAATTATCTTAATGCTGCGACTGCGTTATTCTGTCTCACTTCAAATGCTATACATGGACCATTTGTAAATTAGTCTACTATTTGGTTGAATTAAGGTAAAACAGATTTGTAGATTTCTAAAAATTATTCCGCCGAAGCCTTATCAAGCCAGAACATTTGACCAGCACTAATTTAAAATCCTGCATTTAAGACGATATCAATGATCTGCCCAACATATCCTTCGGCAACGATGTGAGGTTTGATGACAAGGCAGGAGCAGTTGTTAAAGAAAGCTGTTTGTTTTAATGTGGATGCACTTGAGAAAAAGAATTATATCTCCTTAGCAGCTGAGCTAGATGTCTAAGAGCCATGCACAGCATTCTTCAATTCATCTTGTCCGAATATAGCCCGCATGCATTTTGGACTTTACTTTTTAGCAATTTGTGAGTTAGCTGGTCCAATCAATGCTTGCCACGCATTCACGCAGTTGTCCGCCACAATCTATAAAGCAACAATGAGATCAGAACTCAAATGAACTGCAATGTTTTTGAAATGAGGCTTTTCCTTCTGATCGCTATAAAATCTCTGAGCTTCTTGTTAGTTGAGCTTAGCCATCTTAAGGTTACTAATTGCAAATCCTGACTACTCAATCATGTTGATGATCTTGCCCATGTGCATATACGCATCGGGTTTGATTATGGCGAGGCTCCTATGATATTGTATAATTGGTACTTGCCCTTCTGCTTTTAGAACTTGCCTCGCGTGAATTGATCTGCATAGTCTACTACCTTGAGCTGGCGAGAGTACACATTAACTGTGGCTCCGATGTAGAGGTCTTTTAGTTGTAATGAGCCGTACTCACATCTTTTAAGAAATGTTCTCTTATTTTTGATATCGAACTTCGTGTAAAGGTTGTCATACCATGTCGATTGTAGCGTCCACCAAGTAGTAAGTTAGATTGTAAGTTCGTACAAGGGAAGCAGTGGAATCGAACCATTCTACGATAAACACATACCTGTCGTCACTCATCTTGAAATATAATTATATTATGTGCAACTGGCTAAGCAAGACACATAATTATTGTCATATTTTTCAAACACTGAACTGATTACCAGAATGTTAAAATAGAGGATGATTTAATAAATTGTTGACAAAATATCCATAATTTAATTCAAATTTATTAATATTATAAGAGTACAGTCATGAGCTAAGCCAATGAAGCTGGAGAACACGCTGAAGCAGTTCAAGAAATGGTCAAGAGTTTTGAGGTCCTCTCTAAAGAGTATAAACTTCCACAAGACATCTTGTTCGCAGAGTACTCCTTTTGTTATTTCAGTGTGATTCCACTGTTGTCTGAAAGTTACTTCAACGGTGAAACAGATGATGCTAAACTGGATGAGTATCTCACTCCTCTTTAGAATGCTGAACTTATTAAGAAACTGAAGAGCAAATTCGAAGAAATCAAAGTACCCTTTTTTATTAACTCAGTAAAAATAGACAAAAAAGAAGCAAAAAAGTAAAGAGAAATAGGTCAAAGCAAAAGAGGTCTCAAAAGAAATTGCCAAATAGAATACAAAATAATCCGTAAAATAGACCTCCAAGGAGCAAAAAGACGCACCTAAATAGAAAGGAAAAATCTTTGATCGAATTGAGTCAGCTCCTAAACAAGAAGGTGCTCCAAAAAAGAAAGTCAAAATAGAAAAAGAAAAGTCTCAATAGCAACCCAAATAGAAGGGTCAAGATGAAGATATGGGCAATGATCACACAGATTAGAAAAAAGGATTAAAGAGAGAATTGGAGAAAGAAGGTAAACAAAAGTGCAGATTCTTCCCATTCTGCAAGAATGAGGAAACATGCGAGTACTTCCACCCGACAGAGAAGGTACTAACTTTTAAGTCCAGCTAAGAGAGTAACAAAATATACACCTGAGCATGGCTGAAAAAATAATTAAAAAATGACAAAAACAAAGATTATTCAAAGCGGCCATGCTCTTAAAAAGGTGAAAAACATTAAAAAATAAACTACTCTCTTAGCTGGTTCTTTTCTTAGATTTAGCTTATTTAGTGCAAATATTTCCCTTCATGTAAACATGGTGACAACTGTCTATACGCGCACGAGGCCTGCAAATTCGCACAGAACTGTACCAAACCTGGATGTCCTTACGTACATCCATTCAAAAGTAAGTATTAAATTGACTCAGAGAACAATCTTATCGAACAGCTGATGATGGGCTACTTCCAAGGGCAAAATCATCCCTTCATGAGCAAGAAAAAAGGAGGACACAAACATCCAGGAGCAGGCATGGGCCAAAACCAACAAGGGCAAAAGGGTCCCAAACAAGAAGAGCATTGATATTTCTGTGCTTATTGATGCAAATTTATCCATAACTATTATGATTTTTAGAAACCATTTTTTCAACACATAAACGCAATTAAGCAAATGTGTTTTATCTAATTGTGAAATCTATGCCTTGAAATTAAATTATAAAGAAATTGGTTATTAATAGGAATGAAGCCTTCTCTAATCACGACTTACACCGGCGAGCTTTATATCCGAGACTAAGTGAACAACCTATTTGCACTACGAGAGCCAGAGTAGAGGGAGTATCTGTGCTCTTCATTGAATACTCCCTTGCTGCATGAGTTCGGTGTGGAAAGCAGTAGTGGTAAATCAGAGTAACCCTCTTCCCTAATTTAGAGTATATAGAACGCATGAAGAGATTCAGCAATTTATCGATAAGTATAATTAAATGTACGCTGATGACCCTCAATACAAGAAGCTCGTTTTTGATCGTATGAAGCAATCCCAATATTTGTCCCATATTTCTCAATTAAATGGAATTCAGTTTCAGTCTTGGTATAAGAAGTTTTTCAACATTTAAACAACACTGCCTCACAAGAAATTTTCTATCAGCCTTAAGAAGCAATCAGGTGGTCGATATTTTCAACGTCAGTGCTGCTTTTGCATAAAGTGGAAGAAATGTAAAGCTTTCGTTCTGAAGGATGGCATTGTAACTTATAACTAATCAAAGGACAAAATTCAAGAATTTCTAGCATTTGGTAAAGATTTCCGATGGTAGCCTTCCATGGATATAAAATAACTGAAAATATATATTCACTCATATCACAGAAAATTGTCTCTGAAGGCCTAATCAGCACTATAATTAATCAGATTCACATACGCGATGGAGAAATATATGAACAAGTATAAAAAATAGCAGTATCTGTACCGATTCAACAGTTTTGGTCCTGTTCGGGAAAATAATGACGTAGAGTTTTACATTGATGGAGCCGATTATTTTGAGGCTGTTGCACACTAAATATAGAGAGCTCATTAACAAGTGTTCATTTGTGGTTGGTGGGTTTCCCCTTAGTTTATGCTTAAGAGGGATGGTACTGGTAAAAGTATTGAATACAGACTAGATAAACTGTTATCAAGAGTGGCCAATAGAGGAGTCAAAATTTATGTAATAATCTATTTAGAATCTTCTTTTCTTACTAATGACTCTGCTTATACAAAGTAAACATTATAGTCCCTTCATTCTAATATTAAAGTTCTCAGACATCCGCAAATAGTGTTGCCAACATTTTGGTCGCACCATGAAAAATTAATAGTAGTTGATCAAAATTTGGCATTTTTGGGAGGATTAGATCTTTGTTATGGCCGATATGATACTCAAGAACATGCACTATTTGAGCCAAATACATAAATTTATCCTGGAATATAATACAACAACTGTAGAATTGCAGATTTTACATAAGTTAGGCAATTTAAGAAATAAAATGTCAGTCGAGACAAACCTAGATTACCTTGGCATGATGTTGCTCTTAAAGTGTAAGGCAAATGTGTGAAAGACTTAACTCGGCATTTTATTTAATACTGGAACTATGCTAACTATCAAAGTAAGTATGCTGATCGATATGTGCTTGTTGCGAACGACAGTAGATTTCACAAGAAAGAGAAAGAGAAATAAAAGACAGATTTATTCACTAAAGTCAGAAAAATGACCAATGATATTTTTCACTTTTCTGAGCACAGACCGGAAAATTCACCTAGAATTCAAGAACATAAAAATGAGCAATAAATACAGACTGAAGTAAATAAAAAGAGAGTGCATTTTACTGGACAGAGTAAACATTAGAAATCAAGATAGGCTCCAAATTAAGATAATATGTAAACTAGCCATAGGAAACAGATTCTTCAGCTAGAAAGTCCCCAAGGAGAGAAGACTATGATGATAGAAGAAGTAAAGAGTGAATAAAAATTAAGTCCTATTAAATAGGAAGGTATTTTTATTAATTTAGGGATACGTGATGAGTCAAATAATGGCAGTAGTCATGCAAATATGGTTAATGACAGTGATACGAAAAGTTCACAAAGAGAAGCAAGATTGGGTTAGGAAGCGTTGAGAGATGAAATAGCTTAAATATAGTAGAGAAATTTTTAAATTGAGGAGAAGAAAAGAATATAAAGGACTTAAAAGGAAGCATAAATTAAGATCAACAAAATGGTTAAAGTTTAGCAATAAATAGAATATTATGAAGCTGAGTAAAATTTAAGAGAATTTGACTACATTTACTAAAAGCAAGAGTAATAGTACTTAAAATAATTGTAATTAAAGAAACCAAATAGATTGTCTTAAAAAATATCGCAAAAATTTGACTTTCTCACAAGAATAGGTCAAGATCTTAAACGTAAAAATCCATTCTCACGAAAAAATACAATCGATGATCACATTTAAGACTAGCATAAGAAAGAAAGTTAGAAGAAGGAGCCAAATTATTACTTCTCATGTCAAGCTCTAAGATCTGCATCTCAGTGGTCGATTGGCTGTGTATCAAAAAATTATGAAACTTCAATATACGATGCATATATAGAGAAAATTTCAACTGCTAAGAAATTTATCTACATTGAAAACCAATTTTTTATCTCGGCAACAATCAAGGGCGGAGTGGTAAAAAATCGCATAATGCAAGCAATTTACTAAAAGATATAAAAATCTATATAAGCCAATCAGGATTTCAAAGTGATGGTAATGATGCCACTTATACCTGGATTTGCCGGTTAGCTTGATGATTCTAATGCATCTTTGCCGCGTGTCATTATGAATTGGCAATTTAGAACTATATGTAAGGGTTAAAATAGTCTTCTAGGGCGACTTGCTAAAATTACAGACAATCCACATAAATATGTCCAATTTTACGGTTTGCGAACACACGGTCAAAATCACAAGAACATACCATTTACAGAAATAATATACTTGCATTCCAAGCTCATAATTATCGATGATCGATGCCTGATATGTGGATCTGCAAACATCAACGATCGGAGTATGCTTGGTAACAGAGATTCTGAGCTAGCTCTTATAGTAGAAGGTAAATCACCAACTGAAAAATTAAATAAAATACGTGATTTACGAGTTAAACTGTGGCAATAGCATTTCGGTATTTCAGAGCTAGAAGCTGATGATCCAATGAAACCAGGACTTTGGTAAAAACTAAGCGATATTGCTGACAATAACACACAGATTTACAAGTAAATATTCGGTTGCTATCCTGACGATTAAGCGAAAAAATTGACAGACATTAAGAAAATTAGAAAAACCAATCCTAGCTTGGAATAATACAGTTAAAAAATACATAAAATAAGAGGACATGCTGTAAAAATTCCACTTAAATTTCTTGAAAACGAAAAATTAACAAGCTATCATCCGAATTAAATTTCAACTTGAACTTAAAATACTATAATCTATATTCTTTTTCTCTTTAGTTTTCTTTTATTTTAATTTGTTTAAATGGTAATATATGATAAGTGACAGAAAAGGATCAAATTTTATGCAGACTGCCTCTTTATACTTATTCTTTCTTCTTATAATATAAATTCAATGCGCATAGCTTTTCAATATATCCTTTCTTGGCTGTTTTAACTAAATTGCCATCATATTACAACCATTCATCGCTTGACACCATGACGTAGGCTTTGTACTTTGTGCTCTTGTTTGATCCACCTTCAATTGATGTAAGACCGACTAAATTATACATTTCGCCATTGAAATTCAAGCTTTAGTTGAATTTTACATGTTTGTTTAAAATTTTAATAAAGCCATTTTCCTAGATGATGCGCTATAGGAAAATCTAAATTAATGCAAAATTACTGTTAAATTAGACGGTGAATTCAGAATTTTCTCTTTGATTTCAACTTAAGTTTATACATGACAGCAAATTTGTTCCATATTTTCTTTGTATCCTCCACTTAATGCTTTTAAACAGTTTTAAAGAGTTTCAACATCATTTTTCTTCTCAGTTTGAAGATTAACATACGAAGAGTGATCCTTGACAATATCTTTTTTAAAATAATTTAGTTTCTTCCAGTCAACACAAACCATGACGTCAGATACTTTAATTTGCCATGCAATTGGTTCAGTAGCAGAAAGCTCACAGCCATTACAGAATTTGCTGGCTTAGCCTTGAAAGACTTGTGATTTTAGAAATTTGAAACAAATTGCACATCTACCGGAGTAATCCACGAAACTTAACTTGTAAGGGAAATTAGGGCCATAAAGAAATTATTTGAATTTGTTAAGTTTCACTTTTTGAGTTTTCTTTTTATTTTTAGAGCCAATACTCTTGCTAGAGTATATTTGAAATTCATTTTATTGTTAATTCTAATCGAAGAACTCGTTTTCGAAGCACTCCTCATTGATAAATTTCCTGATTTGCAGGTAAATCATGTAGTAAAACTATCTCCATCGCATCCAATTTGTGAGTACAACCACAAGAGGCATGCTACAGATTTACATATCATTGGAAGCTTCATTGAAATATCTTTGCTGCAGCCTAAGATGATATTGTTCACCATTGAGATAGCTCTTGGTGGGAAAATTAGCAACACTTTATTCATCTACATCGTAACTAATTTCCCATTGTTACCCTTTACTAAACTTATGTATAACACGAATGATAGTACGATGGCCATAAGGCGTGAAATCTTTCTCACACACTTTTCCAAAAATCCAGCCTCTTGCACTATTTTTACAGTCAATGAACTGGTCAATTTTGATTTCACTGTTATCAAAATCCACAGTATGGGAATAGTGCTTAGTGATGAAATCATGAAAATCCAGTTGAAGCTCATATGCAACTAAGCTATCGGTATCTCTAAGTAAGAGCTCATCGAGAGTAGCATTATTTTTAGCAGCACTATAATTCTTCACAATATTGTTGGCATATACTTACATTAGTAAATACTTCTTATTGAGGCCTTTAAGCCCAGCAACAGCTTAAAAAGCATCTTTATAATCTTGTAGCTTGGCTCCATTTTTCAGTTTGAACCCGTATCTTTTCATTTCACTGGCTTTAAGATTGTGAGTGTAAGGAACATAAATAATCTCATAATACTTTTCGTTGTTATTTTGTAATGGCAGTGATAAAGTATATCTTTCTAATTATTCACTGGTAGTACTCTTGCATTTTAAGCATTTAATATGTTTCTATGATTTAATTTTGTATTTCTATATGTAGTCCTTAAGATTATATTTCAGCAGTCCAGGCGAAACTGATTTGAGGAACTGATTAGCAAATTAATTGCACATATCAGCTGAGAATTGACTGAAGTCCGGTAACAATTATTAAATTGTCTCCGAGATAGACTTTGTATTTACTTTTTTCTTATTGCTGATATCTTTAAATATTTTTGCAAGTGTGAGAACTAAATCAGCATTATCTGATGATGGTTCTTGTAGATTAGCAAGCATGAGCTGCTGCTTCAAGCCCCAGTTATAATACAGATGGATAATGACCGAATTAACATATCCTAAACCTTTAGTGTTTGATATTCCTATTAAACCTGAATGTTCCTTTTTTCTTACTTTCAGCTATTATAAAACTGTTTATTGAACTGGAAGATACTTTGCCTTTTTTAGTAAGTCAACCTCCATGACGCAAACATCATAAATATATGATTAGCCAGGAGTATGCAGAATATACTTTCCCTCAACGTTCTTGCCCAAAAATATCATATTTTGCTCCTTCTTCTTTATAGGGTGCTCATAAACAACTTCATCGCACACATTAATTTCATTTATACTCTTTGGCTGTTTGCAATGCTTTTTTGTAAATGTCTAGGCCTCGCTTTCACCAACTACACCAAAATATAGCACAATTTATGAAGAAAGTTAAGCTAATGCGACTGAGAGATCTTCCACAGCCTCCCACTTATTCATACCAATGGTCTTGTAGAAGAACTTCTTAGATTGAATATCATCCTTTGAGAGTATGGCTTCAAGTACATCCACCACACTATAGTAAGCTGACACTTATTTGATATTTTATTCACAGTATTTGATCATTCCATTCTTAAATGGTAGCACTCTTAGTATCTTTGGGTATAGTTAGATAAAATCAAAGCCTGTTCTTCTAAATTAAGGATAACCTTCATATACTCGCTTGAGAGCTTTCCAAACTTTGTCAGAAATCAAAATATAATCTCTATTCTAAATAAGATCTTGTCTGAGAACTTGTTAATAATCTCCTTCTAATACTTTATTATTGATTTATTTTGGTTTTTAGCCGATATTACTGTGAATGAAGTCAAAATTTCGAACCTGTTCTATTAATTAACTCTCTTATGCAGAATTTCTAGGTTTTTTAGATTTACATTACTCGAATTTAAGTTCTCGAAGAGTAAGAGCGTCGGCTACTTTCTGAGACCCATTCATGCCTCCTGCGCTCTTAAGCATTTTCTTAGTCTTGAATGTTATGGGCTTCTTGTTAGTAGTGTTGAGCTGATGTCCGTACTCCTGCTTTACATACATTTTCCACGATTCGAACCATTTAAAGTCAATAAGATAGCTCACGTATCGGTCCTATTTTTATACATATAAGTTGTTATACTCATTGAAATGTTTAATTAGATCTTTTTCTATTTTCTCTTCTACAAAAATATTAAAAATTCTTCTAAATTTGCTCATACTAAAATAATGCTTAAATTATTTCAGCCAAACCTCTAACGTAAGTGATTGCTTTTTGTTGAGCATCTGATCGACAACTTCAAAATATTCGTAAGCAGCAATTTGTTAGCCTCCCTCTTATTTGGTGACAATGTAACTTTCATTATACTCACATAGCACTTCGAATTATACCCTAGTCAGTTCTTTCGACAAAGACTCATCAAAAATCAAGAACATGATGACAGCAAGAATTTCTTCAGTACCAAAGTAGCAAATACTGATCATGGCGAAGAAATTATTCCAATCTACAACGCCACTTCCGTCGAAATTGAACAATTGATATATCCTGGCTTTCTACCGTTAGGGGTACTTCTCGAGTTATGGAAATAAACTCTTAAATTGTTATAGCTCTAAGTGCATGCATCGATCAAATTCAGGGTGCTGCGTTGCGATAGCGTCGTATAACTTTTTGATCCTATACACCTCGATGGTGGTCCAATAGTCTTTAAGCTCAGATGTTTTAACTTTCTCAAAGTACGACCCTGAATAGTTTAAAACGTACCGTAGTGACCGAGTGGAGTGGTTGCTAGACAATCGTTGCCCATATATCTTCTATTCTATCAATCGAATAATTAGTAATAGAATAATTGCTTATCCGCAAAAACTATTATCTTTATCCAAACATTACTGTAAATTCATGGCAGTCTCTTAATATAGTGTTAAAAGTGTGATACGCTCAAGAAAATATTTTGATATTTGATTATCATAAATAATAACTTCATGATTTAAGACAATTAAAGTAAGAAAAAGTTAAGGAAAAATATCCTCGAAATTAACAGAGACAAAATAATTGAGAAAACTTAAAAGGGATAAATTAAAGCATTCTATCTTCCCACTTACGTCTCAATGTCTGTATAAAATTTTAAATCCTTGAAGATTGAGTAATTAGTCAGTCAAGTCTACATAACTCTGCAGTTTATGGTTTTAACTACAAATTTGGATTAAGGCTTAGTTAATGATATCGTTTAGAAATTTCTAATCAAATGTAAGCACGAAGGATCAGTAGCTTTAAGCAAGACCAAAAATTCAAAGCTTGATATTAAAATATAAAGATAAAAAATAGATAGAGGTAGGCAAGTGCTTATAATAAAAGTAAACAGATTTTTCACCTTTGAAATCGAACCATATATATTCTTTACGCCTTTTGAGCTAATTGATTTAATACTTTCATTTTAGATTCAGGCAGTGAAATCAAAATCTGTTTAAATTAGATTTTCATTAATGTGTCCACTTGATGATGACTTGGAAAATTAACATATCCAAAATAAAATAAATTACAACTCAAATGGATTATTCGGGTAGTATGATTTAGCAGAAGGAAAGCTCGTTGTCGAATACACAAGAAATCATGAATGTCTTAGATTAACAGATTTGAACAAATATATGTGTAAAATTCATATGTAAGAAAAAACACTAACTACAGTCCGTGAAGCAGACCAATTTTGCCATTTTCATGTGCCACTGTACCGATTTCCAATGGTGCCACTATTGACAATATTTTTGCCGATGCTACTATTCGCAATCATAAACCTGGCAATTTTCTACTAAAGCGATTCACTAAAAAATCGAATAGGAAATCTTGCAACACTGATCATCGCATTCGTACAGATTGTCTCAGTAGTAAGGTAAAGTATTCCGCCTACTCCCAAAGTTACTATGGTCTAAATACTGGTCTACTGCTTACTGTTGAGTAATTTACTATGTCTGATTGAGGGAATTATCCGGTATCATAGCGGTGCACAGTAAATTGTATTCTTCTATTTATCTCTCACAATATCGATAATTGTCTTCATCTGTCCATTGTTTATGGTTATCTTTCATTATTGCTATCTTATGAAGAGTTACAATCGCGACGTGAAAGAGTACAAATTTAATGCTTCAGAGGTTGTTAATACGTGGACAAAGCGGTCACTTTAATAATATTTTGATTAATTTTAGATTCGATAAATTTTGGATTATGCGTTAGAAATGAATATAAATAAATAATCAAAAAGTAAAGATAAGGATTTTTTTGAATAAAGCTAGAAAAGTAATGAGTTATAAGTTCGCAGTGGGCGAAAAAAGTATGGACTCTTGAAGGGTAAAAATAATCATAAATGATCAATACATGATAATATATATTAAAATTTTATCAAATTAGATACGATCTGTTAAAATTAACATTAAAATATTCACTAGGATCATCAATATATTGAGCAGGGCTTCAAAAACATTTCAAATGGAACTAAAATAAGAAATCATGTTATTGTCTATGAGAGCTTGATGATGGCCTGTTCAGGCCCTGTATTGTTGGACTAGCTCTAATTTTAGTGGGGACTTAAATTATTATGCTTAGTGGACTTATATAAATTAATGGAGAATCCCCACCAGCGCAGGTCCCTGCAAGAAGGACTCAACTATGAGCTCTACCAATTCTTGGAGAGGGTGACCAAAATTTATGAGGATCATGATGTGTAGTTTGAGCACAACCGTAACATGTTTCACTATATAGGAATCCAAGTCTACGATGGCATCCTTCAGTTGAT
>APMI01002145.1_pt1 | contig 27750 bp, 32 predicted proteins | sample 667938 | NCBI WGS metagenome assembly APMI01 (sample SAMN01084076, study PRJNA167559) | wastewater metagenome | biome: Wastewater | place: Denmark: Ejby Moelle, Odense | collected 2011-11-28
AATTATTTGATGATACTGCGGTGGAACAGGCTTTGCATTTAAAAAAAGTAACTGCCTTCAAAACCGGCATGGTTGAGTTGTGGTATGAAATAATAAAAGCGGCAGTGCTACCTGCTTAGTGCACCCGGTTACAACCGCAGGTTCAGGTTGTAATACCTGGTCGGAAAAATCCCTTTTATTGTTGCATCAACACCCTGCCCGCAAATGATTTTAGCTGGATTTTTGTAAGCTGCTGATCTGGTGGCCGGCTGCCATCAAAAAGAAATAAACCCCCTTAAGCTGCAGAGCGAATGATATCGCCGGATGAGTGGAAAAATTACGAGTGGATACTGGGAATAAAATGGCGCAGGGTATCAACAGGATCACGTTTAAATAAACATACAATGGCAAAAACAAACATTTACCTGAACTTCCAGGGAAACACAGAAGAAGCATTCAACTTTTACAAATCGGTTTTTAACACAGACTGGTCTGCACCCATTTTGAGAATGGGAAACATGCCGGCGCAGGAGGGAATGCCTGCATTGAGTGATGCGGAGCAAAAAATGGTGATGCATGTGGCGCTCCCTATTTTAGGCGGCACCCAGATCATGGGTACCGATATGCTGGAAAGCATGGGGCATAAACTGGTGATCGGCAACAATACTACCATCAGTCTGCAGCCCGATACCAAAGAAGAAGCCGACAGGATTTACAATGCACTGAGCCAGGGTGGTACGGATTGCGTTGCCCCTCACGATGAGTTCTGGGGTTACTGGGGTGTTTGTCTTGACCGCTTTGGTATCCGCTGGATGTTTAATGTGCCCAATGAACAATATCAATCCTGATATTTTCAACGCAGGGCTGTATCAAAGTTCCTTTGATCGTTATGTTGAGCTTGAGGAAGCGGTGAGGATTTCGTTGTCCTTCATGTAACAGGTTTGGATTGCTTTGATACAGCCCCGGTTTTTAATTTCCTTCCACCCCGTAGCTTCTTTTTTGTAAGCCGCCTGCCTGCCATTTCTTCTCCCTCTATTTCGCTATTGCATTTTGGTTATGGTCACTGTATCTTACCCATTCTTCCATGCCCTGCAGACAGTTTTTATTTATCATTCAACAAAACCATCAATCAATGAAACAATTGCTTTTTATCAGCTGCGTAGCGCTGCTGACTGCCTGTAACAATGGCACTGCTACCCAAACTACTAAAGACAGTGTGAGTACCAGCACTGCCGGCATGGCGGAAAAGAAGAACCTGCCTGAAATGCCTTATACACTGGAAAAGCCTTATCAAAACTGGCAAACGGGCGATCCCAATCATGCCCTTACTGTGATGACGGCGCTGAAAGCTTTTGAAAGCGGCGATATCGCAAAGTGCATGAACGGTTTTGCAGATACCGTTAAGCTGTACATGGACAATATGGAAGGTACATTCAGCAGGGACAGTCTCGCTAAAATGTTTACTGCTGAAAGGGGCAGCATGGCAAACATGAAGGTCACGATGACGGACTGGGAGTCAGTAATATCATCAGATAAAAAAGAAGAGTGGGTAACGCTTTGGTACAAAGAGGCATGGACAGATAAAAAAGGAAAAACAGATTCTATCAGTTATACCGATGATTTTTTTATGAAAAACGGAAAGATCGCTGTGCTGAGTGAAGCGGTAAGACATTACCCTGCAAAAAAATAACCTGGCTCTTTATTATGGGCTGGCCGGCCGGTTTTATGCTGCAATTGTTTTTGCTGGAAAAATCGACATGCCTTAACCGTAAAAGCATTTTAACGGCGGGCCTTACAAGAGATTCAGTGTTGCGCACTATGAAGAGTGATTACCAAAATAATGGTATCGTTAATCTTGATCAGAAGGAAAATGATTTATTGAAGGGGGAGGCAAAGCCACTACCCTGTTAACAGGGCTGTAATGATGATTGAAGATGGGATGCGCTTATTCCATTTCAGCTTCCAGGTACATTTCGCCGATCGGGTAAAGTCCTCTTTGCTGCAGGATGGAATTGCACCGGTAGAGTAAGGCTGCCGGAATAATGCCTGCATCGGCATGCGTCCAGAAGGTGAGTAAGAGGTTTTCCTGCACCCTGTCCAGCGGTTCTTTCAAACGCAATAATAAATGGTGAAGGTTGGAGACCTGGTCGTCTTTTAAATGACTGAAGCCGCCATAGGCAAGCAGGTCTGTTGTAAGCGAGAGGATGATGTTAGGTTGCTGCATACGAAGAGATTTAACAGGTAAAAGTTCTTTGTACAACGTAAATATATCGTTAAGATTATGTTACCCAAATATGATGCCGCTGCAATGTGTACAGCTTGTGGATAAGGGTTGCACTATAATGTGTGTTGAAGCAACAGCGATCATCAATCCAGTTCTTTACAAAAAAATCCGGCAAGCGATAACAAGCGCTCTACATCCGGCGGCTGAAGGGATTCTGTTTCAATTCGTAGTACATTGTCGCAGTCGTGGCGATCGATATTCCAGCGCTGTATTTGCGGGTGTGCTGATAAATGTATGGCCGCACTATCCACCAGTTGCGGATCGGAAAGATTGGTTTTAAAAACAAGTACCTGCATAAAATGAAATTAGCATGGTGAAAATATTCCCCGGTTGGGAAACAATCGGTTTCACCAGCCGGGGAGTTAAGTGATTTTTAGAAAAGACGCATCGGCGATCAGCGCTGTTGCCTGTTAAGCGTGTTTAGAAGTCTGATGTTGATTGATTGTTATACTTCGACAGGCTCAGTATGACAATCAATGCTTCGACAGGCTCAGTATGACAATCAATGCTTCGACAGGCTCAGTATGACAATCAATGCTTCGACAGGCTCAGTATCTCAATCATTGATGGTAACGTTTCAAAAAGCTCAGTGTGACGATCAGTGCAACCTTTCAGCATTATTCGGCTGCTGAGCTGTTCTGCTGAAAGGGCCGCCACCGCATGCTTCCACAGCGATTCTTCCATTCTGCTTTAAACTGTTCTCTTTCTTCGGGCGTCATGGCCGCCAGCTTTTGTTCCACCTGGTTCTTCCATTCATGGCGCCTGCGTGCAAAAGCGCCGCCGCCCCTGCCAAAGCCGCCAAATAATATCTTACTCAGTACCAGGATACCCAGGGCCTGCCAGAAGCTCACCGCTTTTACGCCAAGTACTGCCGGTAAAATGGCATTCCATAAACTCATCACCACAAATCCAAATACTACTGTTGCCAGGATGGCAATACCGAGTATCATAAAAAACTTTTTTATCTTAAAACGTTTCATGCTATCATTTTTTTGTTGTTATTGTTTGTTGTTCAATCAGCGAATGCCAGCAGCTTGTTTTGCTGCCTGGAAAAAATGCGGCTGATCATTGTAATTATCCATTTCATGATTTCTTTTTTCTTTTAAGGCCTGTTAGTAATTCAGCAATTCATCCTTCATGCCCTGCAGGCGGTCTCTTAAAAATAATACGGCGTAACGTTTCCGGCTGATGAGTGTGGCCACCGGCACACCGGTTTGCTGCGAAATATCTTTAAAGGAGATCCCTTCCATTTCATGCTGAATAAATGCTTCCCGTTGTTCCGCCGGCAACTCATCCAGTGCAAGCTGCAGCTCTTCCCAGAATAAATTGCGGAGGTAGGCGGTTTCAGGAGTATCAACATTGGAGGGCACCAGGTCTTTCCAGTCAAAACCATCTTCGCCGCTCCCGGCAGCAGGCTGCAGGTCATCTGCCAGGGGCAGTTGCTGCTTGCGGTAGCGGTCGGTGATCTTGTTACGGGCCACCGTAAAAAGCCAGCTGGTAACCTGTTCTATAGGTTCAGGGTTGCCGGCAAACTGGTAAAATACCTCCTGCAGGATGTCTTCTGCATCTTCATTATTGCTCACCCGCTGTTTAATAAAGCCCAGCAGGCGCCTGCTGTAGGCCTTGATGCTTTGGGTGAGTGATTGATTGTTGGCTGCGCTCATAGCAGTTGGTATCGTCAGTGCTTCCTCCATCTATGTACAGGTAGACGGATAAGGATTGATTATATTTTAAAGATGCAGGATTTTTTTAGGATGAAGTGTTTTTTTATATAAATAAAGAAAGACAGGCAGTGTCAGCCACAACCTGTTGCAATGCTGCAACCGCCATTTGTTAATGATCTTGTTTTTAATATATATTGATTAACTTCAATACACTTATTGAAGCCGAAACATTGACTTATGATGAAATTTCTATCGCTCCTGATTGCAGCCTGCTGCAGCCTTTCCTGCTTTTCGCAAAATGTAGGCATTGGCACCAGCAATCCCGATGCTTCGGCCCTGCTGGAATTAAAATCTACCGAAAAAGGATTTCTTCCTCCCCGGATGGATAGTGCGCAAAGAGTGGCGATCCTTAATCCTGCTAAGGGGTTAATAGTATATGACACAGACATGAATGCCCTGCTATTATTCAATGGCATCCGCTGGGTATCTATTGACCAAACCAATATTATCGGCGATCCGGGCTCAAGACCGAATACGAGTTATACCTTCTCTGCACCGCAGTTCCTTATTGGTTATAACAATCCAAACGGTATCAGCAATGGTCATAATGGCATTACCAACCAATTTGCATCCATCTCTGAAAACCTGATCGTTTTTTCTACCGGGGTAGATTATAACAGCACCTCTTTTGCTATCACCTGCTATTTCAGTGTTGACAAAAATGGAATCCCTTCGTCGATTCTCTATACTATTCCGAGTTCAACCCCGAGTGGCGGAAAGCTTTACTGTTTTGACGCCGATTCACTGGAGCAAAATATTTACGCCGTGATCAATACCTCACTGTTCAGGCTCAATATCACTAACGTGGCCGATACCACGAGGATAGCGGATGGCGTTGGCGCAGCCAGCCAGATAAAAGTGCTGGGTAATGGAGATATAATCATAGCCACTGATCTGAATAATGGGTCATTGCTAAGGATACTTCCCAATGGTACCCGGCAAACCATTGCTGCCAACCTGCGTTTCCCTAATTATTTTGATGTGTTTGGGGGCAATTATTATGTAACTGATTTGAGTGCCATCACGGGTTCTGTAAAAAAAGTTACCCCGGCAGGTGTTGCCACAACGGTTGTTGCTGATGTACTAACGCCACGTAGTATTGTGTTTGACAAGAATGGCAATTTTGTATTACAGGCAAATATTACCATTAACGGAATAGTGTATGTCAGGTATACGCTGTATGACGCTACCGGCCAACTGGTAGGACCTGTTAACGATGCAAGTGATTTTTCTATTCTTAGTACCGGGGGGTTGGCTACGCCTATGTATATCGACAATTTTAATAACCTTGTTTTCATGCATTCCGGAACCGCTTCTGGCACATCAGTTCCCAACCCCGTTGGCAGTTTGGGATTATGGTTATTGAAACTGGTAAAATTGTAAGACAGGAGGATGAGAATATTCTTTTAACCATCACCTGAGTGTGGTACAGAAGCACAATTTTGCGGAAGCATTTTCTCTTGATTTTATAAGCTGCCTTACAAATACACTTCATTTAAAGGGGCATATCTATTGCCGCTCATTTCCTGCTGTAATATTGCAGCATTTATAAATACAGACTTTTATGAGCAGGAAAAAAATAATTGCACTTACTGCACTGGGAGTAGCCGTGGCTACCTGGTTGCATTTCCGCAGAACCATTCCAAAAAATGCGGTTCCGGTAAAACCATTTGATCTTGAGAAGTACCTCGGCACCTGGTATGAGATCGCCCGGTTTGATTACTATTTTGAAAATAAACTGAACAATACCAGCGCCCATTATGCACTCAATGCAAATGGCACTGTAAGGGTTGTTAACCGGGGCTATAATTACAAGACGGCTCAATGGAAAGAAGCAGTTGGTATAGCAAGATTTGTGGATGATACAACCGAAGCAAAATTGAAAGTATCTTTTTTCGGTCCGCTCTATGCCGGTTACAATGTGATAGCATTGGATGCTGATTACAAATACGCCCTGGTGGCCGGCCGCAACCTCAACTACCTGTGGCTCTTAAGCCGGGAAAAAACAATGCCCGCTGCCATAAAGGAAGATTACCTGCAGCAAGCCAGGCAACTGGGGTACGACACCAGTAAATTGGTATGGGTGGAGCACAACACTTAAAGCTTTAATATTTTGCCACGGCAATGCCGGATGTTGCAGGGGCCGGCGCATGCTGCTGCGTACCCTGCCTAACGGGCTGGGGTGAACGATTACAGGTACCGAGTGCCCAATAGATCACGAAAAAGATAAGGATGGTACTGAGGCAACCGCCCCCTAATTTTTTAGCACCATAACCTGCGATCAATGTTTTGAAAAAAGAGTTCATGTTTTTTGCGTTTGGAGTAGCTATGAATAAACCATGCCATTTCTGACCGTTGCAGTTTCCTGTAATGAAAACTCTTTTAAATGCGTAAGCGGGGATGATTGGGGAATTATTTACCCATTTAATTTTCCGCAATATTCCTTGCAAATGATATCATGCAAAAAGGCGCCTATCCATACTAATTATTTGTAAACTGGATTCGCTTTTACATTTATCATTGGTATGGCAGCAACAACAATGTGATAGTGGCTTAGTCTATTTTGACCTGCAATTTTTTTATCTGCCTGATCACTTTTTTTACATGTTTATCGGGGAAAGTAAAAGCATGACCTTTAACGTCTACCTGGCCATTGAGCACTTTGGGCAAGTTGCTAAAGCCGGAGCCCTGTGCAATGGCCCTGATAGAGATAAGATCCTTGTTCTTTTGAAGATAACGGATGATTTGTCTTTTGGTCATGTCAGAAGGTTTTTCTTTTAATCGTTTCAAAGCCTTTTCTATGGTTGATATGGACGTGTACTGAGAACCCGGGATAAGTACACGGGCAGCGAATTTATATAATATGAATTGTTTATTGGTTGCTTATTAAAACATCCTGATATCAATCAGTATTTCAGGGATATTAGATAAAACTGCTGTACTATACATGCGACTGTTAAAGGTTGTAAATGGTTGCATCGCTGTGCAAATAGTTCAGCGGCAATTAGCGGGTACAGGGTACCGTTATACCGGTTGCCGCCGGATGAATTATCTTGTTGCAAAAACCACCATGCACTACAATGATCTTATTGGCAGTATAGGCGTAGGACTGATACTCCTGGCTTACTGTATGAATAGTTTTTCATGGATACCCAAAGATGGACGGTTATTTTTCATCATGAATATTGTTGGGTCGGCCCTGGCCTGTTATGCTTCGGCGCTGATAAATTATGTACCTTTCATTGTGCTGGAAGGCACCTGGTGCCTCGTTTCTGTTGCCGCATTGATTCAACAATTGAAAAAAACAAACCGCCATGTTTAATAAGGTAGCCATTGAAAAATATTTTGCGGATGAAAAATCAGCTAGTCTCTTCTTAATGATCCTTGCTGCTGTCATCTTACTGGCAGGCCTTGTGTTTTTCTTTTTTTTAAAGACCAATTTTTACAAGGGGGCGGCGTTGCCATTATTACTGGCAGGATTGCTTTCAGGTATCGTAGGGTTTTCGGTATACAAACGCAGTGATGCCGACAGGTTAAAAAATGTGTATGCCTATGATATGAATCCCGGACAGTTAAAAGAAAAGGAAATTCCACGCATGGAAAAGGCGATGAAAAATTTTACCCTGGTTCGTTCTGCAGAGATCATACTGGTTCTGCTGGGCGTGGGTCTGTTCGTATATTTTAAAAACAACGATCAGCAATTGTTCTGGCGAGGGGTTGGTGCCGGCCTGGCGCTGATGGCATTGATCGCTTTCACAGTAGATCATTTCGCAGCCAAAAGAGGGGAGGCTTATTTGAATGGGTTGAAGGAATGGGTTGCAAGGATGAAGTAGTAAAACATGAGAAATAAAACAAAAAGCAATAAGAAACAGGAAAGAAGAAACAGCCAATATACACCTTAATCAATCGGGCATTTTTCGTGATAGTTGATCAATTCGATGGGTGTTTTTTCAAATGCATAGCCAGCATATTTTGTTACAATCTCATCCAGTACTGCATCGATCTCTTCCACCGTCATCAGTGTTACCAGCCGGGAGCGGTAATCTTTGATGCCGGGCAATCCCTTTAAATAATTGGCGTAATGACGGCGCATTTCAAAAATGCCCACCTTGGGTCCCTTCCATTCAAAGGATTTGTGCAGGTGTTTTTTGCAGACTTCCACCCGGTCCTCAATCGTTGGCGATGGCAGGTGTGTACCCGTTTTCATAAAATGTTTGATCTCGTCGAATATCCAGGGATAACCGATGGCGGCCCGCCCGATCATAATGCCATCGATGCCGTATCGGTTTTTGTATTCCACTGCTTTTTCAGGACTGTCGATATCGCCGTTGCCAAAGATGGGCATGGTGATCCTGGGATTACTTTTTACTTTGCCGATAAGGGTCCAGTCGGCCTCGCCCTTATACATTTGTGTACGGGTACGGCCATGTATGGCCAGCGCCTTAATGCCCACATCCTGCAGGCGTTCGGCCACTTCTTCAATATTGAGGCTGTTGTCATCCCACCCCAGCCTGGTTTTTACGGTCACCGGCAGGGAAGTGGATCTTACTACTGCGCTGGTGAGGCGAACCATCAGGTCAATGTCTTTCAGCACACCAGCACCGGCTCCCTTCATGGCTACTTTTTTTACCGGGCAGCCGAAATTGATGTCTAACAGGTCAGGGTTGGTCACATCCACGATCTGCGCTGCCAGGGCAAGGCTTTCTTCATCTCCCCCAAATATCTGTACGCCTACCGGTTTTTCATAGTCGAACACATCCAGCTTTTGCCGGCTTTTGATGGCATCACGGATGAGGCCTTCGCTGCTGATGAATTCGGTGTACATCAGGTCGGCTCCCTTGTCTTTACACACGGCACGAAAAGGCGGATCACTCACATCCTCCATGGGCGCCAGTAATAAAGGAAACTCCGGTAGTTGTATATTGCCGATTGAAGGCATGAGAAAAACAGTTTAAAGTTGAATGTTTAATGTTTAAAGTTGTAGTTCAGGAACTGGCAGGTGTTATAATCGTTAATTCCACTAACCTTAAACCTTGAACTTTAAACCTTAAACCTGCGATTTAGGCTGTAAATTTACGCACTTTAAGCAATCCATATGGCGCATTTCGCTACCAAACGTTTTAATTACTGGGGACAACTGGGTATTTTGACCGGGCTTACAGGGGCAGGGCTCATCATCGGCAGCTTTGCAAGCTTTGTGCCGCTGGCAGAAAAAATTGACCTGTCGGCGCTGTTCGACGGCACCCTGGAAAAAAAGATCGAAGCCATTTTGCTCCCTGAGAACAGTGGCCTTTTCCGGTGGAGCCAGTCCATCGCTGCCGTCTTCCTCTTTATGATACCGGTGTTGCTGTATGCCCGGATCTGCCATGTAAAAGCCTCCATGCACCTGGGTTTTAGGAAGAATATCACTTTCCTGCAGGTAGTATTGGCTATTTTTATCATGTTGGCCTGTGCGCCGGTGGCCGATCTGCTGGAGCAATTGACCGCCATGCTGCCCTGGAGCAGCCATACCCTGCTTAAATTCAAAGCTGCGGAAGATGCTTTCAACAGGCAGGTGCTGGTGATTGCCCGGATGAACGGTGTGAAGGATTATGTGATCTCGCTTTTTGTGATCGCCCTTTTGCCAGCCCTTACAGAAGAGCTGCTGTTCCGTGGTGCCATCCAGAATTTACTGAGCCGCTGGCTAAAAAAGCCGGTGCTGGCCATCATAATAACTTCTGCTATTTTTAGTGCCGTGCATTTTTCTTACTTCGGATTTTTGAGCCGGTTTGCTTTGGGGTTTGCACTGGGCTGGATGTATTACCGAACGGGCAATTTATGGCTTAGCATTATCGGGCATTTTGTAACCAACGCCCTCGCTGCCACGGCCCTGTATCTTGCAGCCGGACCGGGCAAAAATATGTTGCCAGCCAAAGGCGATGAGCATTTCCCGGTTGTGGTGGGGCTGGTGAGTGTACTGGCCGCTATCGGGTTATTGATGGTTTTTGAAAAAGCAGGTAAAGACCAATCCGACCGCCCGGGCGAAGAAGTATTGATACCGGGCTATAATTTCAGCAGCAATCCTTTTATCAACGATATTGCCGCTCACCAGCAGCAGGGCAGTCAACAATAAATTTTCATGGCGCTTAATAAAGAAGTTTTTAAAACAAGGGCTTTAACGGCAGTAGTGTTTGTAGCGGTAATGGCGATCGGGCTCTTCTGGAATGTATGGAGCTTTATCGCCCTCTTTGCCATCATTCATTTTGGTGCATGGTATGAGTTTATAAAGTTGATGAAGAAGATTCATGGTCCCCGTTTTTTACCTTATTGTTTCCCCGGACTGGTTTACATTACGATGCCGGTGTTGATGATGCTTCACCTTGCCATATCCTGGAAGATCTACACGGTTGATAATACCAATGAAATATTGTATGACCGGCTAATTCCCTGCGGAATCATCTTCTCTATCTGGATCAATGATACCATGGCCTATATTGTGGGTTCTCTCATTGGCAAAACACCTTTTTCTAAGATCTCTCCTAAAAAAACCTGGGAAGGAACCGGCGGCGGCGCTATACTATGTGTAATCGTGATCGGTTTACTGGGCTATCTTATTCCTGCAGCAAAACCCATTGCCGTATCTCACTGGCTGGTAATCGCAGCCCTCTGCGCTGTATTTGGCACCGGCGGCGACCTGCTTGAAAGCAAGATCAAGCGGCTGGCAGACGTAAAAGACAGTGGTAGTTTTATGCCGGGCCACGGTGGTTTTTTAGACCGCTTTGATTCGCTCCTGCTTGCCACGCCTGTTGTATGGATTTATGTGCAGTTGTTTGTTTAAGCAGGTTAAAAGGTTGAAAGGTTAAAGGGTTAAATGGTTTAAATGTTGAAGGGGTGAAAAGTTGAAATGTTGAATGGTTTAATTGTTGAATAGTTATATTAGTTTAACTGTAGAACTCCGGCTTTCGCTCAAGCTATTAACTATTCACCATTCACCATTCACAGTTACTCCATTCACCATTCACGATTCATCCTTACATTTGCGCTTTAAAACTGCTTCATGACGATTCACCGGGAAGGATACAAATCCATTGCTATCGGCACCATCATTTTTGTGGCGCTGAATTTGATCAGCTTTTATTTTTTAAGCCCGGTTTCGGCTGCTTTGTGCTGGGTGATATTTTTTGCAACGCTGTTTTTACTATTGTTCCTCATCTCCTTTTTCAGGATACCCAACCGTACCCTTACCATCAGTGATGGAAAGGTAATTGCGCCGGCAGATGGTAAAGTGGTGGTGATCGAAGAAGCAGTAGACGAAGAGTATTTTAAAACACGACGGTTGCAGGTGTCTATTTTTATGAGTCCGGCCAATGTACATGTAAACCGCAACCCTGTTAGTGGCCAGGTAGTGTACAACCAGTACCACAAAGGCAAATACCTGGTGGCCTGGCATCCCAAATCTTCTACCGAAAACGAACGCCACAGCGTTGTGATCCGTAAGGGCAATATCGAAATACTGGTAAAACAGATCGCAGGAGCGTTGGCCAAAAGGATCGTGAACTATTTGGAAGTGGGGGATGAAGTGGCCCAAACGGATGAGATGGGTTTTATTAAATTTGGCAGCCGGGTTGATCTGCTGTTGCCGGTTGGAACAAAAGTAAATGTAGAACTGAACCAGGTGGTACAGGGTGGCGTAACGGTGATCGCTACTTTATAAGTTGATTTGGCAGGTACGATGTTTTATAAGCCTTTTCAATAACAATACACGAGGCACGGGCACTGTCAACAGGCGTTTCAGCGGTAAAATTTAACAGGTTGATTGTTGGCTGAACGCAATTATCCGCTTACATTTACGTTTGATTAATCACAAAAAACATAAAGCACACGTATGAAAAAATTAGTATTGCTTGCTACAGCAGCCCTTCTTGTAACCGGTGTAAGTTTTGCCAACAACAGCGATAAAGGCAAAGGAAAAAAATGCGGTAAATCATGCTGCAAGAAAAGCGGTAAAAAATGTTGTAAAAAAGACGGAGAGAAAAAAGAAGAGTCTACTACTAAAATGTAATTCGATTCGTCCAATTGATTATATCCCTTCCAGGTTTGGAGGGGATTTTTATTTTTAACCACAAATACACCAAAAACTAAGTGGCCTGGGTAAATATGTTTTTGTGTTGCTTACTGTTTTTTGTGACCTGGTGGTTCAACAAAAAATTAAAAAATATTCTTCAGCTCTCTCAGGTTGGTAACGGTGTAAGTAGGTTTGATGGTAGTGGAAACATGGATGTGGTTTACAAAAATATTGTCCATCCCTACATTGATAGCGCCCTGTATATCGGCTTCCAAATTGTCACCCAGCATGATGCTGTGGCTTAACGAGGCGCCAGCTTTGTTCATGGCGTATTCAAAGATCTCTTTTTGAGGTTTCACACTGTTGCTGCCTTCGGAAGTTACCACCTGTTTAAAGTAGTTGTTGAGTCCGCTGGTATTGAGTTTGGTCCACTGGGTTTTTTCAAACCCATTGGTGATAAGGTGCAGTTCGTAGTTCTTTTCTTTCAAAAAGTCGAGTACTTCTACGGTATTGGGGAAAAGCAATTTTTTGGTAGGCAGTATTTCCAAAAATTTTGCACTCATCTCTTTGGCCAGTTCTTCATCCCCGATCTTAAATTCCATCAGGGTGCGCCACATACGTTTCCATTTTAATTCTTCGGCCGTAATAAAGCCTTTATGGTAACGGTCCCACAATATCTCGTTGTGAATTTTATAGAGCTTGTAAAAATCCTCAAAGGGGATAACACCCCTGCTTTCGAGTTGAAAAAGGGCATACAATTCCACCAGTGTTTCATGCGCATTGGCATCAAAATCCCAAAGGGTATGGTCAAGGTCGAAAAAAAGGTGTTTGTACTTCATAACCGATATAACAGCAAAATTGCCGGTTTTATTATTTTAAAAGCCTAAAATTGTGAAATACTTCTATTAATAAACCATTATGAACAGCAATAAGGGTAAAAACGTAGTGATCACCGGAGCCTCCAAGGGAATTGGCAGGGCGATAGCAGCGTCTTTTGCGGCCGAAGGCGCCACGCTTTTTTTGTGCGCCCGAAACGAAGTGACCCTGTATCAAACCGTGGCATTTTTACAAACCCGGTACCCGGAAGCAGTGATCAATGCCCGGCCATTTGACATTTCAAAAAAAGAGCAGGCCATTGCTTTTGGCAACTGGGTGAATGAGCAATGCAGGGTGGATATCCTGGTAAACAATGCCGGCAGTTTTGTACCCGGCGCTGTACACAATGAAGGGGATGCCGTGCTGGAACAAATGATCGCCGTTAATTTATACAGTGCCTATCATGTAACCCGGACGGTACTGCCGGCAATGATGACGGCAAAATCAGGAGTGGTTTTTAATATTTGCTCCATCGCCTCTTTACAGGCATACAGCAATGGCGGCAGTTATAGCATCAGCAAGTTTGCCCTGTTGGGTTTCAGCAGGAATTTGCGGGAAGAGCTGAAGCCGCACAATATAAAAGTATGCGCTGTGATGCCGGGTGCAGTACTCACCGATTCCTGGGGTGATTATGATAACAGCCAGCACCGCATTATGGAAGCCGCTGATGTTGCTGCCATGATCGTTGCCGCTACTAAACTTTCTCCTGCCGCCGTAATGGAAGACATTGTACTGCGGCCGCAATTGGGCGATCTATAGCACAAATTGAATGGGGAAAAAATAAGGCTGAAAATGATCGTATATTTTTCTGCAGGAAAGCTTTGTCCACTACATTTGCCGCCCGTTATTTTTTTAACTCAAACACTGCATGATGAAAAAACTACTTTTCTTTTTTCCAATATTATTTTTCGTTCATTTTTGTACCGCTCAAAATGTAGGCATTGGCACTGCTACTCCCAACGCCAACGCAGCGCTGGATATCAGCAATGGCTCTAAAGGACTGCTGATACCAAGGATGGATTCTGTAAGCAGGAAAGCCATACCCAATACCAATGGATTGATGGTGTACGATACCACAACAAAATGTTTTTGGTACAATGATGGAGCAAGGTGGGTGAACATGCCGCCGAAAGGAAACGCCACCGGCGATGTGTTGTACTGGAACGGAGCCGCATGGGCCGTGCTGCCTGCAGGAACAGGCGGACAGTTCCTGAGCCTTACACCCGGCACGTTGGTGCCTGCCTGGTCAACATTGAATGGCGGCAATATCAGCACACAAAATGTAAGTAATATTGCGCCCTCTTCCGCAGAAAGTGGCGGTAACATTATTTCAGATGGCGGTGCAGCCATCACTGCAAGAGGCGTGGTATGGAGTACATCGCCCAACCCAACCATTGCATTATCCACCAAAACAAATGATGGCAGCGGCGTAGGTTCCTTTACCAGTAACCTTACCGGGCTTGCAACCGGAACCACTTATTATGTAAGGGCATACGCTACCAATATCAACGGCACCAGTTACGGCAACCAGGTAAGTTTTGTAACCAATGTCGACTTTACCATTGGGCAAACCTATAGAGGTGGAAAAATATTTTATATTGATGGCACCGGCCAGCATGGATTGATCGTATCACCTGAAGATCTCAGCACGGGTATCATGTGGGACCAGCTTTTTGCTGTGTCAACAGGGGCTACCGGTGTTGCCATTGGCGAAGGCCAGGTAAATACTTTCATCATTACTGCCACTCTCGGCAATGACCGCTCCTATGCTGCAAGCCTCTGCAGTATTTTTTATAATGGCGGCGGTTATGGAGACTGGTTCCTGCCTTCTTTTTATGAGCTCAATCAATTGTTCTTAAAAAGAAATGCGATCGGTATCACAGAGGGCATTTACTGGAGCTCGAGTGAAATTGACCAGGATGATGCCTGGGCGGTAGATTTTAGCCAGTCCGGTCCCAATCAGGCAGCCTTTTCAAAATGGTCGAGCTGGAGGGTAAGGGCTGTAAGAAAGTTTTAAATAAATACATACCAGGTTAAAACGAAGTAGCAGGCACCAGTTGTTGCTGCGTAGTGAAATTTTTCAAACCATTCACAATATTTGTTGTAGTATCAGCAGCGGGAAACTTATTTTTACAGCCCACTATGCAACTGCGTTTACAACAATTAATTTTTATCGGCTGCTTACTTTGTTTCGGCAGTACTTGTTTTGCACAGGTAAAGTTTTCCGCAGCCATTACACCCGGCACCATTGGCAAGGAAGAAGTGGCTGAATTAAAACTAATGGTTGAAAACGCTTCTTCTGTTGAAGAGATCACGCCTCCCTCCCTGGATCATTTTATCATTGTAAGTGGCCCCAACCAGGAAAGCGGGATGGAAAGTGTGAATGGTGTAACAAGGCGGTACATCGGTATTACTTATTTGTTGAAACCTAAATTCAAAGGCGTGCTCAGCATCGGGGCCGCCATCGCAAAGGCCGATGGCAAAAGCTGGCGCAGCAATACGCTGCAACTGAAAGTTGTAAATGAATCTACCGGCAACAGCGCCAACCGCAATTCCCCATTCAGCAGTTTGATGCAATTTGATGAGCCGCAGGAACAAACCGGTTACAATGATTTCATTTTAAAAAAAGGGGAGAATGTACCTGATAAGATCAGTAAGAATCTTTTCATCAAAGTAGATGCAGATAAAACTTCCTGTTATGTAGGTGAACCGGTAGTAGTGACCTATAAATTATACACCCGCCTGCAATCTGAAAGCAGCCCCGTAAAAAGTCCTTCCTTTAATGGATTCTCTGTGATCGACCTGGTGCAGCCCCAGTCGGGCAATAATTACAGCGTTGAAAAATTGAATGGCCGTGCCTACAATGTCTACACACTTCGCAAAGTGCAGTTGTATCCTATACAGTCGGGCAGCTTTGATCTCGACATTGCGTCTATCGAAAACAGTGTTCATTTTATCAAAGAAGAATATTTCCGGAATGGAGCGGCAACGGATATTTTCGGACAATTCATTCCGGGTTCGGTTCCCAAAGAAGGCAGGATCGATGAAAAGGTAACCATACAGAGTAAGCCGCTGAGCATACAGGTAAAACCGTTGCCGGAGGCTGCTAAGCCAGCTTTTTTTGACGGGGCAGTGGGCAATTTTGCCATTGCCGCTACGCTTGAAAAAGACAGCCTCACTACAGATGATGCTGGTGTGTTAAAAGTATTGCTTTCGGGAGAAGGCAATTTTACCCTGCTGCCTGCACCCGAGGTTGCCTGGCCGGCAGGTTTGGAAGGATATGAACCAACGGTAAAGGAAGGGTTAAACAGGTTATCGGTTCCTGTTAGTGGCAGTAAGATTTTCGACTACGCCTTTACGTTTGCTGCTGCCGGTACATACATCATCCCGGCCATAGAGTTTGCTTTTTTTGATGTTCCCTCGGGCAAATACAAAACAGTAAGCACAAAACCAATTACAGTGAATGTGCGCAAAGGCAGCGGCAAAAAAAAGTTAGTGGTAGCCAATGATGCAGCCAATAAGAAAGAAGGTTTTTTTGAAATGATCACTACCCATCGCTGGATGATCATTGTGCCGGTAGCCTTACTCATTATAGCAGGCCTGCTGGTTTGGTTGAGACAGGATGATAAAAAACAACAGCAGGCGGTACAAAAAACGGCACCGGAAGAGTCAACACCAGTACCAGTGACAGCATTAACTGAAACAATACCACCAAACCCGCTGGCCGAAACAGAATTGGTATTGATGAGGGGCGATGCCCGGCTGTTCTATTCAACCCTCAGCAGGGAGCTGCATCATTTTTTTGCAGGTAAATTAAAACTATCACCGGAGCATATCAGCAAGCGTGCCATTGCAGACGGGCTCGACAGATCCGGCATCAGCATCACAGATAATTTTGCGATTCAGCAATTGCTAGATAATGTGTCGTTGCAATTGTACACGCCTTTTGCAGATGAAAATAAAATGCAGGAGTATTACGTGGAAGCGCTACGGTTAACAAGTGTTTTTAAACAGTCCCAGGCTTGATCCGTAGGTTGCTTATTGTAAAACCTATTCCGTAAACTTATACCCGATGCCTCTTACAGAGTGAAAGAATTTTGGATTGCGGCTGTCCTCTTCAAAATACTTGCGAAAATTGAGGATGAAATTATCAATGGTACGGGTAGTAGGATACACATTGTATCCCCAAACCGACTGCAATATTTTTTCCCTCGTTACCACTTCGTTCTTGTTCTCGATGAGCAACTTCAGCAGCATCATTTCTTTTTTGGTAAGGGTGATCACACTGCCATCCCGGGTAGTACATTCCAGTGAACTGAAATCAATGTTGCTTTTGCCAAGATGGTACACCTGCTCCACTGGTTTTCTTTCGAGTAACTGTTTGCTTTTTTGCAGCAGCTTACTTACCCTGAGCAACAACTCTTCTAAATTGAATGGCTTGGTAAGATAATCATCGGCGCCCTTTTTCAATCCGAGTACCCTGTCGGCACTGCTGTTTTTGGCACTCAGTATCAGGATCGGGATATCGTTGTTCTGCAGCCGGATGGTTTCACAAACGCTGATGCCATCCAGTTCGGGCAGCATCACGTCGAGTATCATCAGGTCGAAATGTTCTTTCTGCACCAGTTCCAATGCTTCCACCCCGTTCCAGGCACTGGTTACCTCATAGTCTTCCAGTTCCAGGTTTAGCTTCAATGCTTCCTGCAGGTTCTCTTCGTCTTCTACGAGCAGTATGGAAAGTTTGCGATTGTTCATTAGTGAATTGTGAATGGTCAATAGTGAATTAGAGCAGGCTCAATGAAAGATGTACTATTGTATTCATGGTTTTTTGACTTTAATTTTTTGACTCTTTATCCGGCGCCTCCTATTCACGATTAAAAGCTATTGTAAAAATACTTCCTGTTGGCAAATTATCCATCACTGAAATTTGCGCCTTGTGCTGTTGTGCGATTTTTTTGGTAAGATACAATCCAAGCCCGGTTCCCTTTGCTTCTTTGGTTGCTTTGTTGCCTACCCGGTAAAATTTCTCAAAGACCTTTTTCTTGTCGGCATCTGCAATGCCCCTGCCTTCATCGGCCACGGATAATTTTATACTGCCTGTTTCTTCTGCCAGCGATACAGTAATGGCCGACTCACGGCCGGAGTATTTGGTGGCATTGTCTACCAGGTTATTGATGGCGAGTTGCAGCAACAGTTTATCACCCTTGATAAAGATCTCTTTTGCAATTATCGAATGATAGGTATGCTGCGGAAAGCGGCTGGTAAATTCATGCACCGCATCATTCACCAGGGTCGAAAGATCGATGGTTTCTTCACTGATATTGTAGCGACGGTCTTCTATCTGTGATACCAGCAGGATATTATTGCACAGCGCATTGAGGCGGTTGGTTTCCTGTATGCTTTTTTGCAGTAATTTTTGCGACTGGGCCTCATCCAGTTTTCTTTTGAGCAGTGTTTCGAGATTGAGCTTGGTAACAGCAATGGGCGTTTTTAGTTCATGGGTAATGGCCATCATAAAATGCTGCTGTTGCTGGCCTGCCCTTAACTGGCGCCGTACTGCCCTGAAAATAAAAAACGCACCTGCCATGATCACCAAAAAAAATACAGCGCCTTCACCAATGTACTGGGCAGTCTTTCTTTTTTCTTTTTCAATGATCTTTTGGCTTTCTGCAGTATAAGCCGGGCTTTCTACTTTCAGCATGGCCGTATCATGTGCTGCCATTTGCCTGTTCTGGTTATTGAGTTCAATAAACCACCATACCAGCGCTGCTACAATATAGGCCAGCAAAAACCAGAATGCGATGAATGCGAAGCGGAGTTTTTTTGTTTTGTAAGAAGAGAGTGGCATGGTTTAGATTTCTGTATCGATACAGTTTGGATGGCAGTCAACCTTTGGTGGCGTGAACAAACTGTTGAGCTGACTAACGAATGTTCAACAACCGGCACTCACAAAATTATTCAGCTGCAATATCAAACGGATCGACCCAGGTTGATATTCTTATTTTACTTTTTCTACCCTAACACCTACGCTCAATACGTTTGCCAGCGGATTTTCTCTCATCACCTGTGCTACGGTAAATTGATAAAGGCCTGCTTTCTTGAATTGTATGGGCGCTTTGGTGGCCGGCTTTCTTACTTCCCAGATATCATCCATGCCGGTGCCCTCCCAGCCCTTATTGTCATTACCCAGTTGAAGATCGATCCGTTTACTGGTGGTAACAGAGTCGTTGGGGGCTTTAATGCCTACGTTCAGCCAGATATTGTTGTACCTGTAAGCATCTGTGTGACGGAGTACAATAAAAATATTGTACAGGGAAGCAGTATCTTTTATTTCAAAATTAAAGCTTGGCTGAAAGTTATATTGCCACTGGTATTTTGGGATAGCAGTGTTCTTTTCATATACATCTATCTTATTGCAGGCGGTAAATAACATGCCGGCAATTAACAGTAACAATAGTGATTTCGAAAAATGTAAAAATGATATCCGCTTCATTAATGATAAAAAATTAAACAACTGAGTTATGTGCAATTTTTTTTGTAACATGAATTTTTAAACCGGATTACACCAATTATTAAATGGTACATCCATGTGGTCAATTCAATTAAATTCTTTCAGGGCTTCTTTTAATTCGTGTAATTAGTGACAATTCGTGTAATCCAACAATAACCAATTACAGCACGTTCAACACCTGCTCCTTTGCCTTCTCCAGTTCATCCTTCATTACCACTACACATTTTTGAATGGTAGCATCATAGGCCTTGCTGCCGGTGGTGTTGATCTCCCTGCCGATCTCCTGTATAATGAACGATAATTTTTTGCCTTTTGAATCTTCGCTGTTGGCAAGCAGGCTCCTGAAATATTCGCAGTGTTGTTTTAACCGAACCTGCTCTTCATGTATGTCGATCTTTTCAATATAGTACACGAGTTCCTGCTCCAGTTTATTGCCGTCGTAATTTTCTTTGCCTACATGTGTTTCCAACAGCTGTACAATTTCTTCCCGGATCCTTTTAATGCGGTTGGGCTCCAGCTTCACAATTTCTTCTTCCTGTGCATTGATATTGGTGATGCGTTTGTACAGGTCTTTTTCCAGGCTGGCGCCTTCTTCTTCCCGGTGCTTGTTCAGTTCAGCCAGTGCAGTGAGCAGTACTTTCTTAAATTCATCGAAGTCGGTGTCGCTTAATACATCGTTGGTGGGTGTAACCACTTCGGGCAGGCGCAGCAGGGCGCTCAATACGGAGTTGGTATCAATCTTCAATTCGCCGGCCAGCGTTTCAATTTGCTGGTAATAGGCTTTGATGAGATCGGTGTTGATCACTACCGGTTTTGAAGTGCCGTTTTGTTTGATGCTGACATTACAGTCGATGGTGCCACGTACCAGGTGTTCCTGCAGGATGGCCCTGATGTCGAATTCGTAAGGCCTTAGTAATGGCGGCAGGCGAAGCTGCATTTCAAACTGTTTTCCATTAAGGGATTTGATCTCTACCAGGAAAGTTTTATCGTTCACTGTTTGTTCGGCCCTTCCAAAACCGGTCATTGATTTTAGCATCGTTACTATTTAGGCTGCAAGTTAAGCGCTGTTTTGCAGTGATGTATATTTTTATTGCTCTGTTACTTTATTGGGTGGTATGTTAGCCGGCTGCCACTGTCATTTCACCATGGCGAATGATGCATCCCGGCGGATTATGTTCACATTGTGCCGTCTTCAGGCGCAGGATAAGGATGAGGTTTTACCTTTTGCATAATCCGCTCCGGTTTATCCAGCTCTGTAAATCCAAACTGTTTATACAAACCATGTGCATCCCGGGTTGCCAGCATCCATCTGCGGAGGGGTTCAAAGTCAGGATAATTCATGATCACTTCCATCAGCCATTTGCTCAGTCCTTTGCTCCGGTGCTGGTCAATGATAAATACATCGGCGAGGTAACCAAAAGTGGCAGCATCTGTAACCACTCTTGCAAAGCCTACCTGTCTACCGGCAGGAAAACCGGGTTGCAGGTCGTACACACCAAAACAAACCGAGCCTTCAATACTTTTTTTAACCAGGTGAATGGGTATATGCATTGCCCAGTAAGATGCTGTTGAAAGGTACTGGTGGATAAACGGGATATCCAGTTTGGATTTATCGGTGCTTATCTCATAACCATCTTTTATCAGCGGTTTCATCTTTGTTGATTTAGTGAAAGCAGGTGATACATTTCTTTCTGTTCAAATATCCGCATTTCTCCGGGCATTAAACCATCCAGGCTGCATTTTTCTATCCGGTGGCGTATGAGCCTGAGCGTGGGAAAACCAACGGCTGCTGTCATTTTTCTTACCTGCCGGTTCTTGCCTTCTGTAAGTTTTATTTTTATCCAGCTTGTTGGGATGAGTTTCCTGAAACGGACGGGCGGGTTTCTTTCCGGTACCGCTGGTGCAGTTTCAAAAATGGAAACATGGCATTTTTGTGTATGGTAGTTTTTTCCATCAACAGTAATGTTAACCCCATGATGTAAACTGTGGATGGCCTCCTTAGTAACAGCACCGTCTACCTGCACCCAGTATTCCCGTTCATGTGCATGTGCCGGATGCAGCAATGCCTGGTTTAATTTTTTATCATTGGTCAATACAAGTAATCCTTCACTATCGTAGTCGAGTCGGCCAACAGGATAAACATCTACCGGCACATCAAAATAATCTTTCAATGTTTGTTTGCCTTCCTGCGATGAGAACTGGCTGAGCACATTAAATGGTTTGTAGATAAAACAATAAAAGTTCAAGGTGAAATTTTTAGACGGCGGTTTAAAAAATTGGTTGGCATCACCCGGTCATACATACAGCATCACCTGTTTCAATAACTGCAAAGCCTGTGATTTTATGCATTCCATAAAATAAAAAAGCCCGGCTTTTCAGTCGAGCTTTATTATATGAATGGGTTAGTAAGTACCGGGAAATAAATTTCCCTACACAATATTAAAAATAAATTTCCCGATACAAAAAAAATATTGCGAATATTTTATTCACATTTTGTTTTTGTTTGTGGATAATGCCGGTGCTTCAATGCTTGTGTTAAAGCCTCCGGATGTTGTTGTAATGACGAATGATCACAACACAGGAAATATGTATTGCAATATCATATCGCCTGAAACTATTGTGAATACTATGTTTCAGCCGCTATTATTTTTTTTGCCAGGAAATATTGCAAAGAATCTTTTAAATACAGCTAACAATATTTGTCTTCATATCATCACAAAAAGGAGTCGAAATTTTATCGAAATTTTTTTTTGAAAAAGGCAGATTTTTTTTGCTTTTGATGCGTATCGAAGTATTTAACGGCTAAAAATGAAAGCCCATTACCTTTGTGAAAAATTTATTGCATGCAATTTCCTTCTCCTGTTTCTCTTAAATGGCTGGCAGAATTTATCAATGCTGAACTGTTTGGTGATGAGCATTTGTCGGCCACCGGCATCAATGAAATACATCGTGTTGAAAAAGGCGACCTGGTGTTTGTTGATCATCCCAAGTATTACGATAAGTGCATTCACAGTGCAGCCACTTTTATTATCATCAATCAAAAAACAGATTTCCCGGAAGGCAAAGCATTGCTGGTAACTGCCGATCCGTTTGAAGCCTATTGTAAAATAGTAAACCACTTTAATCCCTTTACAGCATCCTCAAAAATGATCAGCGATACGGCTGTTGTGGGCGAAGGGAGTTTTATTTATCCCAATGCTTTTGTGGGCAACAACGTTCGCATCGGCAGCAACTGCATCATTCATCCTGCTGTTACCATTCTTGATAATTGCATCATCGGGAACAATGTGGTGATACAGGCCGGTACTGTTATTGGCAGCGACGCCTTTTATTACAATGGAAAAAAGAACAGGGAGCTGTGGTATAAAAAAATGCCCAGTGGCGGAAGGGTGATCATAAAAGATTTTGTGGAGATCGGGGCCAACTGCACCATCGACCGGGGCGTTAGCAGTGATACCATCATTGGTGAAGGAACAAAATTTGATAACATGATCCATATCGGGCACGATACCATCATCGGGAAAAACTGCTTGTTTGCGGCGCAGGTGATCGTGGGCGGTTGCACAGAAATAAAAGACGGCGTGACCCTATGGGGACAAGTGGCCATTAATAAAACATTGACGGTGGGAGAGAATGCCGTACTACTTGGTAAAAGCGCTATCGCTTCTTCCATTGCAGGCAACAAAACCTACCTGGGGTCTCCTGCACAGGAAGTGGGAACTGCCAGGAGAGAATTGGTTTGGATAAAAAGGATCCCGGAGTTGTGGAAAAAAGTGATGGAGAAGGAATGAAGGGTTGAAAAGTTGAAAGGTTGAAATGTTGAAGGTGATTTATTCTATTTTAAAATCATAGGGCAGCATGTCGGCTACTTTTTCCCAGCTCCAGTAGCCAGTAATGGCAATATCATTCTGGTCGTAATAAAATCCATTCTGTTCAATAGCGATGGATTGAGTGGCAGGGATCGTGATCACCGACAATTCAAAATTCTTTGGCGCCTCTTCGTTCACAGCTAAATAGTCCTTGCCGGGTTCTTCATTCTTATACAAGATGGCAACGTCAGTTTGATTGGGGTTGATCTCTACCAGTTTTGTACTGTCATCTTTACTGTAATTGAAAGCACCATAAAAATCCAGCCCTTTAATAGCGGTATCTGCACCATTTGTTTTTACGATGAACTGTATCTCAAATCCATCTTCTTTCAACTGTTTGTTGTACATGCTGCGCATGAACTGGAGAATGGAGCCTTTGTATGCCGTGGTACGGTTGGCCTTCCAGGCAGCTGCCTGTGTTTCACTGGCCGCAGGTATTTCTTCAAAAAGGGGATAGCCTGTAAAAGTGCTCACCAGTGTTGTATAATCATGCGTAAATGAATCCAGCGTGTATTTGATCTTATAACCCAGCGCACTGTTCTCAATTTCAAGCGGCGCTGCCGCCAGCACTTTTAAGCGGTTTCTTTTTTTAGAAAAATAGAACTTCAGCGCTTCTTTGTTTTTGATGATACATTGTTTGCTGTTGGCTGTCTTTCCAATAAAGTTTTCCATAAAAAAGTCACCATACTTCAGCAAACCATCTTTCACTTCATTGCTGCTTTTGATGGCTACTTCTTCCATCGATTTTTCTTTCTGCTTCAGTTCAATTACAATATTCTTATCTGCTTCGTCTGCAGTACTGATCCTTTTGCTGATGGTTTCGTAACCGGTAAACGTCACCACCAGGTCGTACCCGCCATTGGGCAACCACAATTTAAAACTGCCATCGCTGCCGGTAGCCGTGCCCAGTGTGGTGTTCTGTGCAAATACCGATGCCGCCTGCATGGGCGCCTTGGTAACCGCATCAATGATCTTACCGGTGATGGTGAAATAAGTGGATTGAGAAAATGCGATCACTGAGATCAGTATCAGAGAAAATGAGACAGCGATTTTTTTCATGTAGTGAAATTTCAATTCGGGTAAAAATACATTAACGGTTGTTAAGCTTTTGTTGCAAAAGCATACAGGTATGTGCAATGGTATTTTCAATACTGTTGTAAGCAAAGCCGGGCAAAAATTTTCCCAGTTTACTGTTGTCGAAATAGGCCCGGGTAAGTGCGGTGGCTGCAGTTTCTTTTGTTACCAGCGGATCGTTGCCCGTGAATAAACTCTTGATGGCTTCCAGTCGCCACACTAGTTTACTGATGAGCGGTGTTACTTTTTTATGCGGCTCTTTTTTGCCAAATCCTCTTGCGATCAGGTTGAATACTTCCTGGTAACTACGGTTACCGGCACTTAAAATAAAACGTTGTGCAGTTACTTCACTTTCCATCAGATAGATCATTGCTTTCACCACATCCCTTACATCTACAAAACCGGTAACGCCGTCTGCATACCAGGGGAATTCTTCGTACACGGTTTTGAATATTTTAGAACTGCCGGCTTCCCAGTTTCCATCGCCGAGTATGATGGTGGGATTAACGATCACGGCTTCTAAACCTTCGCCAATGCCACGCCATACTTCCAGCTCGCCCAGGTATTTGCTTTTACCATAATTGCTGTTACTGGTTTCTTCGGTCCAGTTCATCGTTTCATTGATGGTTTCATTTTCCCTGATCCTGCCAAGTGCTGCAACAGAACTTACGTGTACGATCTTTTTTACACCGCAGTTGATGGCCGCATTCACTACATTGGCGGTGCCTTCAATATTTATTTTGAATAATTCCTGTTTTCTTGATGGATTGAATGTTACAATGGCAGCGCAATGATACACCAGGCGGATATCATTTTGCTGCATGATCTCTTCCAGCCCGGCTACATCTAAAATATTACATTGAAATTGTTGTAACAAAGGAGAGTTGAACTCGGGCAGGTAGGTTTTATTATAGATAGCCGTCACCCTTTCTCCCTTTGCCAGCAGCTGGGTGATCAGTTCTTTTCCTACAAGGCCGGCGCCTCCGGTTACGAGTATCATATTTGTGAATGGTTAATGATGAATAGTTGATGATTCATTGCCTTCCTGTTCTTGCACTGGTTTCATTTTTTATTGAACTAACCTGCTTCAATAAAAACTTAGCTCTTATTGGTAAGTATAAAACCCTTTGCCTGTCTTTCTGCCCAGTTCTCCATTTGCTACTTTATCTTCCTGCAATTTAGCCGGCCTGAATCTTTCCGTTTGTTCAAACGCATCAAAAATACTTTTTGATACGGCCAGGTTGATATCCATGCCGATGAGGTCCATCAGTTTGAATGGTCCCATTTTAAAACCCGTTGCTTCCATAATGGCATCTACATTCTCTATTGAAGCAACGCCCTCTTCTACCATCTTCATAGCCTCGAGGTAATAATGCCTCGCCACCCGGTTTACAATAAAGCCCGGCGAATCTTTACAAAATACCGGTACTTTATTCATTTGTTTGCAAAGTGCGTACACCGCATTTGCAACAGCATCATTTGTTTGATCACCCTTCACTACTTCTACCAATTTCATAATGGGGGCAGGATTGAAAAAGTGCATGCCTGCCACTCTTTCGGGATGCACAATATTTTGCTGGAGCTGGGTAATAGAAAGAGAAGAGGTGTTGCTGGCAAAAATTACATTCTTACTGTTAAAGGCAGCCAGTTGGTTGAAAATGCTGACTTTGGCTTCCGGTTTTTCTACGATGGCTTCAATAAAAATATCCGCTATGCAGTGCTTTATTTCATTCACAAACTGCAGGCGTTGCAATACCGCCTCCCTTTCGGCAGGCTGCATCTTTTGCTTGCCTACCAGTGTTTGAAGGCTTTTTTGAATGCTGGTATCGGCCTTCAGCAATACATCTTTGTTGATGTCGAACAGCAGCGTATTAAGGCCGCTTTGTGCAGCTACCTGTGCAATGCCGCTTCCCATGGTGCCGGCGCCGATAACGCAAACAGTATTGATCATATTTAAAATAAAGCCTAAAAATACAAATTGATAAGCATCTGTACTGCATAAACTAAAAAGCCATCAAAATGTTGATGGCTTTTAGTATTGTTGATGGTTGTTAATCTTTAAGTACCAGTTTGGCAACGGCGATCTTTGTTTTGCCAAAGATCCTGTCTTCCTTACCGATCAGGTACATTTCGTTGTTCAATACAGAACTCAGCCTTGGCATAGCCGTTGGTGTTTCTCTATTATTGAACAACACCGAACGGGTGTATTTGCCGGTGGCAGTATTCAGGTTGATGGTATAACAATCTGATTTGCCATAAGCGGCAATGCGTTTTACTTTTTGACCAAGCTGCAACACCTCTGCATTTTTGGGCTGGTCATTAAAAATAAGGTTCACATTGTTTTTACCCGGCAATACACCAAAGCCTGCATAAAAAGGCCAGTTGTTGGCAGTAACAAAATAGGAATTGAAAGAAAGGCCGGAATAGCTTGAACTGTAATCCAGCGTAAAGATCTCCCGTTGTTCCTTGGGTACCACATCCAGCCATTGCAGTTTGCCGACAGCATCCATTTTGCTCATCATGATATCGCCGCATTCAAATACCTGGTAGGTAGTAGTGCGCCAGGTACCCGGACTATTACCAAAGCCGGGAGAATAAGAAGTGGCAGAATAAGTATAGGCATTATATTTTTCTGCCAGTATCACGAGGCCCTTATCTTCGGTATAAATAAAATTGCGGAAGCGCATGTATTTTGAAAAGCCGTCCTCTTCATTCTGTATTTTTTCGAGGCGATCTCTTTCCTTGCGTTCTTTGCGGCTTTCATCATCGCCGTCATCAGTAGTATTCTCATCTTCCAGCGTAGTGATCATGGCTGTGTTGATCTCTTTTTCTGTCGTGGAAATAATGTCGCCACTGATTGGGTTAATGCGCTGTATCAGCATACCGTTTATCTCTTTGCCTCTTTTTTCATTGCTGTAAAACGCAGCCAGTACCAGTTCGTTATTGGCCGGTATCTGGGCCAGTTTTGTACTCACCAGCCATTTACCGTTCACTGTTGTATTGATCTCTTTTACCTGTTTGCCAGCGTTGTCGTACACACGGATATTGTAGTTCTTAAAATCGAGGTATTTGTTCTTTTTCTTTTTGCCTTCCTGGTATTCATATTCCCGGCCCACCATTACCACGTTGTCATTTCTTGTGTACACCACATCTTCGAGGCTATAGGTTTTGGGGTCAAATTCGTTGCTGATGGCGATCGATTTGCCCAATGGCTTCAGGTTCTCATCAAACTGCCTGATCTCATAATTGTTCTTTTCACGGCCCTGTATGGTGCTCACCAACACCATTTTGCTGCTATCTGAATTGTAAGCTGCTTTAAAACTAATGTCTTCTTTTTTATCATCCTTTGACCAACTGGTTATTTCTATCCAATCGCCGTTCAGTTCACC
>APMI01011156.1_pt1 | contig 27736 bp, 23 predicted proteins | sample 667938 | NCBI WGS metagenome assembly APMI01 (sample SAMN01084076, study PRJNA167559) | wastewater metagenome | biome: Wastewater | place: Denmark: Ejby Moelle, Odense | collected 2011-11-28
ATTGACTCCTTCTTTAATTTTCTCCGGTTGAAGATGCCTCCCAGCACATACTTCTGCAGGATCAATAGGAAGAGTCCGACCCCCCATGATAAAATCACCACAAAGACAAGCAGGGGATGGTAGCCAATGCGATCCAGTTCTAAAAACGATGGCCTTGAATCAGGCACCAGCACCAATACAGTTGATAGGGCGAGCACGCATACTAGCAGAATTGTGAAAGGCACATTTGTGTAGAACTCCTTGCGCCAGGGCCGCGAAATGGAAAAGGCCAGTAGTGTGAAGACGTATATAAAATTAGTGTACATGAACAGAATGTTGTTCTAGAAGCTATTGGTAATGAACTCCTAGCCGCCTTCCTCAAATTCTTCCTTGGTGATGCCATCGCTGTACCCGATATCATCCATGTACCAGAACAGCGCTTCGATCATGATAAACTGCCCAACCATTTGCAGTAGAAATATGATCATTAGCTGCGAAATGTTTCCCCATGTGAACAGGGAGCAGTTCGGAGCCTATTTTGTCAGTTTATTGGAAGTGCCTGTGTACCCGAAAGTGAGAAAGAAAACGAAGTTGCAGCAGGTGTCCCAGTACATGTAGTGGAAATCGCCAGGGAAACCATAATAATACTGAATAATCACCACAGAGTTGTACTGAATGAGGCTGTATATGGCCATGATGTTAAACAGAGAGTAGTTGGTGGCCAGCCCTGCCCTGCACTCCTTAATCAGCTCGATCATCGAGGACACGTTGGTAATCTGCGAAGTAAATGGCGCGGATATTGAGGCCTCAGCTTGCGAGAGTGATAGTCCGATATCTGCTTGTTTGAGAGCACCGCAGTCATTAGCGCCGTCTCCGCACATTGCTACTATTTTGTTCAGTGATTGGTACAGTGCGATGATCCGAGTTTTATCGTTCGGTTTGGCACGTGCGTACACTTTAACATAACTCAGAAAATTCGAAAGCTACTTTTTCTAATCGAAATGACTCTAAAATAAATGATTGAAAGATTTGCCTGTCAGACAAACTTGAGGTTTATTTTTTAGAACAAATTCAATCATCTCTTCAACAGTATTGATTTTTATAATTTGATCTTCCTCAACATTTTCAAGTTGGTGTTAATGAAACTTTTCCAGGGTGAAGCAACCAGGATCGACCTAATAGTGACAAATAAATGCAGGAGTGTTGGCTTCAAAGATGTTGCATTAGAAGGCAATGCTAGATGCTGTGAGTGCATTGTCACCTGTGATCATTACGAAAGGCAAATTAGCATCTACGAGTTCAGTCAAGGCTGACTTTGTCTCGGGTTTAAGCTTATTTTCAAATACTTCAAATCCATCAAAGATAAGATCACACTCTAACTATTATCTGGATAATTTTATTTGGTTGTGCTTGATCAAACGATGGCCAATTGCTAAAACTCGAAGTCCTTGGCAGGTGTACTTTTTCAGTACTTTGTTGTAATCTGACGGCAAACTTTTATTATTGAAGATGTTGTGTACGTGCTATGGCGAACCTTTGGTATAAATAAAAAAGTCTTCTCCAGTCTGATTGCTTCTGGAGACAGTGCTCATACGAAATAACTCAGAGTCAAACTCGAGCCTACGATAAATTTCTCCACTGTGACCTCTAGTACTGGTAAACTCTTCAAGTACTTCAGCCTTTTCAATATTCTAGTCGTTGAGCTGAAACTCACCAAATTCAAACATCTTTACTTCCATCGGGTCACCAATGTACTCGCCTGTGCCATCAAGCTGCACTATTGTGTGATTGACTGCCATGTTGTTCAATGCGAAAAGCACATGAGTGTTTTATTATAATATTTGCTACACTTTTTTACTAGCCCAGGATTTAAGAATTGGTTAACTGAAATTAGCACTTTTTTCCTACTATTAATACCTACAAGGCAATAAGGCATAGAAATCCATGAAATCTTCAGTAAGTGTGCCAGTCTTGTCAAAGCACAGATAATTGACCATACCGCCAACAATAGTCTTGTTGGGCGATGTGCAGAATATTGACTTTAATTTCATTTTTTATAAGGCGAATACAATTCCAAAGGTCATGCTGACGGGCAATCCAGGCGGGACTGTGACCGTAACAAGATCTAAGAACTTAACAAACAAGTCTAAGGGGTCGGCAAGCTCGTACAATCTCACGACGAGAAAAACATAGCTGACTACCGTTAGACAGAACAAAAATGCAAGAAATTTGATCGACTGCTTCTCAAAGACGTTCTTTCGCTATATAGGGAAAGAAATAATCCTGATTAACTGCCCCTTCGTTGTGATAAAGTTTGTACGAATAACGTAGACTGGTAGTCCATACTACTACCGGAACTTTTAAAAATATGTAAGTCCTTCTTTGAATTTCTGCTTGACGTTGACTTGGATGAGGTAGCTTCCCTCAAAAATATATGAACTTTTGACATCTGATAACTCTTTCACTTGCTCTGCTTTTTTGAGGACAGGCACTGATTATCCTGTTATGGAGCACTAATTTGAAAGTGCGCTTCCATGGAGGAGTATCCCATCGAAAGGCATCTTCATAGGCTGTTTCACAAACACGATATCTCCAGGCACTACGTATTTGGATGACCCTATCTTTATTTGCCCGTCTCGCAGGATGTTGACTGGGGTTTCAAAGTAGGCCATATCAAAAATCTTCTTATTGATCCTATAGGTCTGCACTAAGCTAGTGCCGATTCCGAAGGCTGCTGTGACGAAGATCATGATGCTGTAGTAGAAGTACTCCTCATAGACCCACAGCAAGCAGCTGAACACAATGAAAACATAAAGGGGTCTCATAATTTCAGACACGAACAGATCAGCCATATCTTTTTGTTCCAAAATCATCGTTCCGAGCCCGTACGATCTCCTGAGGTTGTGGACCTGCTCCAGTTTCAAGCCGGTGCTTGCCTAGGCTTGCACTCTCTTGAGCCGAGGCAGAAAATCTAGACAAGCAGCGGTCACAGTGCTCTCATCCACAATGTATTTGAGGTACCGGTTGAAGAAGTAGGTGACGTGCTTGCTCTGATCCTCAGTGAAGTAGTGTTCGCCCTGCTCTTTCTTTGGATATGATGGCTCGCCGTCATTGTTCAGAACGTAAAAGTGAGTCGCAGATTCAAGCCCAACTGTGACATAGTATATTTGCTTTTTCAGCTTCGGATACCTAAATAAGCTTGCAATTACCAATAAGTAAGAAGGTAGGGAATTCCAATAAAGAGAACACAAAGGATGACGAACACAGAGTATTTGATCATGGACTTCCTGATGGGCACAACTGAGGCTAGCAAACATTCTCCTTCTACATTCGGCTGAGCATCGTAGTTGAGGTACTAACCTAATTGTCTAAGCATGCGCATACCTGTCACACTGATGCGATGTTACTTGATAGAGTAGAGTGGCTCGTTCATGTCTTCGTCTCTAGTTGATTTTGGCCCTTACTCGATCATGTTTTCTTTACGCGCAGATCTTATTATCAATATATAAGTATAATTAGAAATCTCCCATTCAAATAATTTTCATGGTCCCTTTGTAATAAGATAGTGAATAATACAGACTGTTATTTCTAAAATGTCGCAATTTGATAATTAATGCATGAAATATTTTGTGACCTTTATGTTAGATATTGTATACAATTATAATCGAACACATTATCATACTAATGCTAACGTAGATGTTAATAATAAAGTGGGTGATAAAACGAGCCAAATTACCCATAATTATTAAATTTGAAAAATTAACCAACCTGCGCGAGAGGATGCTGCCGGTGAGACCTAACAACCACGAGCCTAGGAACACGCGAGCCAATGCCCGCCTCAATGGGAACGCTAAGAAGACAGCTGCCGAGAACGTGGACTCGAAATCAGTGAAGAACAAAAGCAGGAGCAGGACCAAGTATTGCGGGTCGTAAAGCGAGACTGCCGAGGAAGTGTCTGCCACCGTGAACACAGGGTTCGCGCACCGCAAGCATCACGGCGGCGATACTAAAAGCACGGTGAAGAAGGTCAGTTTTGAGAGTAAGCCAGTCATCAGGGATCTTGCTAAAAGACTCACCCTTTATTCCAAACAGTATGCTCCAGAGTATTTTACCTCTATTTTGGAGTACATGATTGAGAAAGAAGCGAAAAGCACATCTGCTCCAACCCTGTAGAAAATAAACAAGTGGCGGGTGTACTTTGACAGGAATAAGGTGATCGAGAAACAAGCCAGGCGAGAGGCCATGAAGTATGCGAAGAGGATAATCACAGGTAGGAAACAAATTCAGGTTTCAGATGCATAGAGTGATAAATAAGTAGAATCAGAGCCTAATTTGTCCAGAAAAGAGAGCCCATACGCATACACGAGCACTTTAGAACACTCATCTTAGAACAGCTCATCTTTAGAGAATGCTTCGTGTCCTGAACAGTCATGCGCTGCCCTTTCCGACAGCACTGCCTCCGATCACCCGCCACTGACGCAGCAGGAGTTGCTGAGGGGATGTGAATAAAACTACAGCATATTCGCTAGTTTGATTCAGACAGTGTACTAGCTGTTGGGTGAGAATGAGTGCAGTACAAACTCCATATTTCCAGCCTGCTATCTGCTCTACATCATGCTAGTCATCGATCGCAAAGTCTGGCTATGGCTTAGCAACAGCTGCGAATGTACAAATCACTCACTAACCATTGAAGAGCACGATCAAGAATCAGAGTTTGGACTAGGGAGTCGATATGCACGCAGGAGATCAATTAAGCACAGAAAGGATCCAAATTAGAAAAACATGGTTGAGTATTATCTGGTGACTGCTATTCTCATTGCCACCAAGTACCATTAAATATACCCTGCTAGCCTGGTAGACCTAATAGATGCTATCAACCCCTCACTTTCCTTTGAGAGAGCAGTCAAAATATAGGGGCAGGTTCTCGAAATGCTTAACTTCGCATAGTTTTACAACTAAAATTAATCGAAATACGTCGCAATGCTGGGTGTGGTGGCGGGTTGGTCCAGTAACGAGCTCAATGTTTGCTCATTTATAGTATAATCTGGTCTCAATAATCTGAAGCTGTACTCATACTCTCCCCTTTACAAAGCTGCAGTCGTTATTGGCATATATTAAGAAGCCTTCATTAAATCACAATAAAAATTCATGATGATTAAATCTTTATGTCCTGGGCTCACATTCGAACTAATAAGCTAAATCAAGAAATAATATTTGCAGATTTTGATGTACAACCACAGGAGTAAACTGTATGCTCAGAAGAGTAAATTTTTTATCTATGATAACGAAATGAAAAATTTGCTAAAATAAAACACTACATCCAATAAGTTACGCTGACTTAAAGTACAGCATACTGTTTTATGATTTTTTTAATTATGTTTGATATGGAACTATTTGTATAGATTTAATCATGACACATTTCCATTGAGGATAACTGCTTTCAAATATCCACCGGAAGTGCAAGTTTTAATCCCTTTCCAAGTCACAAACCCTTCTGCATCAGTCTTAAAATGCTCAAGACATTTCTCGAGGATTTTTTTCTTGGGATTCAAGACAGGTAATAGTGCTGCGGTCTTGAACAAATTTTCATGTCCTTATAAAAAGACTCTTTCGCTATTTTCACCTACAGGTCTGATGATTTTAACATCGGTGTGATCTAGATTTGATGCACAGACAACCATACCGTTTGACATGAATTTAGCAAGAGGGCGAGGCTTAAGATTTGCCATAACAATGACTGGACCAGTCATTTCATCAATTGGAACAAACTGTTGAAGTCCTGAAGCGATTTATCTTACTTATCCACAGACTTTTATTTTTTCACAATAAAGCTTCTCGGATTCAGGATGCTTCCAGCACTAAACAATTTAACCAATTCTAATATCAATTTGAGCAAAATCTTCGATAGTGGCTTAAGCATCTTCTTTTTTTTACTATGGGTGATTCTAACCCTTGTCCTCTTTCTTTTGCTCCTTTTTCTAGGTTTTCTCAGTCTTCTTTTATGTTTTTTCCCCTTTTTTTTACTTTTTGTCTTGAGCAGTGTTTGCTTCAGTCTTTGCTGGCTCTTCTTCTTTCTTTTCTTCCTTTTTCTGTTATTTATTTTCAACCTTCTATGTTTTTTACTTCTTTTCCTTCTTATTCTAAGTGCTCTTTTCTTTCGCTGGCTTGGGTTACTATTTCTTATCGCTATTTTCATGCTTAGGCTCAGTGTTAGTTTGTGGGATTTGTTTAGCAACCTCTTAAGTTTTAGTCACTGGCTTTACTTCTCCTCCTGTGTTGGTTTCCAGTTTCTAAATCAATTTGTTTAAGAGACTCAGTGTTTTGTTGAACTTCTCCATCAATAATATATATACAAATAAATGAAACAGAGTTAAGATTTAAAATGAATGCATTATTTCTATTGGTAGGCTAAAAATTATAAAATAAAATTTGTTATCACTTACCCACAGTCTTTATACTATGGTGAGTATTCCTTGCCATTTAATTTCATTCAGTCTATATATTAATTGCATCTTTTGAGCTGATGTGGTGAATTTTTTTAGACTTCAGCTTCGTAATTGCTAACAGAGAAGCATAAAAGGGATTATTTTCGAGTCTATACGATTTTATCATGTTTCTTTGGGACCTCACTGTCTAGTTCTCATTCGACAACCAAGCGGATAGAGTATTCTCCATATTATTTTCATTCATGTCATCAATTGTGCCTTTATTTTTGCACCCCTCGCTGTTGTTATGCAAGACATCACTACCGCCCATATCTGTGTGTACTTGCTTATTATCAACATTACGGTTTTTACAACATTTTTTAACTTTAGCTAATAGCATAAATAATGGCTCCTTGAAGATCAGCACTAGGATGAAGAGAAGCACAAAGATAGAATAGTACCAAGTAAGTAAGATCCTTGAGAAGACGATGAAGACCGATGCGAACACAGGCACACCAAGAGATGATGCCCATTTCATGAAAGTGCTCTTCTCCATCGCAAACACGTCATCAGCCCCGTACATGTACAGGCTTATCAAGCACCGCAGCAACAAGGTAGCTTTTAAAATGGTGATCACTCTGTCGTTGAGGACTTAGTTGTAATGGGGAGGCACCCTGCAGAATCTGATAAAGAGATATCGATAGTAGAAAAATCTAATGAACAAGCAGACAAAGACCACGACCATCATGAGCTGGATGCCACCTCCGAATATGAAGCCTGTTGAAATAATCAGCAGCAGGTCAGCGTATTGACTTTCAACCTAAAACTATGGGCACTAGAGCCTTTATACCATTTTTCGGTGAATTTTTTCCCTCTTGGCCAAGCAATCGGAGAGTTTCTCAATAAAAAAGTAGTAGACAGGCTCGATTGTGTGCGGGACAAACATGAGAATGAACATGTTCATCCAAATTTGATAGCCGATATCTTTGTACCAGCTAGAGGTCATATCTAAGTACTCGGACATGCTGCTGATGTTATTTTTGAGTTCAGCCGAGGTCACCATTCTGTTAAGGAAGCTCATAATGGACAGACTAAATATGTTAGCCTGCATCAGAAAGGTGATCAAAGTAGTTGTAAGAAAATTCATAATAAATAAATTAGTCATGACCGTCACCGATTGCTCAGCTCGAGTGGAGTAGCGCTGTAGCGATGCTAAGGCGTAAACTATCTTTTGTATGATCTGGCAGAGAACTATTACTATCACTGAAATCGATATACTAATGAGCACACCTTTAATGTAGAGCTGCCAATATACGCTGCAGGCTGGAGAGAAAGGACTTCTTTCTCCGCTTATGTCGAAGTGTTTTATGCACCAGGTTTGAGTAACTGTTGCATTCGAGCCATCCTTTATTTGATCGTAAGTTAAAGTCGATGTGTCGAAGTTTGTGTCAGTTGGAGGAATCAAAATGTTCAAAAAGGAAATGAAAATAAAGCCTCCTACGATGATCAACATTATTATTAAAAGTTGTAAAAGATAACGTGGAATTCTCATTCTCCAAGTAAAATGAGCATTTTACCAGAGAATTCCTGAGGGTTATGTGTTACAAGGAGCTACTTTGACTCTTTTTTCTTGAATGATCATAGAGTCTGGAATTTGTCTACAGCATCCACAAATTCCTTGAAAGTCTTAAAATTTCTTTAACACACTTCTACGTTATTCAGTTGAGTCGTATTGAACAAAGTATTTAGTGATATCGTGATCACGGACAGAAATATTCTACATTTCAGAGAACAACACTAAAATTTATTAATTTATATTGTTAATCTGCTGTTTTTCTCGTTAGTCACCTTCAATTTAAATCATTTTGATTTTGACTTATTTTTAGCAAATTTATTCTGCAATTTTTAACTCCTTAGTGTAGTCTCTTGCAGCCACTACTTCTGTGACATTCCCGAACTTGCCCATGAACTATTCCATTGCGATTTATTTAATTCCAGGTGGGAATTCAACGACTTCAAGTGTATACTAGCTTTGGAGTTTGATTTATTTGGAAATATGTTGAGCTATTTTCTTGCTTTTCCTTTCCCAGAATAGGCAGAACCATAGAAACACAGAGCAGGTGAGCAAGTCAAAAGTCACATTAATAATTTTAAAAGTTATCGATAGCTCGTAGGCGTTACTCGCTGTCATCAGACTATACTTGTGGCTTCCAAGGGAGCTTCTGGCCATATAAACAGTTAAACTTTTCTCACTATTCAGGAAATTGCTGCCCTTTAATAAATTCACAGCGATGGGCGCTATCGATATGACGGTGAGGATTAGGAACAGGATGGTCATGTGCTTCACGAACGAGAAGAAAAGGTAGATGCCGGTACCGTATATTTTGAAATGCGGCAAGGGCTCCAACAAAGACACCTGCTTGCCTTTATAGTACCTGTTGGCCGATAAATTGCGTTATTATAGTGCTTTGCTGTAATCGGATTACTCGAAACCTGTGAGTAAGCTATGAGGAGCAACCTGCATGCTTATCTTTATCTTATTTAAGCTTATATAATAATTAAACTTACAAATTTCGTCTAATAAAAATCCTCAATAGACTATTGAGTTATGAAGCGTAAGTATAAATCATAATAAAATAAATTAAGTAAATTAAAAATGAATAAATCATTGTGACACGAGTTTGAAGCTGAAACTGCTGAGAGCAAAAGCACAGCCAATCAACGGATTTAAAGGAGCATAACATTCCAATTCATACAATTTCTCACCTGATTTGAATAGCTTTAATACAGGTTTGTCGTTGTTGCTTTTGTCCACCAAAATTGTGTTGTGTAATGATGGCAGAATTAGCTTATTTGCATTGAACGAGAGCCCATATGTATCTGTCTCTTTGGAATAAACTGAGGACTTTGTTTAGAGACACTTAATAATTTTATTTTTATCATAGGCTTACTTCAAATTTTGTGATTAACTATCTAGCTGGTTTGAAGTTTGCGTGGATTGCACGTATATTTTTATTTTCCGAGGAGCTCCATTTTTTTCAACATCTGAGCAATACTAAATTGTAGCAATAACTGAGTCATTTTGATAGATATTAAATATACTGCCATTAAAGTTGCTTTATATAACGCCGACTGCTCCACTGACATCATTTGACTTATCTTTTTCATTAGGTTCTGTTTAGTTAATGCGAACCGACTGGCCTTAATTGCTTGTGCTTTACCTGCTAATTTTAGCAAAGAACTTATTACCAAATATTTTCATTTATTTTCCAAACGATATTAACCTTCTATCGGTTTCTCCTTGCAAACGGAGGCAGACTTAAGTGTTGAACAAGTGTTATATTTTTTGCACTGTGAATTTGCAGACCTGTTCAGTTTTAAGCGGATTGCTGAGGAACTGTTTCAAGTTAGCCAGTCCCTTTGCAAGCTCATAATTAGCCAGGGACTCTGGCCTGATAGTTGATTTTTTATTCTACTTGGGCTGCCGCTGCGGCATTATGGACTGACACTCCTGCTCCAATATCGAGTGTATTTCGGACTTTATTATAGGTCGAGCTTGAGGTTGTTGAACCTGCACATTTAGGGGTATCGGCTGCATCGGGTTGATAGATTGCTGACTCGATTATTCATCAGGATGCAGACTCGGCAGTCTTGTCTTAGGCTTTATTTTGACTAAACCGCTTTAAGTACATTGCTTAGAGATAATGTTGTCCATTGTCGACTACTTCAAAGGTTTTAGCTCCCTAGGTTTAGGGAGAGGTTGCAAAGCGATGTCCTGATTTTAGCATTGCTCTTTGAACTTACTTTTGGATGGAATTGGCTTCTTGGCAAGTATTTCGACATCCCCTAAAGTTTCATTGTGCATTTAGGATTGAGTTTCTTAATGAGCTTCAAGCATGATACTTTTTTATCTATATACGAGTTAAGAATTAGAAGAATTATTTATTGCTTATAATATACGAACACGAAACTGTTATTCAACACAAAAATAATAAAACTTATGCTAAGTCCATCTTATAGTTTTATAAACATTCTTAACGAAACATAACCGATGTTAAATTGATAATGCGTTTGATTGATGCCAAATTAGTATCAATATATGTTGAAACTTTGATCAATGCTGTTAACCAATATTTTTAGTCATAAGCCCTTCCAATTTGATTATAATTGATATATTCTCATAAACTAAAATCAGCTCACAACATTTATTATTTATTATCTATTTTAAACTACAATTATGCATTATTTGTCCGTATCTGTGTGATTCTACCCATCAATATAACATATTTACTTGCTTTGTATCCTCAACACAAGTTAATGCAGGCTCAAGGCTACAAAAAGATCAGCGTGCAATCACTGCCACCACGGTCTCAGAGGTAGACTATATTTCTCAACAGATAGCAGTTAATTGACAAAATGAACTGGCAATTTGAGTGGAATGACTGCCCCAACATGTGCTACATTGATACCGGTCTAGGCTAACATAGAGTCAAATCCAATGCAGGACTGTTCCGAGCCAACTCCTTCTTCGATTCCTTCTACTACGCCTACACACTGCACGGTGATATTGTACTGGTGCCCGATGAAATTTGGATCATGATCATGTTTTACTTATCCACTTACATTGATGAGAACGCCTAAAAACTAAGGAAGAAAATTGTAAAACATCAAGGGGTTAAAACTTTAACAGTTGTCGAAATCGTGGGTAGCTAGCAATAATCTCTTGATGCTGAAAAGAAATGGGATTATTTTTTTGATCAAATAATTAAACAAATTGAAGATAACACACTGAATGGGATTGTTCCTGCGCTATCGTGTGACTTCTCTACCACCAATAAGGCGTACAAAGTTATATCAACAGCGATTGTGATGAGTGCCCTAAAGAAATACTTTGAATATCACCGCATGTTAGCGGGCTGTGGCATAAACAATGTCTACATGGCAGGTGTCAGAGAGGACTGGGCAAAAATGATACCAAAACTAAACAATTTACTGCAATTTGATGTTGATGGAAAACTCAAAAAATATGTCTCACATATGCAAGTTATTCTAAAGAACTTTTTAGACACATTTGATGAAAAACCAAACGTGGAATGGTGGAACACAGTCATGAAAACACCTTAATCGAGAGAAATCTATGGCGGTTAAGAAATGGAAGTTGAAGGATGGATCCTTAACTTCTTTGGTATTTATTAAAAACACACATTTATGGGATTTCCTGAATTTACAATTAAGGTTCCTATCAAATTAGTAAATACATTGACTAATCAAGAAAAGTCGTTAATTTTAGTCTCCGATTTTGTCTCAGTTTCTAAATTGAATGATAGAGCATATAAACCTGACGTAGGTTTAACCATATTTCATGTTAGGACAGGACAGAATCGTCTTTAAAAGACAATAAAATAAATTGAGGCTTATAAAGAAAAAAAACAGAAAGTTATTGGCGAGTAAGTCAAACTTAAAAAAATTGATCTTGGATTATCTCTCTTTTATGAACCAAAAAATACTCCAGTTGTCGGCAAAAAGCAAGTAGGGGCAGTTTTCCGAAAAGCAGCTAAGTGATTATGATTGATTTATTGAATTTGTTCCAATTTAGATTTAATATTCTTTAACATAATTCATAAGCATTTATATATTATAGTTATTATTGACTTAGATGCAAAACCCTTACGGACAAACGAATCCATACGTATCAACAAACGACAATACTGCCACATTGAACTTGGCTGGTAATTCCGATAATCCTTATGCAAACAACTCCGCCTATCCCACTTATCCAGCATACTAGAATGCGAAACCTGAATACCAAGGAGACCAAGCTATATACACAGGCACTCCTCCTGTTTACGGCATCATGGAGGTGGAACAAAAGACTGACAAATCAGAAGACCCCCTTAAGCATTTGGACGACGGACTCCTAGGGCAGGCCAGGAAGAAGTTCATCATGAAAGTCTATTTCATCCTCAGCAGTAAGATTTATCTTATTATTTAGTACAATTGGCAATCACAGCAGGCATGTGCTTCATATCGTTCTTCGTGCCCGCCTTCATGCAGTTCCAGTACAATACTCAGTGGCTGTTTTGGGTCCTGCTCGTCCTGATGGTCGTCATTGAAATATTCATATTCTGTAGTCAATTGGGTCGTAAGCATCCCGTCAATCTGATTTTGCTGATCATGTTCACACTATGTGAGTCATACTTCGTAAGCTTCATTTGTGCTCTCACAGCCATGCAGTCAGGCACTCAGGTTGTAGTCGTGGCCGCTGTTATGACTTTCGGTAATTTTTTTTTAACTCAGCCATTGTTCTGGCTCTCACTCTCTACGCCATCTTTACCCCTAGGGATTTCACGGTTAAGTGGGGTATCGTAATAGTGATATTAATGGCCATGTTGATGTTGGGCATATTCTCTATCTTCGTATGGTCACCCTTTTTGAACAACTTATACTGCAGCTTGGGAGTGATACTATTCGGAATATACCTGATAATCGATACACAGCTCATCATCGGCGGCAAGAGACTATAAATTTCTCTTGATGACTACGTGGTAGGAGCCCTATTACTTTACATCGACATCATCCAGATGTTCCTGTATTTGCTGCAGCTGTTCGGCAGGAGATGATTTTGGCTACCTGTTAGTGATTTATTGCTTTATCTCAACATATTAAGATAAGAGTGCTGAATGAAAATGCGTGAATTGCCTCAATGCACCAGCAGCATATAATAACGTTATATTAATTTTATACACAATAGTTCTATGGATCAGTACAAGCTCGAATACGAAAAAGGAAGCGGCACTTTTTCAGTTGTCTTTACTGCGATTTCACTCAAAACGGGCAAGCACGTGGCAATAAAGTGCATGAAGAAAAAATTCGACTCCCTCGAGAAAGTAAAAAAACTTAAATAAATACAAGCTCTAAACATTTTATCAGCACATGACAACATCATCAAGCTGATCGAGGCCTTGTATGACGAGCCTAGTGGTACCGGTATTTCTATATGCTTAGGTAAACTCGCCCTTGTTTTCTAGTTGATGGACATGAATTTGTACGAGTGCTTGAAAAATAAGAAAAATTTACTCACTTACCAGAAAATCAAATTCTATATGTTTCAAGTGTTAAGAGCCATCGAGTACCTGCACAGGAAGGGCATATTTCACAGGGACATTAAGCCGGAAAACATTCTAGTAAAAGGCAATATCGTGAAGCTAGCCGATTTAGGGTCATGTAAAGGCAAGCACAGCCCTGCACCATACACAGATTATATCTCAACTCGATGGTATAGAGCCCCAGAGTGCTTGATGACTGATGGCTATTACAATTAGAAAATGGACATCTGGGGATTTGGGTGCGTTCTCTTCGAGTTAGTAACCAAAAAGCCTCTATTTCCAGGCAAAGATGAGCCTGATCAAATAAATAGAATACACAACATTCTCGGTACACCCAATCAAGAGGTGCTTTAAAGATTTAAATCTCAAGCTTCTCATATGTAAATAAATTTTCCACAAAAGAAAGGTATTGGATTGTAAAAATTTCTGCCCAGTGACTGCCCTCATGAGCTGAGGGATATTCTCACTAAACTTTTGGCTTATGACCCGTAATAGAGAATATCTGCCGATTTGGCACTAAAACATTAATATTTTGCCTAGTTCGCAAACCAGGCGTAAATTATGGCGAACTCGAACAAAAATGATTTCCGTTCAACATTTTTTACGATGAAGCAATCTCACATACACCAGAGCAAGTAAAAAAGTGAAGATGCCGATGGTGACTCTGTAAAGGTAATTCTTTGTTAAATTTGTAGACCAAGAAAGTTCTATCAAAGCATAAAAACTTCGGATCTAAGAATAACCTTGAAAAAACAGAAGAGGACGGAATGTTGCCGAAAATTACGGGAACAAATAGTAACTTTTCAAGCATCATGGACCCTTACAAACGCTCATTTTACAATAAAAAATTCTCGAATGACCTTAATTTTGGTGGATTGCAAGGCAAGCGAGCACCATGAAATGTTATCATTTTCGTAAATTATAAGCACTCCCTTAGACAGCAAGCCCTCAAATTTATTAATATTTAAACGATCAATTCTTCATGTTTGTGGCAGTCACAGGCTCTTGAAGCGATTTCTTCTTAAACATTTCGATTTTTTCCTGTTTTGTCGACACCACAAGATCATCACCGTCTTCCTCGTAGTACTCTGAGTCATGGAAACTGGATCCCCTTGATCCTTTAGACGTCTGAGGTCTTTTGTGCACTTCCTCGTGTTCCAATTATTTATTTTATTATTTTTTCGTCCTTTTGCCTTCTCTGTAAACTCAACATATTGATTACCTAGTCATTGTTTTTCCGCGTACGGCTGGCAGTTCAAAATTGTTGCTGTTATGGTTACTTGGTTTGATCTCGAATTGCTTCGTTCTTTGAATATTGTTGGGCGCTGTTGATATTCTTTCATCTTCACTAAGAATAATGAAATTAATGAAAAGTTGGAAAATGATGAAAATTGACTTACCGATCCAGAAGCGACTGCTGTGGAGGGGCTCCCTTTCGATTAGGTTTCTCCATTTGTTATTTATACATATTAATTATTGTAAGCAAATCGATATGACATAAGATTAGGGAGTGCTTAAACAAATTTTAAGATTCAAATTAAATAAAGACATAACTTAGCATATTCTAGAATCATTGAGCTTTATGATATTCTAGAAATTTACATCAATATGTAATATAAATGAATAGTGTAAGAATTGTCTATAAATAATAGGTATCATAATCAATAAATCAATCGAAGCAGCTGCCGGTGTAAAGGTTGAAGTTGTTGCCTTGAGGGACTCCTGAGTAATAGAATTTCTGTCCCACAGCGGGCAACTGGTGAGTAGATTCCAGTCTAGAGCAAGCACCTAGTCCCATTCTGACCTTATTTCCGTCAGAGGTATTGCAATCAATATAGTTAGATCCGACTGCTGTGATAGTTCCTGAACCTGAAACCACACTGTTGGGGTTCAAGCAACCGAAGCTGCCGCCAATTGAGAAATCGTTTCCTTGGAGAGCATCAGATACGAAGGGGTATCCGAAAGCACCCACCCAATTGTTGCCGAAAATATCTACTCTGTTAAAGAGCACATCACCTCCAGAATTGGCAGGCACAGACACGCTGGTACCGTAGAGGTTTCTCAAATAATTTCCAAATGCTTCACCTCTCACAATGTAGATTACAACTCCGCCGTTGGTTTGGACTTGGACTTTACCATCACCGAAGCAGTAATAATAGTGTCTGTCAATTTCAGATTCCACAGTTGGTAAGAAATTTCTCAATGAAGCGAGCATGTCATTTAATTTAGCTAATTGGTCTGGAAGGATTTTTTTCTTTTCAAGAGCAATTCTTGCAGTAAGATCAGCATTGTCTTTCAAGATTTTTGCTTTTTTGGCTTCGTTAACTGAGATGTCAGTTCTAAGCCTGCCTACTTTGACCTCAAGATCCTTAGCTTTGCCGTTGAAGTTGTCAGCATCATCGGTTAAGCCGTTGATTTGAGTTTGCAAATCGTCGATCTTAATGTTAAGGGCTGCAATGGATTTGTCGTTGTCGGCAATTTTAGCTTCTCCCTTGTCGATGGCTGATTGAACATAAACTTGCTTGTCTTGAAGGTCCTTCAGTTTGGTTTGAATTGCGGCAATTTGATTAGCAATATCGGCCAATTTAAGTTTATCATTAGCCAAGCCGTTTCTTGCAGCATCTGAATTTTTAACTAAGAAGTCAATTTCACCATTGCTTCCTTTAATTTGAGCTTCGGTAATGGGAATTTGAGACTGAATCTTGTTGAAGTTGACATAAGCGGCTTGAAGATCAGCGAGAAGTCCATTGAGCTTAGTCTTCAAAGCATCGATGCCTAATTTACCAATGGCAGCGTTGTTTGCATCGATAAGGCCTTGAAGTCTAGTGATTTCTTTAGTTGAAGCATCGATGACAATCTTGAGTTGGTCGGCAGCAAATGATTTCTTGGCTGATGCGGCTTTAATTCTGCCGAGTAATTAAAGAAGATAAGCGATTCTTTGATCACAAGGAAGGGCAGTATTAGTGCCAACAGCCTGGATGGTTCTAAGAATGGCAACGGAGTCTGCACTGAGGATGAGGTTGTCGAGTTCTGCAGAAGAGGGGAGTCTAGAGAAGAGACTATCGATAGACTGAGTGGATGCTGATGTGTTAGCATATGCGTTGCTGATCACTCCACTAGCAACTAAATTGTTATTAACAAGGGTTGATGAAGCTCCTGAAAGTCCTATGAGGTCAGCCTTAGGGTAGTTGCCATCAACGATGACTTGACCTGACACAATATTAGCAGCACCTGAGTTATTTGCAGTGACCAATACGGCTCCTGTTCCAATGTTGCCCAAACCGGTACCAGAAGACAAGCCTGCAGCTCCAGTGGATAGACTGCCAGATGAGATGACACCGAGTCCTGAGCCAAGTCCAAGTCCGAAACCTGATGCGGCTCCACTTCCAAAGCTAGCGCCTGAGGCAGATCCTAGGCCGAGTCCGAGACCCGCTCCTCCGATGCCTGATCCCTGGTATGATGCAGTTAACCCGCTACCCAATACTCCGCTGGCTGTGGTTTGACCGCTCACGTAGTTCGATGAGGAAACGACGCCTGAACCAGTGACTAAATTCGAAGGCAAGCCAGAGTTGTTGGCCAAAGTGAGACCTGCAAGAGTTGCGAAGACAGTAGATTTCATTGTTTTAATTTATTGACAATATTATTTAGATCCAGTGATTTATACTGGATTTACTGGTTTTTGGAAGAAAATAAAATAATTTAAATATTCAGACTTGGTGAATGTGTCTATTCAGCAAATTAAGACTGACAACATACCTTTCGAAACTAGCCTATAGCTGTGACTGACTAAGCAAAGCAAAGCAGCTTACAGTGTTATATCATAATTGAGTGATTGTAAATATTAAATCAATATTATAAGTCTACGTTAAATAGATATCAAGACAAAAAATTATCACCTAATACTCATTGAGTCCATGCTGTCTTTGGTACTCAATACTAACACTGTGCCTTACTTGGAGAGTATGTAGTGTAAAATATTGATAATACTAGTATCTATTACAAACAATATGTTAGATTTAAATCACAGCAAATCACTTTCCTACTAATAAAGCGAAAAGCTATTTAGCCCAGTTTTGACATATTCCGATTATTATTGTTACATTATGCTTGCATTGGAATCTATATTTAATATCATATTCAGTCTCGCTTTAATTTCAAAAGCGTCACCTTCCATTATGCGGGAAATCAGCCATTACATTCATTGGCCACTTCTGCTCTTTTTATATTTTAGTTAATTAACGTGTTACTGAAATTTATGATATTCAAAATATGTAAATATTATATATAAAACTGTAATTTTGGTCAGGCTAGTAAATAATGTTATTAAATAACTTGAACTGTTCTCTCTATTTAACTCAGGTTATCAAAATCATTTTACAATCCTAGCTTAGTGTTTCTCTTAAATATCTGCTTTTACGTTAGAATGAGGAGTGTATCTGAATATATTATCAATTAGTATGTATTAATCTGCTATTAATAAATCTGATTTTTATTAATAATGGCTGTAGTGAGTATTGCAAATATGTAAATAAACATTTTCATGGCTTTTTGGCTGCCTTGTACTCTGATTCCTTGCCTAGATTTGTCTAGTAAAAATTCTAGTACAGGAAACCAATCGAATTCTTGAATTTGGCGTTGCATGCGTCGAAGCAACCTTGCTTTTTGGCTGCATCGGCTTTGAAATTTTCCTTGCAGTCGGCCAAGCATATTTTGTACTCGTCCTATTATGCTGATAGTAGTTACATCAATTTGCTAGCAGTTATTGGTGAATTACTGGCTCTGTTTTAGCAGGGTTCCCTCCACCTAGAAGAAGCAGTCATAGTACTGATCTGCTTTAGTGGAGTTCTGCTTGTAACAGTTTATCTTGTTGCGCAGGGATTTTAGCAAGTATAGGTTGTGCAGTTTCTTATATTTCTATTGCGAAGAGGTCAGAACTTGGCTGTATATCTCGTTATAGAGGCTCATTCAACTTTAATTAAGATTTTAATATTCCATTATTATTAAGCTTAAGCGAGTCCAATAAGCTAGCATTAAATCATGCAATTAAGAAGTTTAGCAGCCAAAATAGCTAAAATTATACAAAAATAGAGTAGCAATCATTGTTCATAGTTTCTTTTTCATTATTTAATTAGATCGCTCCCTTCTATCAATAATTTACTATTTACGACTGCGTTCTTATTATTGCTGCTTTAGCTATCTTCGTTATTTGAGCTAGAGATACATCTGCTGATTTGACTTCTTTCTTTGACTGCCCTCCTCATTTCTATTGTGTCGTTGACTTCATATTTGATACAGTAGACGAAACCCATGTTGTCGGCTAGCACCATTATATTCTAATTTGCTTTGGTTTTTATATTGCAGCCGGTTTCTATGGTGGCTCCTCCTGTTATTTCCCTCATTCGAAAGCACCTCCACGACATCTGCAGGTCGTGCGTGATTTCAGTAGCGCACTCTTCTGAAAATATAATCATGCGGTTGGTTTCAGCAGAAAGGGGCAGCATGAACGTGCACGCTATGTAGCTGTTCGAGTTGTTCTTTAAGCAAGTTAGTCCACGTTAATCACTGCTGGCGTACACTTTGTCCTTGAATGCCGTGAAACAACTGAAACGTTTCAGACTTTTTATTTAAAATGTGGAACAGGTCAGTTAAAATGATGGGATACCTGCGATATATATTTTGTCACCATATGGAAACGCATTCCATAAAGGCACATCAAGATCAATCAATTTTTCTATTTTAAAATTGATCTTGTCAAAAAATCTAACTTTACCGTCAAAGCTGGTGGTGACTACGTGACTGTCACAGACAACTATAGAGCTTATGCAATCTTATGACAGTTGAACTCGTTTAATTATTTTTCCGTTCTTTGTGAATTGGACTAGTTCTCCACTGCTGCTCCCTGCTAGAAGATCATCAGTCAGCCAGCACAGACTTGCGCAAAAGTGCGAAAATATTCTAACTCGATGGATCAGTTCGAATGGCACTATTTTGTAACAGGAGACAAATCCTTATGAATCAGCGAACCAGATTACTTATGATTCTCTATTGTCTTGAAGCGTGCAGGTAACGTGCCCCTTAGTTATACGAAAGTATTATTTTTTTGTGAAATGCATTTATTATATGTTTTTATTTAAATACAATTAACCTAAATATAAGCAATCATAAACAGACAAAAGCCTGATATAAAAGATACGTCATTAATATTTAAATCTCATACATAAGCGGCATAATCATTTATCATTTTCCTTTTGCAGATTGGTGGCTTGATTCTCTGGTTCTCTTTGAACATTATCCAATAAATTTATTTTTTAGTCATTGTTAAGTTTGATGTTCAATCCATTTTCTATGACAGTTTGACCCAAAAATATTTAGTTCTGTCCGACTGGAACTATCTATTTGTTACCTGGCTTTGCTTTACTCTGCTTTTTATTTTTCTGGTGCTTTGATTTTGACTTCGGCTTCGGCTTTGTTTTTGACATCGATTTTTTAATGGCTTCAGATAAAGCAGCAGGAATTTGAGCACTAGGATTAGGGGCAGGCGGTAATTAAGGAGAAGCGAAGGGGTTAAGCACTGCATCAGGAACTATATGTTTCGACACTTTTCGTCCTGATTAAATACTTGTTTATGGTTACTTTGGCTTCTTGATCTCTTAATTATCTTATTGTATCTATTATTTTTGAATTTGCGCAGCTTGTTATTTTTATTCATGAGTTTTTTTTGCTTAAATTTCATGCTATAATGTTTTCTCGGTTTGCTATAAGTTTTGAGCAATTTAAACTTTTTTACTTGCCTCTATTATTAGTTTTTACTATCGCTGTTTCTTCATGAGAGCTTAATCTTAAAGCTGTTCAAGTTTGCTTTTGTATAGCTTGAGTACGAACACTTCTACACTATGCTTTTCCACATAGGCAGTAATAATGCTGTTGACTTTAATACCCAAATCTTTGTGCCTGATCACATCTCTGAGTGAATAGTTATCGAATATGAGTTTCATTTACAGTACTATGTTTACCTTTATTTATTTAGCTTGCTCGCCTCTGTTGAAAAATACAATCACTTGTCTATTGTTGGATAGTTCGCCACTCCAGATTTCATAAGTGCCTTGTGTTGTCACATCCCTTCTCACCCTTGATGCCTGCACTCCCAATGGGTCCTGGTTGATTGCTATGAGCTATTCATTACCTAATATGCTTAATATACTGGAATCCATGTTCTATAATGAGCACCCGATCAGCAGTGGTGCCTTCAATACTGCCCACATGGCAAAATGAGCAGTGTACTCATCATGAGTCATGCCTCCATTGCCGACTTCTAACATGTCAGGGTCATTCCAGCCTCCAGGTCCAGCATAGCTTTCCAGTTCCACTTGCTGGTCAATTATGGAGAGCATTGATTTCCAGTTATCTTGAATATCGCCAGTTGTGCGCCATGAGTTCGCGTAAGGACCCGCCCACTCCCACGAGTTATCCTGTCCCCAGTTGCACATTGAATAAAATATATGACGACCACTTTAATTGAGGGCTTTATGCATCGCAAAGTATCTCAGTTTAGACGAGATGTTCAGGTTGTAGCAGTTGTCGTACTTTAAATAGTCTACCCTACGTTATTGTAAATGTACCCCCACTCAGCGTATGTTTTGGCATCAATCTTCTCATATCCATAGCTGCCGGGTCTGCCCTCACAAGTTTTCTCACCCGCGTCGCTGTACAGTCCGAATTTCAGTCCCTTGGAATGAACATAGTCAGCCAGTCCTTTAATGCCGTTAGGAAATTTAGCTGGATCTTATATGATGACTTTGGTGGTTCCATTACGACTGGCCTATAAATATAATAGACAAATACTTGCCAACAGTCATCAAGATTAACGTACTGGTATCCCTTGAAAGCAAGTCCTGTGCTTACGAGCAAATCTGCAGTCTTACGGATGAGCGATTAATTAATATTGCATCCGTATTTGTTCCAACTATTCCAGCCCATTGGTGGAGTCAAACCAAGTCCGTTGTCTAGGGTGGACACTGTTGACAAAAATATTGCAATCATTAAGCAGATAGCATTGAAGACTGTGTTTGTTCTCATTACTATATAATGTATCACTAATAGTACTAAAATAAACATCCAATTTCATACAGATTCGCATTAATGTTGCAAATTAGTCTCATATAAATCAGTACCCCAGGGCCTCCATAACTGCATCACTAAATTTGCTCTTGAACCACTCGAAGTATTGATTATTAGCAACATTAGGGTGCCCTCTGTTGGTGAGGATGACAAAGGCTATTTTCTTCTACTTGTCAGCCCATGCACTGATACCAGTTGACCCATCATGCCCAAAGCATACTTTCATCTTGGGACTGGGGCAGGCTGTATCGAAACCATATGATCGCGTATTATTGTAATCAAGACCGGAAACTACAGTGGTGTACTGTTGCACTATTGCTGCCGGCAGTATTTTCACAGCCTATTCTGGTAGTTTACCATCGTTTAGTAGTATTCTCATGAACCTGATCAAATCGGAAGCAGTTGTGAAGTATCCGCTGTGACCTGCAACTCCATTGAAAAAGTAAGCTAGTCTCTCATGTGCTTCACCGCGGATGATCGCTTTTCTTATTTCTATGCATAACACAAATTAGTACATTCATCATACTCGGTGGGCGCTGTCCTGTAGAATTATGTAGTCTTGTTGGGGTTAAAGCCTGAGTCTTTGAAACCTGCGAATATTTTATTTTGGTTCGTGTAAGCATCAAAGGTCTTACCGCTGACCTTCTCGACTATTTTACTCAACAGCAAGAATCCCAAGTTGGAGTAGGAAAACTTGGATCCAATTGGGTACTCTGGTTTGGCGAACCTTATATAGTCCAACACTTCGCTTTGGTTTTTGGGAAGTGGCCCAGGGTAATCATACGCCTGCCCTGAATTATGCAGCAACAGATTCTTGATAGTGGTATTGCCTTTCTTATTAGTGTCATAGTTCTCGAAGTACTTGCTTACTAAGTCATCCAGCTTGATGGAGTTGCTACTGGCTAAGTTCATTATCGCTAGTGTAGTTGCCATCACCTTTGTTATCGAGGCCACGTCGTATTTCGTGTCGTTCGTTGTCTGCAGCGAGTACAGTTATGGACCATATGTTAGCGACCCGTATGGCTTTTGGAACATTACATGAGTTGAGTTTGCAATTGCGACAACAGCACCAGGGAAAACTCTCTTGAATATACCTTCCCGAACGATATTGTCGATAATAGTCCAATTTGTGGCTGCCTGTGTGCTGAATACTAGTAGAGATAGTATGGCAAATCCTACCAACTTTAATCTCATTTTATATTATTAATGTACGCCTGTATACATTATCGATTATAAATAGTATTAAATATATCATATTAGTGCCCATAGTCAATAGTAAATGTGTTATTGTTCACTTTTAAAGTTAAAGATCTTCCACTTTGATGCTGTCGAATATTTCAGAGTTCATGCGATCTCTAACTACTTCTTCTTTATCTTACTTAAGTCCGCTGTATTTCCGACCTGTCTATTGTGTGATCCCTGACTCCAGTATTTCTGCATCATTTTACAGAAATTCTAATAGTTTAATACAGTTATCTAAGTAAATAAAATATTACTGATGCCCTCAATTTTAACAATGTCCTTAATATACCCGTCAAAGTAAACCCTTCTGGAGTTCGGAGAGGTCTTGCTCTAAAAAGGTGAAAATTTAGGTGGCAACGAGGGCAGGTGACAGTTCTTTAAATTCTAAGTTATTATGTGCTTGCGAATGTGCTGGTCTAATTTAGCGAAGTCATTGAATCTTTTTTTTAGCATCGTCACCTTGCCTGTGCTCTTATTTTGGATCGATACCAAATACAAGTAAATAACTGAGTTGTTTTTATCAAATGATGTTTCGTACCCGATCACACTGATCTCTAGATTGTCGAAACCCAAATTCCAAAAATCGAACATTTTATATATTTTTTACTCTGTCTTATCGTCGAGACACATCCACTCGGCAAAGCTTCTCCACAAGTTCTTCGAGTTAGTTGCTCTGAATATGAAATGTGCAAATTAGTCCTCATTCGGTTACTCAGATAGAAGTTCAACAGTGAATCTTTTCTCAGCCAGCAGTCTGTTGTGAAAAGTAACAATATCATTCTTGGACTTATTCAAGAAGAAGCTGAGAATTTGTGGGTTGCTAATGTATATTCTTTACTATTTCCATCCCACTGCAAAGAACGGTTTCTTGAGTTTCTCATCATCCTCATTGCTGTTGATTGTCTCCTTCTTCAAATATGATCCTTTGTATTTTTGGAAAATCGCTCTCTGACTAGACGGTATTTCAAGGAAGTTCATCAATGGCTAAGCATAGTAGTCGTTACTTTTTGTCAAATTAATTAAAAATTGCTCATATGACTTTTGCTTTTGCTAGCCATACTTCGTCAAGTTAGTTGTGTTACTCACTTTTAAGATACTTGGCAGTTGAACAATCTATGAGCCAGGATATAACTCAGATAATTATTTGGATAGTTGCAAAAATTAAGCCTCTGATTTAGTGATGATGTGAAATTTGCTAAACACATATACTGCTATTTTGAAAGAAAACTCGTAATGGTCTTTCTGCACAAAAACTTGAAACTCCTTGTTGAATTACACATAGATATTCTCATTATTCCTTGAATATACTGAGCTGGCTGATGATAGGATTGGTAACATATGGGACTATCGGACTGTCTCCATAAAGCTGTTCATATCCTGCTAGACAGTGGGTTATACTAAGAAAGTGAGGACAATGAGGACCACATTGACAATAACCTTGAATATACAGAGTATGATGCCAGTGTTAGGGGCGTAATACTAGACTAAAATAATAGTGGCAATTTCTTCAGTGCCCATAATTATCCACAGCATGACCACTGCGCGAGACTTGCGTGTCTTCTTCTTATGCTCTCGGGTGATTATGTAGATCTGCAGGATGTAGTCGAATATTGAGAGTATCGTGATCAGTGAGTAGTTTGCGTAATCGTGTAGATAGTAAGAGGGATCGAAGTAAGACAGAATTATGTGCAAAATATCTAGTCCAATTAGGATACAAACACCAACCAGCCGAAACTTTAGACTTCTATCTTTTTCGAGAGCATTGGAGGCCATTTTGTCGAGTTTGTTGATGCGTGTCACGTATAGAGCCAAGAACATAAGGTAAGTCACTAAGTTGATGACACCTATGCCAAGTAATCCCTTCTACTCGTCAGATTGAGCCAGTGCCATTTACTCTTCTTTTGCAATACAGCAAGTGAATATTATATGCGAAACTCACAAATTTGACAGTAAATTGACACAAAACTTATGTTTTGACATTATTTATCTATATAATTTACCCTTTAACATGTTACAAAGGTTACGGAGAGAATTACCGATTTTGTGGTAATAAATCCGCCATATAAAAATTCTACTTTATGAATTATTGACTGATTTTATTGGTAAATAAATATCCAGAAAATGGCTGAAACATAATATAAGTTTAATAGAATAGGATAGTAGATAAAATGAAGTAATCAAATATGAATTATTTAGTCTTTCATATCTTTTCTTTGTATCAGAGTATATTCCAAACATCCTTGACAATGGGTCGATTATTTCTTTCCTATTTAATGAGTCTTTGAATCTCGATAAATGTAGGGCGTTACACTGAGTTGCGGTTTAAACATTTGGTCATCGTGCTCACAATAAACTAGTCTGATGTTTTGGGTGGGTTAGGCAGTTTGTGATTGTTGTCATACCCTACAATGCCAATTATTTGCGTTTCCGACATGCCGCTATAGGGGATTGACTAAGTTAGCATCTCCCACAGGATCACACCGAAGCTGTACACATCTGAGCAGTAGTCGATCTCTTCGTTCCTGATTACTTCTGGCGCCATCCACTGATACGTACCAATTCTGTTCTTCTTCTACTTTTTACTCTTAGAGCGATGACCCGACAGACCGAAATCACATAGTTTGACCTTATAGTCTTAAGCAATCAAGACATTGGAACTTTTGAGATCTCGATGCAACATGTTCTTCATGTTGTGTAAGTACACCATTCCCTGCACGATATCGTCAATTATTTACAGTTGCTGCTATTTCGTGAACTTTGTCTTCTTAATGTGCAACTGGTCGTAAAGACTGCCGTTTTCCATGAACTCGGTGACCAGCTGGTATCGATTAACTGTGATGCAAAGTCCCATATAAAGCACAATATTGGGATGCTTAAGATCACTTAAAATATGCACTTACTTCATGAATTACTATCTGCTTTTGTGACTGCGGCCGGCTTTCATGTAATCCTTGACTGCTACAGGGTACTGCATATACCTGCCCCGTGATACCTTTCCATACCCTCCCTCACCGATTGCTTCAATAATCTCAATATCTTTCTGCTTAATTAGGAAATCTAAGCTCTGATTTTCCTTTAAGAATTCATAAAGTTCACGAATTTATTGCGATGGGCCTGTTACATGACTTGTTTTCTTTCGCTTAACTTTGAACAACTCATCATCCTGCTAATTTAATTTAGGTTACGAACTCTATGAAGAAGTCGATGACCTTTATTTCTTATTACCGTTGTTGCCATGATTGTTTGAGCTTTCACCTTATGAGTTTCTGTTATGCAACTATTATTTGTCTTAGCTATGTTTTCTCTTTACAGAAGGTGATACCTATATCTATTTCTCATGATTTTATGTTGAACCTCTCTCAGTTTTCTAGGATGTACGATCATTTACTTATATTATTTAGTTTTGAGAGTGATATTGCAAGAAGTCAGTGTTATCTCTTGACATGAATTTGTCCCAATTTTATGTTTCATATTAATTTTTGACTTTCTAAACAATTTTATCTTCGGTTATTTTTTGTCTACTCTTTTTGATTTCATCGTCTGAATACCCTTCATTCCATTCATCATCTTACTCGATAACCTAGTGTTCCATCGACCTTGTAATAGTGTTTAATAAATTCTCTTTCTTCTTCTTCAAGTTAATTGATTCTCTTCTCCTTTTTTATATACTTTTTTTGGTATCTTTTCCTGATTATTTCTTCTTAGATTTGCACAGACTGCTCAAATATTCGATATAGCTGATAAGTATTTTACGGTCGCCTAGCTTCATTTTAAGATCATCCTTCATTTCTGCCTCGTCTAGACTCGCCAGATCTTTGCCTTTGATTTTGTTATCGTAAAATATTGTCTTATACTGCTGCAGCTTGATTTACTCCAAAAATTGATGTACTTGCTTTATTGTCCACTCAGAAATTGGTGTATCGATGAATTACAGATTAATTACTTTGCAGAGACCGTAGTATTTTAACAGAAATTAGAGATCGAGTTATTTAATTTACGGATTTTTTTATTAAAATCTAATTAAATCAGTGCTATTGAATCTCTATTTGTCCAGTTTCAAGGTCGGAAATTCATCTTCATGTATCGGTAATTGGCTTCCACCGATTTCTTTCCTCTCCTTGATTTTACCATTGACGTAAATCTATGAAAATTTGCTGTTCATTTCCTTATCGAAGTATATACCTTTGCCATGTCTGACTCCATCTCTGAATTCCCCTTAATACCATGAGCCATTGGCTTAAGTTTAATGACCGATTCCATTTTTCATGTCTTGTTTCCATTAGCCATTATAAATAGTGCGCAGTTCAAAATAATAGTGCTCACCTTTGCCTTACTTAACCCCTGAGATCCACTCGCCTTTGTAGTAGTCACCGTTGACATAATTCATGGTGCCAGTGCCATGAGGCAGACCATTGAGCTCTTCACCATTGTAGACATCCTTCTTTTAAATAATCTGTTATACAGTGTTGTTGTTATTATTATTATTTCTTTATTAATTGGTGACAGTATTGGATGCTTATGTCTTCAATATCTCAGCTTATTTTATTTAATTTATGCTATCCTTTGACTTAGATTGCTTATTAGAGAGTACCTTACGAGATTATCGCTTGGGTTATTCTTTAGGTGTCGATGAGCAACATAGCCAACTCCACATGCAACTGAGGTATTATTTTGTTAATTATTACAATTACAATAATATACATCCACTTACTTAATCATATCAATATCAATATCTATATGAAAGGTACTGTTTATATATATTAATTCATATTATTTGGTATATTGCACAATTCCAATAAATCTTATTTGGAATAATAAGCAGTAAATGAGTGCAGTCATAGGCCTATCGATATTTATCTATGCAAT
>APMI01018830.1_pt1 | contig 27723 bp, 32 predicted proteins | sample 667938 | NCBI WGS metagenome assembly APMI01 (sample SAMN01084076, study PRJNA167559) | wastewater metagenome | biome: Wastewater | place: Denmark: Ejby Moelle, Odense | collected 2011-11-28
GCGAAATCGATGGCCTGATGGTAGCAGACCTCGAAATGCAGGAAGGGATGGTCCTCGATGCAGCCCCAGTGGCGGCCGAAGAGCGTGTCGCCGCCGATGAAGTTGATCGCGCCGGCGATGTAGCGGCCCTCGCGTCTGGCCATGACGAGCAGGATGTCGTCGGCCATGCGCTCGCCGATCAGGCTGTAGAACGCGCGGTTGAGGTAGGGCCTGCCCCATTTGCGGCTGCCGGTGTCCATGTAGAAGGTGTAGAACTGGTCCCAGACGGCTTCCGTCAGGTCCTTGCCGGTCAGCCAGTCGATTTCGATGCCGTGTTCCAGCGCGGCCCGGCGCTCCTTCTTCAGCGCCTTGCGTTTGCGGGAGGCGAGCGTTTCGAGAAAATCGTCATGCGAGCCGTAGCCGGCACTGAGGAAGTGGAACTGCTGGTCCGTGCGGTGCAGGTAGCCGGCGGCCCCGAAGACCGGCATTTCCTGCTCCGGCACGAAGGTCGCATGGGCGGAGGATGCGCCGTGCCGGCGGCAGAGTTCCTTGAAGCCTTCGGCAAGCCCGGCCTGCGTCTCGATGACCGGCTGGCCGATGCGGTGCAGGAGGCGTGGGCCGGTTGCGGGCGTGAAGGGAATGGATGCCTGCAGCTTCGGGTAATAGCGCCCGCCGGCACGCTCGAAGGCGTCGGCCCAGCCGTGGTCGAAGACATATTCGCCCTGGCTGTGGTTGGCCGAGCCAGCCGGTCTCGGCGATGGCGCAGCCCGATTCTTCCAGCGAGGAGAGAAAGGCGTGGCTGACGAAAGGGTTGTAGGGCGTTCCGGTATCGTCCCGGGAGGCGCCGGCAAGGCGCCCCCAGTCCTGCGCCGGAATATCGGCGAAGCTCGTTTCGACACGGATGCGCACCGCCTCCGCCATGGGTCAGGCAGTCAACGGCTCGCGGGGATCGAAGCCCTCGAAGGTCATCTGGTCCGCATTGTTGGCCGTGATCGTGCGCGCCTCGTCGTCGCGAACGGTCCAGGTGATGATCTGTTTGCCAAGGTCGCGCTGGCGGCTGATGAAGCTGTTCGGCAGATGGCCGTAATAATAGGAAACGAAATCGAGGCCGATCTGCATCGCCTCCTCGTGAACGGCGAAGTTTTCCGGGCGCGCGCCTTCCGCCGTCAGGCCGAGGGGACGGCTGGTGCCGATCTCCTTGAGGTCCTTCAGCAGCCAATGATCGAAGCTCATCAGCGCGATGGGGCCTTCATAGCTCTCGATGGCGTCGAGCACGGCCATGGCGAAACCGTCGTCGTCGCCCTTGCGGCCCTTCAGCTCGATCACGAGGGGCACGCGGCCCTTCACGAGGTCGAGGAGCTGGCGCAGCGTGGGGATGCGGTCGGCGGTGCCGCCGATGGTCAGCAGGCCGAGTTCGGCGGCGGTGCGCTGGCGCACATCCCCCTCGATGCCGCAGAGGCGCTTCAAGTCGTCGTCATGGAAGACGACCGGAATGGCATCGGCCGAATATTGCAGGTCGCATTCGATGGCGAAGCCCGCATCGGCCGCGCGGGCGAAGGCGGAGAGCGTGTTTTCCCAGACGGCCCGGTTGAGGTCGTGATAGCCGCGATGGGCGATCGGCCGTTCGGTCAGCCAGTTGAACTTGTGCATCAGGCGATTTCCATGATGGCGTCGATCTCGACGGCGGCGTTGAGCGGAAGCGAGGCCATGCCGACGGCTGCGCGGGCGTGCTTGCCGGCATCGCCCAGCGCGCCGACGAGGAAGTTGGACGCGCCGTTGAGGACGAGGTGCTGCTCGACGAAATCGGGCGTGGAGGCGACGAAGCCGTTGATCTTGACGATGCGCTTGATGCGGGAGAGATCGCCGAGCGCGGCCTTGGCCTGTGCGAGAAGGCCGAGAGCGCACAATTCCGCCGCTTTCTGGCCACCGGCGACGTCTACATTCGCGCCGAGATGGCCGGTATAGGCGAGCTTGCCGTCCTGCATCGGCAACTGGCCGGAAATGTGAAGCATGTTGCCGCTGATCACGAAGGGCACGTAATTGGCGGCGGGTGCCGCCGCAACGGGAATGTCGTAACCCAGTTCCTTGACGCGTTTTTCGATTTCAGCGGACATTGCGGTCTCCATGCTCGGCTGCACGATTGGAAATGAATGCGGCAAGGCGCGGATATTGCCTCGCTTTTGCCGAAAGAGTTCATATAACATCGCCACCGGATTCAACAGGAGGAAACGGATGTTTCGTTCAGCCTTTGTCGCGGCCCTTCTGGCCGGGGCATGCTTCGCCGGCAGCGGCGTTACCAGCGCTTTTGCCAACCCGGCGAGCGGGCTTGCGCCGCACCGCGCCGTCTACGATCTCAAGCTGAAGGATGCGAGCGAGCGTTCCGGTATCGCCGGTATGTACGGTCGCATGGTCTATGAGTTCAACGGCAGCCCCTGCGACGGCTATACGGTGAGCTTCCGCTTCGTGACGCAGGTCAATACCGGCGAGGAGACGAAGCTGACCGACCAGCAGACGACGACCTACGAGGACCTGAAGAACGGCAATTTCCGCTTCCTCACCCGTTCCTTCACCGACGAGAAGCTCGACAAGGAAGTGCGCGGCTCCGCCCATGAGGGCAAGGAAGGCGTCAGCGTGGACCTGACCTCGCCGGACACGCGCAAGGTGGAACTGGCGGCGAGCCGCTTTCCGACCGAGCACATGCTGGAAGTCATCGCGCGGGCCAAGAAGGGCGAGCGCTTCTTCGAATCGCGAATCTATGACGGCTCGGATTCGGGCGACAAGACGCTGATGACGACGACCGTCGTCGGCAAGAAGGAGATGCCGAAGGCCGGCGACGTTGACGCCGACAAGGCGGGCGATTTCGCCAGGCAGGGCTTCTGGCCGGTCTCCATCGCCTATTACAACGATGCGGGCGAGGGCGATGCGCTGCCGGTCTACCGCATGTCCTTCAAGCTCTACGAGAACGGCATCACCCGCGATCTCACCATGGACTACGGCGATTTCGTGCTGAGCGGCAAGCTCGCAAAACTGGAGTTGCTCAAGCAGTCGGAGTGCAAGTAAGGCACTTTTTTACCCTGCTGCCCTTGATTTGCCGGGAAACTGCGGTTAAAGGGCCGCTCATTCCACACGTGAGGCATGGGATCGTCCGGGAGAAATCCGGGCTGTTCCGCCCGGTGGCATTTCCGAAGGAAGTGCTGTTCGCCTTGCGGAGGTTCAACCGGAAAAGGATAACTAGGCATGGCATTGCCCGATTTCTCTATGCGCCAGCTTCTGGAAGCCGGCGTTCACTTCGGCCACCAGACGCACCGCTGGAACCCGAAGATGAAGCCGTACATCTTCGGCGACCGCAACAACGTTCATATCATCGACCTGGCACAGACCGTTCCGCTGCTGTCGCGCGCCCTTCAGGTCGTGTCCGACACCGTCGCCGGCGGTGGCCGCGTTCTGTTCGTCGGCACGAAGCGTCAGGCTTCCGACATCATCGCTGACGCTGCCAAGCGTTCGGCCCAGTACTACGTCAACTCCCGCTGGCTCGGCGGCATGCTGACGAACTGGAAGACGATCTCCAACTCGATCCAGCGCCTGCGCAAGCTCGACGAGATCCTTTCCTCGGAAGGCTCCGGCTATTCCAAGAAGGAACGCCTCACCCTCGAGCGCGAGCGCGAGAAGCTTGAAAAGGCTCTCGGCGGTATCCGCGACATGGGCGGCACCCCGGACCTGATGTTCATCATCGACACCAACAAGGAATCGATCGCGATCCAGGAAGCCAAGCGTCTCGGCATCCCGGTCGTCGCCATCATCGACTCCAATTGCGACCCGGACCCGATCGACTTCCCGATCCCCGGCAACGACGACGCCTCGCGCGCCATCTCGCTCTACTGCGACCTGATCGCCCGCGCCGCCATCGACGGCATCGCGCGCCAGCAGGGCGCTTCGGGCCGCGACCTCGGCGCTTCCGCTGAAGCCCCGGTCGAGCCGGCTCTCGAAGGCGAAGCGTAAGGTTTAAGCCGGAGCGAGCTTCGCTCCTGCTTTTCCATCTTGTCGAGGCCAGAGAGACGATCCCTGGCCTCGGCTCGTTTAAAGATCCTGTCTGCCCGCGACCCATGCGGTCACGGTTGAGGCGACAGGCCGGGGTGGTCTTCATCACCCTGTCATACTTCCGGGTACATTCGTTCCCAAAACCTTGAGTTCGCCGAGGTTTTCCGGCGGCACGCAACAAGAACCGACAAGAGGCTCACAATGGCTGAAATCACCGCTGCACTGGTGAAGGAACTGCGCGAAAAGTCCGGCGCAGGCATGATGGACTGCAAGAAGGCGCTGGCTGAAAACAACGGCGACATCGAAGCGGCAATCGACTGGCTGCGCGCCAAGGGCATCGCCAAGGCCGACAAGAAGTCGGGCCGCACGGCTGCCGAAGGCCTCATCGGCGTTGCAAGCGCCGGCACCAAGGCCGTCGTCGTCGAAGTCAACTCCGAAACCGACTTCGTTGCCCGCAACGACGCCTTCCAGGGCATGGTTCGCGGCATTGCCGAAGTTGCGCTCACCACCGACGGCACCGTTGAAGCCGTTGGCGCCGCCATCTACCCGGCAACCGGCAAGTCGGTCACCGACTCCATCAAGGACGCTGTCGCCACCATCGGCGAGAACATGAACCTGCGTCGCTCGGCTGCCCTGTCGGTCGAAGACGGCGTCGTCGCGACCTACATCCACAATGCCGCTGCTGACGGCCTCGGCAAGCTCGGCGTTCTCGTCGCGCTGAAGTCGACCGGCGACAAGGAAGCCCTGAACGCCATCGGCCGCCAGGTTGCCATGCACATCGCTGCAACGGCTCCGCTCGCCATCCGCGCCGAAGAAGTCGACACCACGGTCGCCGAACGCGAACGCAACGTCTTCATCGAGCAGTCGCGCGCTTCCGGCAAGCCGGACAACATCATCGAAAAGATGGTCGAAGGCCGCATGCGCAAGTTCTTCGAAGAAGTCGCCCTGCTGTCGCAGGCCTTCGTCATGAACCCCGACCTGACCGTCGGCGCTGCCGTCAAGGAAGCTGAAAAGGCCGTCGGCGCGCCGATCGAAGTCACCGGCATGGCCCGCCTCCTGCTCGGCGAAGGCGTCGAGAAGGAAGAGACGGACTTCGCTGCCGAAGTTGCCGCAGCCGCCAAGGGCTGATTTCCTTAATCCCGTTTGGGAAAAGGTGAGGGCGCCGCGTGACAACGCGGCGCCCTTCGTGTATCCGGCTTGCCGAATTGCCTGTCCCGAAATTTCTCTGCGGCCAAGGCTGCCCTGCGCGGACCCTTCCCCGGTTTCGCCCGGCGGCCGGGATCGGGCGAGCAGGCGCACGAGTTCAGGAGCGACCCATGACTGCCAAGCCAATCTACAAACGTGTTCTGCTGAAAGCCTCGGGCGAGGCGCTGATGGGATCGCAGGGCTTCGGTATCGACGTCGCCGTCGCCGACCGCATCGCCTCCGACATCGCGGAAGCCCGCGCGCTCGGCGTCGAGGTCGGCGTCGTTGTCGGCGGTGGCAACATCTTCCGCGGCGTCGCCGTCGCCTCCAAGGGTGGCGACCGCGTCACCGGCGACCACATGGGCATGCTGGCGACCATCATCAACGCGCTGGCGCTGGCGACTTCGCTGCGCAAGCTCGACATCGACACCGTCGTTCTGTCGGCTATCGCCATGCCGGAGATCTGCGAGAGCTTCTCGCAGCGCGCGACGCTCTATCACCTCTCGCTCGGCCGCGTGGTGATCTTCGCCGGCGGCACGGGCAACCCGTTCTTCACGACCGACTCGGCCGCAGCGCTCCGCGCCGCCGAAATGGGCGCGGAAGCCATCTTCAAGGGCACGCAGGTCGACGGCATCTATTCGGCCGACCCGAAGAAGGACCCGACCGCGACCCGTTTCGACCGCCTGACGCACAGCGAAGTGCTGGAAAAGGGCCTTGCCGTCATGGATGTGGCCGCCGTTGCGCTGGCGCGTGAAAATTCCATTCCGATCATCGTGTTCTCCATCCATGAAAAAGGCGGTTTCGCCGAAATATTGACCGGTGGCGGACGCGGTACCATCGTAACCGACAACTGATTCTGGAGGCCTGTACGCGTCTTGCGTGCGGCCACGACTGAAAACGGGAGTATTCCGATGAGTGAAGGTATCGACCTTAAAGAACTCAAGCGCCGTATGGACGGTGCGATCAACGCGTTCAAGAACGACATCGCCTCGCTGCGCACGGGCCGCGCCTCGGCCAACGTGCTCGATCCGGTGCAGGTCGAAGCCTACGGTTCGCGCGTGCCGCTGAACCAGGTCGCCAACATTTCCGTTCCCGAGCCGCGCATGCTGTCGGTTTCCGTCTGGGACAAGGGCATGGTCGGCGCTGTCGAGCGCGGCATCCGCGAATCGAATCTCGGCCTCAACCCGATCATCGACGGCCAGAACCTGCGCATCCCGCTGCCGGAGCTGAACGAGGAGCGCCGCAAGTCGCTCGTCAAGGTCGCGCATGACTATGCCGAAAAGGCCAAGGTTGCGATCCGTCACGTGCGCCGCGACGGCATGGACGACCTCAAGAAAGCCGAAAAGGATGGCGATATCGGCCAGGACTTGAGCCGCAGCCAGTCGGAAAAGGTGCAGAAGATGACGGACGACGTGATTTTGGACGTCGATCGCTTGCTTGCCGACAAGGAAAAGGAAATCATGCAGGTTTAAGGCGCTTGCCACCTGCATCCATTTTCTCTTTTCCGGATTGCCCATGAACCAGCTTTCGCCCAGCACCGTACCGGCACACGTCGCCATCATCATGGATGGCAACGGACGCTGGGCGAATGCACGCGGCCTGCCGCGCGCCATGGGGCACCGCAAGGGCGTGGAGGCCGTGCGCGAGGCCGTGAAGACGGCCGCCGATTGCGGCGTCTCCTATCTCACGCTCTTCGCCTTCTCCTCTGAGAACTGGAGCCGGCCGGAAAGCGAGGTCTCCGACCTCATGGGCCTGCTCAAGACCTTCATCCGGCGCGATCTGGCCGTGCTGCACAAGCAGAATGTGCGCATCCGCATCATCGGTGACCGGCAGAACCTTGCCGGTGACATTCTTCCGCTGCTGCTGGAAGCGGAGGAGATGACCCGGGCCAATACCGGCATCACGCTGGTGATCGCCTTCAACTACGGCTCGCGTGACGAAATGGCCCGCGCCATGCGCCTGCTTGCCGCCGAGGTGGCCGCCGGCCGGCTCGACCCTTCGGCGATCACGCCCGAGCGCATCGGCGCTTCGCTCGACACGGCCGGCATTCCCGATCCCGACCTCGTCATCCGCACCAGCGGCGAGGAGCGGCTTTCGAATTTCCTGCTCTGGCAGGCCGCCTATGCCGAACTGATGTTCATTCCCGAGTTCTGGCCCGATTTTTCGCGCGAGACCTTCATTGCCGCGCTCTCCCGCTATGCCATGCGGGAGCGCCGGTTCGGCGGGCTGCAGCCTGCCGCCACGCTTGCAGTAGGGTCGTGATGCAGAGTGAACTCAAGCTGCGCATTCTTTCCGGCATCGTGCTCGCCGTCGTCGTGCTGGTTGCGACATGGCTCGGCGGCCTTGCCTTCCGCGTCCTGTCCGCCGCGATCGCGCTTCTGATCTACTACGAGTGGTCGACCATCACGCGGCTCGTGGAAACCGATTTCCGCGGCAATGCCTTCGGTTGGCTGTCCGTCGCTCTCGTTTCCGGCCTTGTGCTGTTCGGGTTCGATGAGTTTGCGCTGCCGCTGCTCATCGCCGCCGTTGCTGTCGGCATCGTCTATTGCCTGGCGCTGAAGGCGAGCGGCTGGCTTGCGGGGGGTATTGCCTATTCCGGCCTGACGGTGATCTCGCTTGCAGCCATACGCGGCGATACAGCGCATGGCTTCGCGGCCATGCTCTTCCTGTTCGCCGTCGTCTGGGCAACGGACATCCTTGCCTATTTCGTCGGCCGCGCCATGGCGGGCCGAAACTGGCGCCGCCGATCTCGCCGGGCAAGACCTGGTCGGGCGCCATCGGCGGGGCAATTGCCGCGGTCATTGCGGGTACGCTCGTGCATATGTCGTTCTTCTCTCTGAACGGTCTGTGGGTGCCCGTCATCGCGTTCGTGCTGTCCGTGTTCAGCCAGATCGGCGACCTCTTCGAATCCTTCATCAAGCGCCACTTCGGCGTGAAGGATTCCAGCCGCCTCATTCCGGGACATGGCGGGGTCATGGACCGCGTCGATGGCCTTGTTTTTGCCTGCTTCGCCGCGTTCCTCATTGCGCTCGGCGACGCCATCGTGTCGGGCACCGCGAATACGCCGGCGGGCGTGTTCCTTTTCGGCCCGTAACCGCGAGACATTAGGGACTGGGATAAATGGATATGCTGGCCGGCTCCGTCGGTTTCCTGACGGGTTACATCGTTCCCTTCCTGATCGTGCTGACGCTGATCGTCTTCGTGCACGAGATGGGGCACTATCTCGCCGGCCGCTGGTCCGGCATCGGCGTGACCGCCTTCTCCATCGGCTTCGGTCCGGAGCTGTTCGGCTTCAACGACCGGCACGGTACGCGCTGGAAGCTCTCCGCCATCCCCCTGGGTGGCTATGTGAAATTCCTCGGCGACGACGATCCGGCCTCCATTCCCGATTATGACAGCGTCGCCGCGCTGCCGGAGGCCGTGCGCAAGCGCACGTTCCTTGGCGCCGCCCTGTGGAAAAGGGCCGTGACGGTCGCTGCCGGCCCCATCGCCAACTTCGTGCTGGCCATCGCCATCTTCGCGGTGATGTTCTCCATCTACGGCCGGCAGATCGCCGATCCGATCGTCGCGGAAGTGCGCCCCGACAGCGCCGCAGCCGCAGCGGGCGTCAAGCCGGGCGACCTCCTCGTCGCGCTCGACGGCAATCCGGTCGCGACCTTCGACGACGTGCGCCGCTATGTCAGCGTTCGCCCGGAACTCAAGATCATCGTGACCGTGCGCCGCGACGGCGCCGATCTCGACCTTCCCATGGTGCCGAAGCGCACCGAGATCACCGACCAGTTCGGCAACAAGGTCGAGCTCGGCCTGATCGGCATCGTCACCAACCAGGAGACGGGGAATTTCCGGATTGTCGAATACGGGCCGCTCGAAGCCATCGGGCAGGGCGTCCTGCAGAGCTGGCATATCGTGACCGGCACCTTCGACTATCTGTCGAACCTCGTGACGGGCCGGATGAAGGCCGACCAGCTTGGCGGACCGATCCGCGTGGCCCAGGCCTCCGGCCAGATGGCGACGCTGGGTGTTGCCGCATTGCTGCAACTTGCCGCCGTCCTGTCTGTTTCCATTGGACTTTTGAACCTGATGCCGGTTCCGGTACTTGATGGCGGCCACCTGATGTTCTATGCGGTGGAAGCTGTCCGAGGCAGGCCTGTCGGCCCCGGGGCGCAGGAGATCGCATTTCGCATCGGCATGGCGCTGGTGCTCATGCTGATGGTCTTTGCGACCTGGAACGACATATCCATGCTTCTCGGCTGAAATGGGCCGGCAAGCCGGCGGGAATTTGGAAAAGGGGAGCCGCAGTCACAAGCCAGTTGCGCTAACGCTTTGTTTACCGTGATGAAAAACAGGTAGTGGCCTAAGGGCCACGGTTTGAATTGAAGTAAACAGAAATTAACGCATGACCTTGCTTGTATGGCAAAAGCGGTTAAAACGGCAAACGTGTCCGGAATCGGGCATGCCTGCCGGGCGATAAAACGAAGGTAAGTTGTGAAGATGAAAGCTGGTTCAAACTTCTTGAACGCCGTGTCTGCCGTTGCATTGTCGGCGAGTATGGTTGTCACGGGCGGCTCTTTTGCCACGCTTGTCTCCGCCACCCGTGCTGAGGCTGCGGTCGTTCGCTCCATTCAGGTCAGCGGCGCCGATCGCGTCAGCGCCGAAACGGTCAAGGCGAACATCTCCATTCAGCCCGGCAAGAACTTCTCGAATGCCGATATCGACGAGTCGGTGCGCCGCCTCTACGCGACGGGCTATTTCTCCGACGTGAAGATCTCGGTTTCCGGCGGCACGCTCGTCGTCGTCGTTAACGAGAACCAGCTCATCAACGCCGTTGTCATCAACGGCAACCGCAAGATCAAGGACGACAAGCTCGAAGCCGTCATCCGTTCGCGTGCGCAGGGCCCGTTCAGCGAAACGACGATCGAAGCCGACAAGCAGGCGATCCGTGACGCCTATGCCGCGATCGGCCGCAGTGACGCCACCGTCACCACGCAGACCTATCCGCTTGGCAATGGCCGCGTGAACCTCGCCTTCATCGTGGACGAAGGCGACCGCACGAAGATCTCGCAGATCAATTTTGTCGGCAACGAGGCGTTCAGCAACAGCCGTCTGCGTTCCGTCATCCTGACCAAGAAGTCGAACTTCCTGTCGTTCCTGACCCGCAAGGACGTCTACAGCGAAGACAAGCTGCGCGCAGACGAAGAGGCGCTGCGCCAGTTCTACTTCAACAACGGCTTTGCCGACTTCCGCGTCATCTCCGCGGAGGCCGTGCTCGACGAAGCGTCGAACGAATATGTCGTTACCTTCACGGTCGAGGAAGGCCAGCGCTACAACTTCGGCGACGTGAATGTCGAATCGACGGTCGAAGGCCTCGATCCGGAAGAGTTGAAGGGTCTCGTCGAGACCCGTCCGGGCAAGGTCTACCGCGCCAAGGACGTTCAGGACTCCATGTCCGAAATCTCGCAGCGCGTCGCGGCCAAGGGTTATCCCTTCGCCCGCGTGACGCCGCGCGGCAACCGTGACCTCGGCAACGGCACCATCGCCGTCGATTACCTGGTCGACCAGGGCGAGCGCGCCTATGTCGAGCGTATCGAGATCCGCGGCAACACCCGCACGCGTGACTTCGTCATCCGTCGCGAGTTCGATATCGGTGAGGGCGACGCCTTCAACCAGGAAGTCATCACGCGTGCAAAGCGTCGCCTCGAAGCGCTCGGCTACTTCTCCACGGTCAACATCACGACCGCGCCGGGCAGCCAGGCTGACCGCGTCGTCCTGATCGTCGACGTTCAGGACCAGTCGACCGGTTCGTTCGGTATCGGCGCCGGTTACGAGACGGGCAACGACGGCGGCTTCAAGCTGGAAGCCTCCATCGAGGAAAAGAACTTCCTCGGTCGTGGCCAGTACATCCGCCTTGCGGCCGGTGGCGGCAAGAACTCGCGCGACTACAGCCTCTCCTTCACGGAGCCGTATTTCCTCGGCTACCGACTGGCTGCAGGTTTCGACATCTTCAAGAACGAAGACAAGAGCGAAGATTACTACAACGTCAATTCGCAGGGCTTTACCCTTCGCGTGACCGCACCGATCACCGAAGACCTGTCGACGACGTTCAAGTACAATTACACGAAGCTGGACTACAAGTCGGCTCTGACGCCGCGTGACTCCAGACTTTCCAGCCCCTACTGGGACGTTGTAGAGGGTGGTCCGTGGGTTCGTTCTTCGATCTCGCACACTCTGACCTTCGATACGATCGACGACCGCACGCTTCCGCGTGATGGCATCTTCGCGCAGGTCACGCAGGAATTTGCAGGCCTCGGCGGCGACTCCGACTACTACAAGCTCACCGGTAAGGCGCGCTACTTCCACACGATCCTGGAAGATGCTGACGTGATCGGCTCGCTGTCGGTCAGCGGTGGCCATGTCTGGGGTACGGGTAGCGGCAACCTGAAGGTCTTCGACCAGTTCACGCTGTCGGCTTCGGAGCTTCGCGGCTTCGAATCGAGCGGTATCGGTCCGCGCGCGACCTCGACGGGCGATGCGCTCGGCGGCACGACCTACTTCACGGCTTCCGCCGAAGCGTCGTTCCCGCTGCCGCTGGTTCCGCGTGACTCGGGCTTCCGTGGCGCGATCTTCGCCGATGCCGGCACGCTTTACGGCAACAAGGTCGCGACCATTGGCGGCGATGGCCTCAAGGGTACCGACATGAGCCTGCGCGCTTCGGTTGGCGCCTCGATCATCTGGGCCTCGCCGTTCGGTCCGCTGCGCTTCGACTACGCGGTTCCGATCAAGAAGGAATCGTTCGACGAAGTCCAGCGCTTCAAGTTCGGCATCGCGACCCAGTTCTGAGTCGCCTGATCCAGAACTATAAGAACATAAACGTTCTGGAGTGCGCCGATGGAGCATAACTGGTTCTTTCCGCCCCATGACGGGATTCGTCTGGGTGACCTTGCGGCAAAGCTTGGGGCGGAACTTGCCGATGCTGCGCATGCTGATCGCATCGTGCGCAGCGTTTCGCCCGTTGGACGGGCGAAAGAGGGCGATCTCTGCTATATCCTTTCCCGCAAGATGCGCGCCGAGCTCGAAACGAGCGAGGCTGCCGCGATCCTTTGCGACCGTTCACTGGTGTCGCTGGTGCCGGCGCATATCGCCGTTCTGGTTTCCGCGCGTCCGCACACAGCTTTTGCCCTGGCCGGTGAGTTGCTGCATCCGTCCGCCATGCGGCCGGAGGCCATGACGTCTGCAAACGGCGTTTCTCCCGGTGCCTATATTGATCCGACAGCGCGGCTCGAGCCTAATGTGACGATCGAGCCCATGGCGGTGATCGGCAAGGGCGCGGAGATCGGCGAGGGGAGCCACATCGGCCCCGGTGCGATCATCGGTGCAGGCGTGCGCATCGGCCGCAACTGTAATATTGCCGCCGGTGCGACCGTCCAGTGCGCCCTTATCGGCAACAATGTCATCATCCATCCGGGTGCGCGCATCGGCCAGGACGGCTTCGGCTACGCGCCGGGCCTGAAGCCGGGCATGATCAAGATCGTCCAGATCGGCCGTGTCATCATCCAGGACAATGTCGAGATCGGCGCGAACACGACCGTGGATCGCGGCACGATGGACGACACAGTGATCGGCGAAGGCACCAAGATCGACAACCAGGTGCAGGTCGGCCACAATGTGCGCATCGGCCGGCATTGCGGCATCGTCAGTAAGGTCGGCATTGCCGGCAGCACCCGCATCGGCGACGGCGTGATGATCGGCGGCGCATCGGGCATCAACGGCCATATCAACATCGGTGATGGCGTCCAGATCGCCGCGATGAGCGGCGTGGTGGGCGATATTCCCGCCGGCGAGAAATACGGCGGCATTCCCGCGCGTCCCATGCGCGATTTCCTGCGCGACGTGGCCGAGATGGCCATGCGCGCCAGCGCTCGTGAAAAGAAAAAGGGTGGCAAGGATGAGTGAAGAGACCAAAGCAACGCTTGGCGTGGCCGATCTGCGTGAAATCCTGAAGCTCCTTCCGCACCGCTATCCTTTCCTGATGGTCGACAAGATCATCGAGATCGACGGTGACAATTCGGCGATCGGCATCAAGAACGTGACGGTGAACGAACCGCAGTTCATGGGCCATTTCCCCGATCACCCGATCATGCCGGGCGTCCTGCTGGTCGAGGGCATGGCGCAGACGGCCGGCGCGATCTGCGCGCGCAAGGCCGGCACGGGTTCGGACCTCGTCTATTTCATGACGATCGACAATGCGCGCTTCCGCAAGCCTGTCGTGCCGGGCGACCGCGTAGAGTTCCATGTCACGAAGCACAAGCAGCGGGGCAATATCTGGAAGTTTCACTGCGATGCAAAAGTTGATGGGCAACTTGCCGCCGAAGCTGATATCGGCGCGATGATCGTGAAAAAGGAAGATGCCTGAAAATGATTGCCGCCAGTGCAAGGATCCACCCGCTCGCCGTCGTCGAAGACGGGGCGGTCATCGGTGAGAACGTCTCCATCGGTCCCTTCTGTCATGTCGGGCCCAAGGTCGTTCTTCACGATGAAGTGGAGCTTCTGCCGCATGCAATCGTGACGGGCCGCACGGTCATCGGCCGCGGCTGCCGCATCTTTCCCAATGCCGTCATCGGCGGCGATCCGCAGAGCCTGCATCACGACGGCGCCGAAACGACCCTGACGGTCGGCGAGAAATGCACGTTCCGCGAGGGTGTCACCGTCAATACCGGCACGACCGAGGGCGGCGGCAAGACCGTTATAGGAAATAACAATCTCTTCCTTGCCAATTCGCATGTCGCGCATGACTGCATCCTGGCCGACAACATCGTTCTGTCGAACAATGTGATGATCGCCGGTCATGTGATCGTCGAGGACCGCGTGATTTTCGGCGGCGGTTCGGCCGTGCACCAGTTCACCCGCATCGGCCGGCAGGCTTTCATCGGCGGTCTGGCGGGTGTTGCCTACGACGTCATCCCCTATGGCATGCTGAACGGCAATCCCGGCGTTCTCGGTGGCCTCAATGTCGTCGGCATGAGCCGCGCGGGCTTCGACAAGCCGGCGATCCATCAGGTTCGCCGCGCCTACAAGCAGATTTTCGAAGGCGAAGGCTCGGTTCGCAGCAATGCGGCGGCGATCCGCGAGGAATATGCCGATAGCGTTCCCGTCATGCAGATCCTCGATTTCATCGCCGCCGAAAGCGACCGTTCGCTTTCCTCGCCCCACCGGGGCAAAGGCTGACGGGCATGGCGGAGAGCCGGCCCGAAACACGCGACCGGCTGGCCATCATTGCCGGCGGCGGCATGTTGCCGCGCTATGTTGCGGACGCAGCGCGCGCGCGCGGCGAAAGCCCCTATATCCTCTCGCTTCGCGATGAATCCGCCGAGGATTGGTCGGGATACGACCACGAGACCGTCTCCATCGGAAACTATGCCGGCATCGGTGCGGCCTTCCGAAAGCATGGCGTGGGCCGTGCGGTGCTTTCCGGCTGGGTGCGCCGCCGGCCTGAATGGCGCGATATCCATGCACCGTTCAAGGCGCTTCTCGCCATTCCCGCGGTCGTCAGAACCCTGCTCAGAGGCGGGGACGACGCCGTCCTGAAAATGGTCATCCGGCTGATCGAGGCGGAAGGTGTTCGTGTCGTCGGCGTTCATGAGATCGTGCCGGATCTGCTTGGCAGCAAAGGCCCCCTCGGCCGAAATGCACCGGATGCCGCCGCCGAGGCTGACATAGCGGCCGCAGCGGCTGCGGCGCTCGTGCTCGGCCGTCTGGATGTGGGGCAGGGCGCTGTCGCCGTCGGCGGCCGTGTGGTGGCGCTGGAAGGCGCGGAGGGCACCGACGGCATGCTGGAACGTGTGGCGGCGCTCAGGGCTGCCGGCCGCATTTCCCAGCGCCGCAAGGGCGTTCTGGTAAAGCTCTGCAAGCCGGAACAGGATCTGCGCGCCGATCTGCCTTCCATCGGCCTCGAGACGTTGCGCCGGGTGAAGGCTGCCGGGCTTGCCGGCATTGCCGTCGAGGCGGGGCGCTCGCTGGTGTTGGAGCGCACGGCGATCATCGCCGAGGCGGACGCGGAAGGCCTTTTCGTAACGGGCATCCTGCCGGAAAGAACGGAGAATGCGTGATGGCGCAAGAAACGCTCAAGATCGGCGTCATAGCCGGTGAAGTCTCCGGCGACCTGCTCGGCGGCGATCTGATCGCGGCGCTGCGGCTGGCCTATCCCGGCAATATCGAACTCGTCGGCGTCGGCGGCGAGGCGCTGGAGCGGCAGGGGCTGAAGTCCCTGTTCGACTTCTCCGAACTCTCCATCATGGGCATCTCGCAGGTGCTGAAGCGCCTGCCATTGCTGCTGCGCCGCATCCGCCAGACGGCGGACGTCATGATCGCCGAACGGCCGGACGTGCTGCTGATCATCGACAGCCCCGATTTCACCCATCGCGTTGCGAAGCGCGTCCGCAAAGCCTTGCCCGACGTGCCCGTGGTCAATTACGTCTGCCCGAGCGTCTGGGCCTGGAAGGAAGAGCGCGCGCCGCGCATGCGCGCCTATGTCGATCACGTCCTCGCCCTGTTGCCTTTCGAGCCGGCGGCGATGGAGCGGCTCGGTGGCCCGAAGACCACATATGTAGGCCACCGGTTGATCAGCGACCCGGACGTAAGCCGCATCCGCACTGCCCGGCTTTCGCGCGCGGACCGTGCGCCGGACGAGCGCCTCTGCCTGCTGCTGCCAGGCTCGCGCGGCACGGAGATCAACCGTCTTCTGCCGGTTTTCGGCGAGATGGCCACGGAGCTTTCAGCGCGCAATCCCGGCATCCGTTTCAGCCTGCCGACCGTGCCAAGGCAGGAGGCGCTGGTCCGCCGGCTCACGGCGGACTGGCCGGTCAAGCCTGACATTACCGCGACGACGGAGGGCAAGTGGCAGGCCTTCGCCGAGGCCGACGCAGCCATTGCCGCCTCGGGCACGGTCATTCTGGAGCTCGCACTCGCCCGCGTGCCGGTGGTCTCCACCTATCGCTTCGACTGGCTGGCCAATCTTCTCTTCCTGAAGAACGTGAAGATATGGTCGGCGGCAATCCCGAACATCATCGCCGATTACATCGTGGTGCCGGAATTCCTCAACGAGCAGGTCCGCCCCGGCACGCTGACGCGATGCTTCGAACGGCTTGCCGCCGACACCGCCGAGCGCCGCGCCATGCTGGAAGGCTACGATCTGGTGCATGGCCGCATGCAGACCCCGCGCCCGCCGGGCGAAGCCGGTGCAGCGGTGATCCTCGAACTGCTGGCAACAAAAAAGGCCGGGGCGAAAACGCACCGACCTTCCTCATCATCACCTTCTCACTAGTGCCAGTACATCCGTGGTCAAAAGCATCCAGTGATGGTCGGCGATTGCGAGCGGCAGAAGCTTTCCAGCGCTCATCAGCAATGCCGATGGCAGTGATATAGGGGGCCATTGTGTTCAAAACAAGGGCAAGGTCGCCCAACGCGCAATTCCGGCTGCGCCGTCCGTTGACGGGGCGGGCAAAGCTGCTAAAAAGCCGCAACGCCTGAAGGGGTGGCGAGCCCGCCGAAGTCTTGCTCGCAGCTTTTCCGAAACCGGGAAAAGAACGCCTTCCTGCCAGCGGATGGGTGGCCGAGTGGTTTAAGGCAACGGTCTTGAAAACCGTCGTGCGGGGAACCGTACCGTGGGTTCGAATCCCACCCCATCCGCCATAAACTACTGTTTTCCCTTCCCATCTGTTCCCGCGCCCCCTTGATATCGCGCGGCTCTTTGTGTTTCTTGTTCCTATCGTTTCCTATATGTTCCCGTACTATCCCGGTCATTTGTGGGCAGGTATGCGGGCACAAAATTGGAGAGGCGTGGGCACGATGTCGGTGTGAGGGCGCATAGAACGATGGCAGGATTATCCGATACGCAGGTCAAAAAAGCAAAAGCGAACGAGTCTGCTTATCGGATAGCTGACTCCGGCGGCCTTTTCATTTTTATCACACCAGCTGGGGGGAAGCACTGGAGGCTTCGCTATCGGTTCGGTGGTAAAGAGCAGACGCTTTCCCTCGGGAGCTATCCAGAGGTCTCACTTCTTGACGCGCGTCGCGCCCGTGATGACGCGAAGGGTATTCTGAAGTCGGGACGCGATCCGTCGCTACAAAAGAAGCTCAATAAACTGATTGGCAAGAAGGAGGCAACCGAGACCTTCGAAATCGTGGCCCGCGAGTGGCATGCTCTCCAGGTGCCGCGGTGGACAAGCCAACATGCTGGCGAGGTTCTTTGGTCCCTTGAAAAGGACGTCTTCCCATCAATCGGCTCACTTCCTATTCGTGAGGTTGATGCCCCTATAGTGCTTGCCGTGTTGCGGCTTGTAGAGAAGCGAGACGCCAAAGACCTCGCCCGCAGGCTGAGGCAACGAATGTCGGCTGTCTTCGTCTATGCCATAGCGACTGGGCGAGGGGCGCAAGATCCTGCTGCAACCGTCATGAAAGCCTTAGCTCCGATCAAAAAGGGAAAGCAGCCCGCCATCACTGATCTTGCGCAAGTTCGTGAACTGTTGAGGCGGACAGAATCTCATGAAGTCTTCGGTCACCCGGTAACTCGTCTCGCGATCCGACTAATCGCCTTGACCGCTGTGCGACCAGGCACATTGGCATCCACACCTTGGTCTGAATTCGACGATATTGATGAAGCTATGCCTGTCTGGCAGATTCCGGCAAGTCGCATGAAGCTAAAGCTGCAGAGCAAGGACGATGATAATCGCGATCATCTTGTTCCGCTCTCGAAGCAGGCCCTTGAGACGATCGCTGTGCTACGTAGGCTCACGGGGCGAACTGGATGGGTGTTCCCGAACACCCGCCATTCCACGAAGCATATGAGCGAAAATGCAATGGGATATTTACTCAATAGGGCTGGATATCATCATCGGCATGTGCCGCACGGTTTTCGTTCCAGCTTTTCAACTATTATGAACGAGATGTTTCCGGCTGATCGATTTGTCATCGACTTCATGCTTGCGCATGTTCCGAAGGATGATGTCGAGGCCGCATACAATCGTGCCCTCTACCTTCCACGCCGAGTGGAGCTGGCCCAGATATGGGCCGACCTAATTCTTAAGGAATCACCGAGTGCCGAGGAGCTGATCAATGCACCTCGGAAAAATGTGAAGAATCTTGGTGAATTACGAGCCGACCCTTGGAGCCGAACCACTTGATGAATAGCACCTCAGCGCCACGCGGACCGAGATAGGCAAGGGAGGCGATCAGGGCCGCGGCCGTCTCCGGCCCCAATTCGAGCCAGGTCGCGAGCCCGTGGCCAATAATGGCCATGCCGAGCACGATGGGGAACTCCCAGAGGAGTTCCTTCCCCCAGAACTTTCGACGCATTTTCCGGACCTCCTGTGTGTGCCACATGAAGCGACCGCTGGCGGCCAGGATCAGCGTTGCAAACGCGCCACCGAACCAGGCGTTCAGCACATCCATGATGGAGTTGTATTTGTCCTGCATTCACCAGCACCCTTTGCGCTCTCCGGCGCGGTCGTTGGAAATCACACGCTCGGCACCGGGCCGATCCGCCTGAATGAGCGCGACCGTGCCGGCCGCCGAAAGATTATTCCGCTGAAACGGGCTGCAGCCGGAGGAGGCCACACTCTGGCACCCGCCCAAGAGAAGCGACGCACAGATCGTAATCAGACATGCGCTGGAGCTTGGCGTCATCGCCCTTCCTTTCTAGTTCTTCGCGTTGGGATTGGGCGGCCTGTTCCGCGATCAGGTGTCCACGGGCTTCCGATCGCGCCAGCGGCAGCGTGACCAACTGCGTGTAGACGTAGACGGCCAGTGCTCCGAGAAGCACCCCAGCCACGAGTTTCACGGTCTCGCCGATCACGTTGCCCACCCCCTGCGCTTCGCCCATTTCCACCACGCGATGGATGCGGTGACGATAAGTCCGGAAACGAGCTGCTCGATCGCGCCGGCAACGGCGGGATCGTCCGTGATGAGGCTCTTCACCTCGGCGCCGATATAGCCGGAGCCGTAGAGCCAGCCGGCAATGATGTAGAGTGCGATGCGAATCCAGACGGTCATTTCGTCCAGCCCTTGATCATATTGAGGATGGCGGCGACGAGCGCTGCAAGCCCGGTGCGCGGCGTGACAGGGATGGGGACCGGGACGGGCTTGACGAGTTCCGGCGAGGGCGCGGGAGCCGCGACGACGCGGAAACTGCCGGCCGTCAGTGCCGCGAAGAAACCGCGATGATAGCCCGCAACCTTCTTGTCCGTGCCATCCAGACCGTTCACCATTCGCCGAGGATTCTTGGCCGGCGGCGCGTCGAGTGCCGCGGGGAAGTCGAAGTCGGCGAGCTTCAGCTTGCGATAGACACCATCGCGCAGGCCGACGACAGCGGAGGCCGACGACAGCGGAGGCCGCTCCGATGTCTTTCTGAAGAAGCAGCTCCGGATTGCGGACGAGGTCAACACCGATGATGTCGCCGATCTTCTTGTAGTTCTCCTCGTGTGACGTCTGGATCGGGCCGCGCCCGAACCAGCCGGAGCGCCAGTAGGGCGCCTTCACCCCAGGCAGCTTGCCTGCCGCATAGGCGTCATTCAGCCGCTTGATCACGGTGGCGTCCGACGGGTTCTTATCCGTATGGTACGGCATGACCGTCTCTTTGATCGGCAGCATGTAGCCACCGGTCTCATGGCACACCTCGGCGAGGACCTGTGCGACATGCTCCTGGTCGGTGACGTTCCAGATCCTGCATGCCTTGAGCAGCGCTTCGCACCCATCAACCTGCGCCTGAGACAGGGTTCCGCCGAACACGTTGGCGCGCGCCGAGGCGAAGAATGCTTTGCTATCGAGGGTGAAGGTCTTCGCGACGGACATTGGCAGCTCCCGTGGGGGTGGCCGCACTCATGCGCGAAGGTCGGGTTTCAATATCACGCGCCTCTTATTGCAACAATCCGTATTTTCCAGTAGGTTCCGCCCCAACGCGCATGAGTGCTGACCCTTCCCCTTCAGGAGACTGGCACTCATGACCCAGACCGTTGTCGCCTTTGGCGACGCAAAAGCCCAGAAAAAGTGGTCCGGCGCGCTCTTCATCGACATCACGAAGAAGTCGTACTTCGACAAGAAGTTCGTCGGCACCTCGGACGAATTCGCTGTTCAGCGCCTCACCGATCTCGAATCGGACGCTGGCGATACGATCTCGTTCGACCTGTCCATCCAGCTGCGTAACAAGCCGACCTACGGCGACAACCGCCTGGAAGGCAAGGAAGAAAGCCTTCGCTTCGCGAGCGACCAGATCGTCATCGACCAGATGCGCCATGGCGTATCGGCCGGCGGCAAGATGTCCCGCAAGCGTACCGCCCACAACATGCGTTCGGTGGGCAAGGCACGCCTCGGTGACTATTGGTCGAAGTTCAACGATCAGATGACGTTCATCTATCTCAGCGGCTCCCGCGGCATCAACGAAGACTATATCGAAGATATCGGCTGGGCCGGCCATGCCACCAACCCGATCCAAGCCCCGGACAGTGATCACATCCTCTACGGTGGTGACGCCACGTCCAAGGCTACCCTGGATGCCAACGACAAGATGTCCCGCGCTGTCGTCGAGCGGGCAAGCACTGCCACGCGCATGATGGCGGCTCGCGATCCGAAGAACGCGAGCATGCAGCCGATCATGATCAATGGCGAGTCGCACTACGTCATGGTCATGAACCCGTTCCAGGAACACGACCTGCGCAACGACGACCAGGGCGGCTGGCTGGAAATCCAGAAGGCGGCGATGACGGCCGAGGGCCGGGCCAATCCCATCTTCAAGGGTGGCCTCGGCATGATCAACAACGTCGTGCTGCATTCCCACGAGTGGGCGGTACGCTTCGAAGATTATGGCGCGGGCAACAACGTGCATGCGGGCCGTGCGCTCCTGATGGGACGTCAGGCCGGTGTTATCGCGTTCGGCTCCTCCGGTGGCTTCCGCTACACCTGGACCGAAGAGACGAAGGACCACGGCAACGAGCCCGTCGTTGCCGCAGGCGTTATCGTCGGCGTGAAGAAGACCCGCTTCAACGGCCGGGACTACGGCGTCCTCTCTGTCGACACTGCCGCCAAAGACCCGAACGCCTAAGCAGGAACAGCCCGGCCACGAGCCGGGCTTTTCGCTTTCCCAGCTCACAAGGATCATCGATATGACGCTCATTCAGAGCAAATATGCCAAGGGCATCGTCGCCATCGCCTATCCGTCGATCGCCGCCGCCGTTTCGGCGATGCGTTTCGCCCACAGTGTCACCACTGCTCTTGCTGTTGGCGATATCATCGAACTCGGCGTGATCCCGGCCGGCACGCGCGTGGTCGACATCATCATCGACAGCGACGATCTCGACGCCAACGGCGCGCCGACCCTCTCTCTCGACGTCGGCATCATGTCCGGAGCATTCGGCGACGAGGACCCGGCACGCACCTGCGGAAACCAGTTCTTCGCGGGCACCACGGTCAGCCGGGCCAGCGGTATCGAGCGCGCATCGAAGGTGTCTGCGTTCCGGACCACCGTCACCGGCAATGATCGCTCGATCGGCGTCAAGTGCACCGCGGTAGCGGCAACCTTCGCAGCGGGCGAGGTCGGTATCACCGTCCTTCTCGCGACGGAATAACCGACCGCTCCCACGAGTTTCTTAGGGAAGGGGGCGGCGTGCCCCCTTTCGTTTCAGGAGAGAGCCATGAACCCCATTGCCAGCAAGCTCGGCCCGACCACCGTCACAGTCGGCGGCGACACTTATTCCTTCGCACGCGATGAATACGACCGTTTCGTAGCCGAGGTCGAAAACATCACCCATCGCGCCTGCCTTCTTTCTGTCGAGCACTATCACGAGGTCGAGCGCCACCCGCCGGTCGCTCCGACACCTTCCGACCCTGACGCTGTGTCCGAAATCCCGGCATTCATCCTTGGTCTTCCGACCGGCGACGTTACCGACGCGCAGAATGCAGGCAGCGCCGAACCCGAGCCCTCAGCGGACCCCGTGGGGGAACCTGAAGCCGCAGTTGAACCGGCTGCCGAACCCGGGCCCGCAAAAACCGGCAAGCGCAAGGCATAAGCTTCAATGATCTTCGCCAGTGAAATCATGATCAAGGCGGGCATCCTGCTCCTCGACGAGGACCACATCCGTTGGCCCCTCGCCGAACTGGCGTTGTGGATCAACGAGGGTGTCCGCGCGATCATCCTGGCGAAGCCGTCGGCGAGCAGCTCGACCGTGGCACTCACTCTTGCGAAAGGCACACGCCAAGTCCTGCCGGCCTCGATCGGCGGCAAGGAGGTGCTCCAGTTGGTCGGGATCAACCGGAACCTGAAGGACACGACGGAGCCGCGCGTCGCCGGCCGGGCGATCCGCACCGCTGCGCGCGCGCTTCTCGATGCTGAGGAACCCAACTGGCACGATCCCTCATACATCCCCTACCGTCGAGAGGTCCGGCAAGTCATCTTCGACGAGAACGTGCCGACAGAATTCGGGGTGTATCCCGGGAATGACGGCTCCGGCGTCGTTGAAGCAGCCATCGCCACCTTGCCTCCGCCGGTCGCGGCCGCATCTGGCGCTGACCAGGACCTGATCACGACATGGAAATTGCCCGTGGGCCTCTCTGAGCCCTACGGCGGCCCGCTCGTCGATTACACGGTCTCCCGTGCTCACATGAAGGATGACACCGCGGCCGACGCGGCGAAGGCCACTGCGCACTACCAGCTCTTCGCCACCGCCGTCGGCATCAAGGTGCAGGCGGAGGGCAGCACCAATCCCAACCGGAGGCGCTGACGATGGCCCATCGCGTCGATATCGACGATTTCCTCCGTCACGCGCTGATCCACGCGCCGAACTGCTCCGATCTCATCGCCTATCGGTACATCCGCGAGGCCGCGCGTGAGCTTTGCGAACGCGGCAAGATGTGGCGGGAGACCGATGAAATTCGTATCGCCGAGGACCCGTGCGAAGGCCTCTGCACCATTCCCGACGCCGACATCGTTTCCATCGAAAATGCTGCGCTTGATGGCGTGGCGCTTGAGCCTGTCACGCTGGCCTGGCTTGATGCCAACCGGCCGGGCTGGGAACGAAGCGAAGAGCGAGGCAACCCGCGCTACATTACCCAGACCGAGCCCAACACGGTTCAGGTCTTCCCCCGCACAGCCGGCCTCCTGACCATGCGTACCGTGCTCCAGCCGTCCCTCACGGCGATGACCTTGCCCAATTTCCTGCTGACGAACTGGGGCAACACGATCGGTCAGGGCGCGGCGGCCCACATCCTGCTCCTGCCGATCGACGATGGCGGAGGCGATCCGGCGAAGGCAGCCATGCTCCTCGGCGAGTTCAGGGAACGAATCGTCACCGAGAAATTCAAGGCCGCAAAGGGCCAGCAGGGCGCGCGCCTGCGCACCAAAGGGAGCTTCTTCTGATGCCGGCCAGCACCTATCTCGGCAATGCCATCCTTAACCACTTCCTGCGCGGGGTGCAGGCAGCCGTGCCAGCTCGGCTCTATGTGTCGCTCCACACCGGCGACCCGGGCAATGCCGGCAACAATGAGGTGGGAAACGTTGCGTGGCCGGCATATCTCCGCCTGGATGCGGCGCAGGGCGGCGCCGTTGCCACCGGGTTTGCGGATGCCATCCTCGGTCCACGCCTGAAGGTCGTCGACGGAATAGACGATGCGCCCGCCGATCTTGCGATAGGTCGGGCCGGTGCCGTAGGTGCGGTGCTTTTCCAGCGTGCGGATGGAAATGCCGAGGAAGCGGGCCGCATCGGGCGCGCGCAGGTATCGGGGCGGCAGCCCCGTCTTCGGGTCTATCATGATCGGATCTCCGGTCGGGTTCGAGCGGGCTACCGAGGGCGGCAGCGGGCTATGGCGAACCGTGGCGGAGAACCGGCGGCTTGCAGCGTGCCGGAATCAGGGGGGTGTGATTCCGGCACCCCGGTCGATCCGGCCCGGGCGGAGCGAAGATCAACGTTGCGGAGGCAGGCGAACCGGATAGTGCAGCAGGTCGCGATAGCCGCCGTGCATGTAATGGAGACCATCCGCGACTAGACGCCGAATCTGGTTCTTGCGGGGATCGGTTTCCCAATCGGCCTTGCGTCCGTGAAAGCCGAGAAGCGCTTCGGCAATCTGCCGATAGCTGGCACCATCGAGCTTTCCGTCCAAAGCCCGCAAAGTGAGGACATGCCGACTACGGGTTTGCGGCGGAAGGTCGTGGCGCCAGTCGCCGGGCGGTCGGTGCCGGAGCGCACGCCAGAAGCGCAACAGCGCCGCAATGCGTAGCTCCAGCAGCATGTCGAGCGGAAGCACCACGCAGAATGCGCCATGACCACGCGGCAACGGGTCTCCGCCTTGACCTTCGCAAGCGCGGATGGATGCCCCTCGACAATCATGACACCAAGATCGCCGCCTCCAACGACTGGTGCGCGGTCATTGCGAAACAGCGCCCCAACGGGACGATGACTTTTGGCCCAAGCCTCCCGTTTCAGGATCACTTTCACATAACCGATCGGGCCTTGCGATTGCGCAGACAGGACATCGGATATCGTGTCGAGTTGACTCATGAGGGCGGCCTTGTGTGCGCCAAAATCGCGATCCCGGTGGGCGAAAAAATCCTTGCGCCCGCCGCCGCCGCCTGCCTCGCGCGCTTCCTCGAAATTCTCCGGGTTGAGGACGATCTGAATAGGACTAGCCATGCGTCACCTCGCCATCACCCGATTTTCCGCCCTGACGACCGAGCCACCTGCTGATTGTGGATTTATCCTTCCCGGCGATATCCCCGATATCGCCCATGGAAAACGCAAGTGCGGGATCCTCATGCATCGCTCGGAAAAGGTTGGCCGGTTCGTCAAACAAAAGTGCTCGCCGCTCGCTTTGAACGCGCGCTGCATTGAGCGTTGCGAATTGGCGGAGCGTATCTAGCAGGCCGCGACGATCCTCTTCTCGAACCGTCGTGGCTTTCTTGTAAGTACGAACAAGCGCTTCGATTTCCGCGCCAGTTGACCCCTCGGTAAACCACGCAATTAGTCGGAGATGGCTGTCTGGTGCATGGACCGGTGGCATGAAGTGCTGTGCTATCGCCTTTCTTACAGCAAAATCGGGCTTCGGAATCTCTAGCTGGATCTCAAAGCGGCGCCAGACCGCAGGATCAAGAAGCTTGGGATGGTTGGTGATGCCAATGGTGAAGCCAATATTCTGACGCACATCCAAGTTTTGAAGAAGTGCATTTACAACACGCTTTATTTCACCGACCTCTTGCGGATCATCCCGCACCTTCGCAATTGCGTCGAATTCATCGAGAAGAAGAACGCAGCGATAACGGTTGGCAAACGTAAACAGATTTCCGATGTTCCTAGCCGTCGTCCCAAGGAACGAAGAGACCAACCCATCCAACTTAACAAGTAGAACCGGCAAATCCAGCTTGCGCGCAATCCAAAGGGCCAATCGTGTCTTTCCGGTGCCTGGCGCTCCGTAAATCAAGCAGGTTTTCGCCGGCGAAATGTCGACGGCTGACAGAGCTTCAAAATTTGTCCACTCATCAATGATCGTGCTGACAGCTTGAGCAACTGTCGGATTGAACAAGGGCGAATCAGCATTGATCTCTGCGGGAAAGATAATTTCCGCCAGCGGCGCCGAAGTTTCACGGTCCACGGGCACTGGTGTATTGCGGCCCAGCACTTCACCGGGAAGCGTTGCGCGAGAGCGCTCGATACGGCTGGGAGCCATCTCCTTCAGGCGCTCTGCTGCAGCCAGAATACCTCCGAGCGACGCCGCCTGCTTCTCCTCCCCATCCTTACTCAAGGCATCGCGCAAGCGTTCGACCTGCTTGCGCAATGCCGGGGACGGCTCCGCCATGGCTGCCCGACAAAGGGCCTGAATGATTGAGAAGTGCTCCATGTGCGCTAAATCCGTGATTTGATGCATGCTTGATGTTGTGCGATGCATATAGCGCGGTAAATGTTGCGCGTCAATCAAAATCGTTGTATGGACCCTCTTGTCCGATGCACATCACCGGCCTTCCGGTGCACCTGAAGTGAGGTTTGTTGCAAAACCGGACGTGGATCACGGCAAAACGAAAGGAATTCGCCAATGTCCAAAGGTAAAAGCAGCGGGGGCACCCATCACGTGGTCCCGAACCCGAACGGCGGATGGGACGTCCGTCGAGGAGGTAGCGACCGGTCGAGCGGCCACTTTGACATCAAACAAGATGCAGTGGATCGCGGTCGTCAAATCAGCCGAAATGCCGAGACGGAACTGAAAATCCATAACCGGGATGGTCGGATCGGGCAGTCAGACTCACACGGGAACGACCCCCGCAATGTCAAAGGGTAGCGGTAGCCGAAACCCCTCCATGGCTACTCAAAAGCGCGCGATCGGTGCCGATAGCCACCGATCGCCGCACCGATTAGAAGTTCACTTTTATAATTAGATACTTACGATGAACTCATAGTGCTCATCTTCATCGGGCGCTGCCCGCCATTTCTGCACAAGCCGATGCTTCGATTCCAATGGTATGCTTCGCGCCCCCCGCGCGAGCGAAGACATATGCGGAAGATCGAGCTATTCTGAAGACGCAGGACGGAGTTTTTCAGTATGGCGAAGCTCTTCTTCGGAATGAATGTGTCCTTGGACGGTTATGTCGATCACGAGGCATTTGCGCCGGGCCCCTTGCTCTTCCGTCACTGGATGGAACTGGTGCGCGGCCTGACGGGTAGCGTCTACGGTCGCAGGCTTTACGAGATCATGCGCTATTGGGACGACGACCGTCCCGAATGGGGCGCGGACGAGCGCGAATTTGCGGCCGCATGGCGTAGCCAGCAGAAATGGGTCGTCTCGCGCTCGTTGAAATCGGTCGGCCGGAATGCCACGCTTGTCTCCGGCGATGTCGAGGCGGTGTTGCGACGCCTGAAAGACGAGCGCACGGGCGAAATTCAGGTGGGTGGACCGGTGCTTGCGGCAAGCCTTGCCGATACCGGGTTGATTGACGAATATCGACTGTACGTCCGTCCTGTCGTGCTTGGCGGCGGAAGGCCGTTCTTCATAGGCCCACGGTCGCCGCTTCGCCTCGTGGCCAGCGATCTGGTTGGCGAAGATGCGATGAGACTGACCTATGTTCCGGCCTGACAGATCTACCTTGCTTGCTCCGACGTTCCGGAGAACGCGCGGGAGCGACCGGTCTTGAAGATACGCCGCTTGGGGCCGGCAGTGCATGCCCTAGGCGGCAAGCTCCCGGGACGTTCTGGCTCTCCGTTTCTTCGTCTTTCGCTCCCCGTTTCGATACACGCGGCCGCAGCTACCCCGTAAATTTTCCCGACTTGTTGCTGACGCATTGTCGGCCTAGGTTTCTTGCGCACCCGAAAGCAATGTCGCCGACTGGATGCGAAGAAGGGGAGGCAGCCATGGACGTGCTTCGAGACCCTACGCATATCGGCATGTTTGAACCTCAGGATCTGAATGTCCTGAAGGGCGTGTTCACGAGATTGACCGAAACCGCAGCCGGGAGCCTCGACGAGGCAAGATCCCGTTCGCTCGCCCGCTCGATCATCACGC
>APMI01000623.1_pt1 | contig 27717 bp, 19 predicted proteins | sample 667938 | NCBI WGS metagenome assembly APMI01 (sample SAMN01084076, study PRJNA167559) | wastewater metagenome | biome: Wastewater | place: Denmark: Ejby Moelle, Odense | collected 2011-11-28
ACTTTCGGTGGGTTCATAACCTTCCTTATCGCTCTTTATCAACCAACTGCGTAACTCCTAAGTCATTTAAACGATTTGATCCAAAATAGTTCGAAAATTAAAAATCCGCGCGTTCGAGCAGGGGATATGAAAGTCGCGTGGGGTCGATTGATCGGCGATAATTACGATAAGTTTAATAAGACGATTCTTGCTGCGTCGCTTACTCCAGAAGCAGGGGTTATCAATCCGGCATGGTCGCTCGTCGATCAGCCACAATTTTGGCGAGGCGTTAATAATAACTATATCGATACCGCAAACCAGCTCCTGGACAAAGGCGTTCCTCTCGTGGTGGGAGTGAGCCTTCATGGAGGCACTTACCGCGATCACTTTGTCTGCATAGTCAAAAACATTACGGCAGGCTCGGTTTGGCTGATCGATTCTTGGGATGATGGCGCTAATGAAACGCCCGGCGCGTTTGAGTTAGATAAGAGTTTTAAGTTTGATCAAAAGAAGCGTGTTGTGATCGAAGCTGAAGCCAGTGAGACCACTGGTATTCCCTGCGACCCAATGTTTCTTGGATATTACAGAGGAGCAAGCACTCAATTGCCTTTTACCGCAGTTGAGTTTGGAGCAGTTGCCAATCAACTCTTAATTCGGAAGACGATTGTCGGTTTAGCCTTGGATCTGCTGAAAAATTGAACGGTGGAATGAATCCTACTAACAGCTTGAATGCGGCGCCAGACGGTTTGCGCCAAACAAAGCCGACAGAAGCATCCTTGATGAGGAGAATGGCTCAGCGCATTTGAGGTTTGGCACTCATTGTGCTGGCAGTGGCGTCGCAGATTGATGATAAAAAGCCAGCGTATCGGCAACTGGCCCATCGGCAACGATTTTGCCATCCTGAAGACAGATAGCACGATTGCAAATACCTGCCAGCAGCCAATCGTAATGGGTGGCGAAGATCAAAATGCGAGATTTATCGACTAGATCGATCATCCGCTGCTTGGCTTTCTCTACAAACGCAGCATCTCCGGCGCTGATCCATTCATCCAACAGCAGAATATCAGGCCGCACGGCGGTGGAGATGGCAAATGCCAGCCGTACCTGCATTCCGCTGGAATATGTGCGCACCGGGCAGGCGAGTTGTTCAGGCGTCAAGCCGCTGAAGTCGGCAATTTCATCGGCAAGGGCGCGGATTTCGCGCGGAGTCAAGCCCAGATAGAGACCGCGTAGGGTAATGTTATCCCAGCCGTTAGCCTCCGAATTCATCCCCAATGACACATCAAACAGCGAGGAGGTAAAACCGATCCGTCGAATCCGGCCACGCAGCGGTTTCAACGCACCGGCCATGACCCGTAATAGCGTGGTTTTACCGGCCCCATTGGCGCCGACTACGCCGACCCGTTCGCCATCGTCAACCCGTAGATTGATCCCCTTGAGCGCAACGACGCGGGAGATTTCCGTCTCCACTTCACGCGCCAGCCGCCCGCGCGAGGCGAGGCCAACCAAGGTTTTTTTTAGTGAGCGATTGGCCAGCCCGTAGATGGCATATTCCACCCACACATCGTCAAGCGAGAGGATTGAGGCGGCCACAGCTTAGACCCAATACGCGATGCGGCCGTAGGCACGCCGGTAAAAGAGAAAGGTTCCCACGCAACCGAGAAGCGTAATGAGCAGCGCCACGCTCCAATTCGCTAGCGTCGGTGCATGGCCCAACAAAGGCGCGCGCAGCAACTCGATGAAATGGTAAAAAGGGTTGGCGTCGATCAATAGCGGTCGTTTGAAAGACGCTTGCGGTATCCAGATGATGGGAGTGACGAAGAAAGCGACTTGCAGGATATTGGAGACAATCTGCGGCAGATCACGAAACCGCGCCGACAGGATGCCCAGCAATGTGGCGGACCAAAGCGCATTGATCAGCAACAGGATCAGGCCAGGGATAGCCCACAGCAGAGACCCGTTGAGCGCAAGGTCGAAGACCACGACCACCACCACATAAATCACCGCGTTGTGCAGGAAGATGATGAAATTGCGCCAGAGTACTCGCAGCGGGAACATCGACAGGGGCAGATCGATTTGGCGAATAATCCCCTCGCTTTCGATGAATGTCTGGCAGCCTTCGTTGAGTACCGCGCTGATCAGACCCCAAACCAGAAAGCCGATGGTCAGGAATGGCAGATAGCGGTCAACGACCATGCCGAAAAGATCGCCATAGATAAGCCCCAGGGAAAAAACCATGATGCCCATGCTGATGGTCAGCCAGAAGGGTCCGATCATCGAGCGCCGATAGCGGAGCATCACATCCTGCCAGCCCAGACGAATCCAGAGTGGCCAATAATTGATCCCTTGGCGCAGGTCTTCAAGCACCGCGCGCGTGAGATTGCCATCCCATTCCCAAAAAGCGCGCTTAAGTGTCGCTGGTGTCTCGGCGGTGGCCACAAGGCAAGGCCCCTCAACTGGCAGTGAAGTCATAATAGTGAGTGTTTCAGGAGTTCTTAAAGTAACGGGAGTCACAGGGCGGGCTGGTGAACGCCCGGTCAAGATCGGCGATTGGACCGCACGGGGTCGGGGGTGGCCAGAGGATCAGTGCCAGCGATACCAGGGGGTCGATCCAGTCCGGCTGCGTCCGGTAGGGTAGCATGTTTCTCATCGGTGAGCAGTTCACGATACAGCCCCAGGGTGGCTTCACACACGAGGGGAGAGGCAAATTCGGTTTCCGCCCGCCGCCGACCGCTGGCGCCCATTCGCTGGCGCAAGGCAGGATCTCCGAGCAATGTGGCGAGCGCGTTGGTCAATGCTTCAGGGTCACGATCCGGCACCAGAAAACCGTTATCGCCGTGACGAACCGCTTCGCGGCAGCCCGGCGCATCGGTCGCTACGACCGGCCGTCCGGCCGCCAGCGCCTCAAGCAACGCTTTGGGCAGCCCTTCCCGATAATACGAAGGCAGGCAAACGATATGGCTATCGGCCAGGATCTCGGCGACATCGGAGCGTTGGCCCCACCACTCCACCACGTTTTCCTCAGCCCACGCTTGCAGTTGCGCGACGGGAATCGCCGCTGGGTTTTCTGGATCGGGGGCGCCAACGAGTAGCAGGCGGGCAGCAATGTGACGTGCTCGCAGCCGTCGGGCCGCTTCCACAAATTCACTAATCCCTTTCTCCCAAAGCATCCGCGCCACGAGCACCACTTTCGGGATGCCCTCTGGTTCGGGCCGTGGCTGAAAGTCGAGGGTATCAACACCGGCGCCGCGAATCAGCACTGCTGCTTTGGGACGCACCAAGCCGCCTTTGATCGATTCGGCCAGATCGTCGGCGTTCTCGAACACCACCCGGCTGCCCGGTGGGTTGAGCAGCGCCCGCAAGCTCAGTTGCATGATGGGGCGGATGAGGCGGGCGAGGCGCGATGAGGATGAGAAGACGAAGCCCATGCCCACGGGTGCGTTGACGCAGTGCTTAATGGCGGCCAGCCATGATGCGAGCGTGCCGTAGATGATGGGTTTGAGTGCAAAATGATGGACCAGATCGGGCTGCTCCCGACGATAGATGCGAGCCACTTCCAGGATCGTTGACAGCTCACGGAACGGATTTAGGCCCTTGCGGTGGATTTCAAGCGGTATCAGCTTGAAGCCTTCGGCGCGGATGCGGTCGCCGTGGGCGCGGACGCGGGTCAAGACGGAGACCTGGTAGCCCGCCTGACGCGCTGCAATGGCACGCTCAATGAAATGCGAGCAAAAAAACCAATCTTCAGTGACAAAATACAGAATATGAGCGCGCTTAGCGTTCATAGTTGTGCGCGCGATCCACTGCTTAAGTTCCCCATCGGTTGCGGCATGTTACTGATCACTTTTTGATGAAGTGGGTCTTTATTTTTTTAATATCTGGTTCAGGCAGGCTTCGAATCAGTGGCGCAATCGATGAACGTGCCACTTTCTGGGGATTCTGCTCAAAAAATCGCTTCTAACCCAGCGAAAACGCCCTTATTCTGAAGCAAGGCCGAACGCGCTAACCTAGCACGTTCAGACGGCTTTAAGGTTTTGAGAAACCCTCTCTCTGCGGATTTTATCAGGATCGAGAATAAACGATCTTGACCTTCTGGCCTGATGATTTCAAGCCCGGCCGCTGGTGCAGTCTGGCGATTCCCAATGATCGATTATTCCCAACTGATTGTAATTTAGACTGAATCAACCGTGAATTCGGCTATTGAACTTACTTTGGCGCAATCTTTTGATTTTCTGCTGCACGTCGCGGTGGTGCGGCCCGTTTTTCTATGGGGCGCACCGGGTATCGGCAAGACCGCGCTGGTGAATCGTTTCGCAGCGGCGGTGGGGCTGGAATGCGTGTCGTTGTTGGGCAGCCAACTGGCCCCGGAAGATTTGCTGGGTGTGCCGAAGATCGACGGTGATTGTTCGCGGTTTTTTCCACCGGCCAATATCGTCCGCCAACAACCCTTCGTGTTGTTTCTGGATGAACTGAATGCAGCCAGCCACGATATTCAGAAAGCGTTTTATTCGCTGATTCTGGAACAGCGGGTCGGCGAATATCGGCTGCCGGCTGGCACCATCGTCCTTGGCGCGGGGAACCGCGCCAAGGACGCCGCTATCGTCAAACCCATGCCCTCGGCGCTGATCAACCGGCTGGTGCATATCCATCTGCGCGCCCAGCATCGTGAATGGCTAGATTGGGCGGTGAACGAAGGCAGTATTCATCCTTGGGTGGTGGAATACATCCAGCTTCGGCCCGATCATCTGTGGAACGAGCCGCCGAAGCATGAGGAGCCGTTTTCAACGCCGCGTTCCTGGCACATGCTGTCCGACGCGCTGCATTCCTACGGCGATGCGTTGGGTGAGGAGATGTTGGAGGCACTGGCGTTTGGCTTGTTGACGCCGGCTCATGCCGGGCAATTCAAGGGTTTCATCAAGCAGTTGCGGCAGCGGCACACGCTGGTGGCGATTTTGAAAGGTGATGCCCATTGGCCGGCCGATCCGGCGGATCGGGATATTCTCTATTTTCTGGCGCAGTCCTTGCGCGGTTATCTGCGTAAGGAATTGCCGGAGGATGAAGCCTCACTCCGCCAGGAACACAAGCAGTTATCGATGCGAGCCAAAAGCTTGTTGCGAGATTTAGCGCGGATCAGCGTGGAAATGGCGCAGACCGTCGTGATCGAAGATGAGGCAGGTCAGCGTTTGCCCTCCTGGTTTTTGATTGAGGTGGCCAGGGATTTGCCGCGCCTCGCGGAACGGCGGAATGGCAAAAATGCGCCGTAAACCTGCTGAAAATATTACGCTAAAAAACTTTAATGAAGGCTGTCTGCTGGCGCGCCAGGCGCCGCTGGATGCTATCGCCGGGGAAGCGCACCTCTTTTCCGACGATAAACACCACTATATGAGTCCCAAGGGCTGGCTAGCGTTGTCGCCGAACGGTTATCTGTGGGTGCATCCCAAGCGGCTGGCCGAGCCGAAGGAATGGGCGCGGGTGCTGGCGGTGGCCTATGTCTGTCTCGGCTTTGGCCTGGTGCGCCAGCGTGAGCCGCAAGTGCTGTGGGAAATCGCTGCCTTGCTGGTGGCGGAGCGCTTCTGTCAGGAAGCGGGGATTGGCGTCACCGCAGAGGCGTTATTGCATCCAGAAATCGAGATTCCGGTGAATGGCGAGGAGCCACTGTTTCGCACCCTGGTGACCGAAGGTTGTGATGCCGGACTACTACTCTGGCATGAGGCGCTGTGCGGCAAAGGGCGGACGGTGTTTCAACCGGCCGAGGCCGCACCCAGCCGCTATGTCTATCGGTCGCGCCCGCCGGATTGGAAGGCTTTGCTGGCCGATGGTATCGCCCGCAGCGTGGGGAAGGCCATCGAAAAAGCCGGTGGCTGGGTTAATACCACTGGAGTTGGGCAGAGGCTTAGCCCTGGTTTCAGAGCGCAACGGCGTTTGGTGAACAGCCATCCGCTGCTGGGGGCGCTGGCGATTGGCTTTCAGGTGGTGGAAGAGCCGCGCATTTGTCAGTTAAACGACATTCGGGTGGCTGCGATTGATGTGGGCAGCCGGACGATCTGGATCAATCCCGGCGCGGGTTTGAATGAAGCTGAATGCCTGTTCGTGTTCGCGCACGAGTTGTTGCACGCGGGCTTGAATCACAGTTCACGCCGCCGGGGCCGTGATGCGTTGTTGTGGAATGTGGCCTGTGATTTCGTGATTAATGGCTGGCTGATCGAAATGGGCATCGGTGCGCCGCCGGTTTTGGGCTTGCTGCACGATCCTGATTTTGATGGAAAATCCGCCGAGGAGATTTACGACCAACTGGCGCGAGATATGCGCCGCGCCCGCAAGCTGGCGACGTTGCGCGGGCCGGGAATGCCGGATTTGCTGGGTCGGGAGGAGGGCGGTATTTTCGTCGATGCCGAGGCGTATTGCCGTCGCGCCTTGTATCAGGGCATGGAGCGCTGTTTGATGAGTGGACGCGGTTTCTTGCCCGCCGGGCTGGTGGAGGAAATCCGCAGTTTGGCTCAGCCGCCGATTCCGTGGGATGTGCGGTTGGCCTATTGGTTCGATGAACATTTTCCGCCGCCGGAGCGCCATCGCAGTTATGCCCGGCCGTCGCGGCGGCAGGCGAGCACCCCGGATATTCCCCGGCCGTCGATTATGAAGCCGCCGGAGGAGGAGCGGCAGGCGCGGGTGTTTGGGGTGATCCTGGACACCTCCGGTTCGATGGAGCCGAAGCTACTGGGCAAGGCCATCGGGGCCATTGCCAGCTATGCCCAGGCGCGGGAAGTGTTCGCGGTGCGGTTGGTGTATTGCGACGCCACCGCCTATGACGCGGGCTGGCTGCCGCCGGAGAGTTTATTGGAGCGGATCGCGGTGAAGGGGCGCGGCGGCACGGTGTTGCAGCCCGGCGTCGAATGCTTACGGAACGCCGCCCGGCGTGGCGATTTTCCACCGCGCGGGCCGGTGCTGGTGATTACCGATGGCTATTGCGAAGACCAGTTGCAGATTGATTTCGAGCACGCCTTTTTAGTGCCGGAAGGCAATCGGTTGCCGTTTACGCCGCGCGGCGAGGTGTTTTGGGTGCGGTGAAATTGCCTGGTATCTCCACATGTCACGGTAGTTGTCGAACCGGTAAAGGCGGCGCTGGATACCGGTTGAACTTCAGATTCCAGTACGCCCAGGAACGTTGATCAATAATACCGGGAGGTACTTGGTCGAGCGCTTCGCGGAATTGTTCGTCCGTGACATAGTGCCGGATCATCTGCATGTCCTCGTGAGTCGCATAGGTCATGGCATAAGCGAGAAAGCGTACCGGGTTTTGCAGGGCGCGTTCCGGCTCCTCAAACCAAATGACTCGGCGCGCAACGGCTTGGATTTCTGGTGTCAGGGGGATAAAGATCAAACCAATGCCGAGACCAGTTCCAACCATAAGCGGCGCTGTGGCAAGGGCAGCGTATGAAGTCGAGGCGAAAAGTGTTGCATCGTGATCGGGTCAATCGTGTGGGTCATCAGCCCAGGAAAAGGGTTACTGCCAAGCACTTTGATTGTGTATTGTACCTTTTAAGCAAGCATTTCCTATCGTGAGTCGTAAAAATCAGCCAGCCTTACGCAGCAACCAGGTTGTTGACGGATGAAGCGGCGCCAGAGGAAGCCGAAAAAGGAAAATCAGATGTTACTGACCCTCACCAACACCCAGCCACCCGCGACGGATTTGGGCTTTTTACTGTACAAGCACCCGCAGAATGTACGCCAATATCCGCTCAGCTTCGGAATCGCTCATGTGTTTTATCCCGAAGCGGACGAGGCGCGCTGCACTGTCTGTTTGCTGGTGGATGTTGATCCGATTGATCTGGTGCGCGGCAAAGCCACGGCTATCGGCGGCGGTTTGCTCGGTCAATACGTCAACGACCGGCCCTATGCCGCCTCTTCGTTTCTGTCGGTCGCGCTCGGTCGGGTTTTTGCCACGGCATTGTCAGGGCGTTGCGCCGATCACCCGGAACTGGTCAGCCGACCGTTGCCTCTGGTAGCCCATTTGCCGGTGGTGGCCGCTCGTGCCGATGAGGGCTTTGTTACCGCGTTGTTCGAGCCGCTGGGCTATCACATCGAAATGCAACGGCTGCCGCTGGATGCGCACTTCCCCGATTGGGGCCATAGCCCCTATGTCGCCCTGACGCTTTCTGGAACCGTGACCGTCAAAACTTTGCTGTCCCATCTGTATGTGTTGCTGCCGGTGCTGGATAACGCCAAGCATTATTGGGTCGGGCAGGATGAATTGGAAAAGCTACTGCGGCATGGGGCAGATTGGTTGGCCGGGCATCCTGAAAAAGCGCGGATTGCCCGCCGCTATTTGCGCCACAAATGGAGTTTGGCGCGAGAAGCCTTGGCGCGGCTGGAGGTGGTTGAGGACGAGGTTCCAGAATCTGTGACGGAGACGGCAGCCACTACGGAAACGGCGGCTACCGATTCGGAGATGGCGTCGATCACCGTCGAAGAAGCGGCGGTGGAAGCACCGCTGTCGCTGAATGAAACGCGAATACGGACGGTGCTGGCTGAACTGGCGGCGGCTGGAGTGCAGACCGTGGTCGATTTGGGCTGCGGCGATGGCAAGCTGTTGTCACGCTTATTGAAAGAGAAATATCTGACGCGACTGGTGGGGCTGGATGTATCGGTGCGTGCTTTGGAAATCGCCGCCGACCGCTTGCAGCTTGAGCGCTTACCCCCACGGGTACGGGAGCGGATTCAACTGCTGCATGGCGGTTTGACCTACCGCGATGCCCGAATCGAGGGTTTTGATGCGGCTACCGCGATTGAGGTGATCGAGCATCTGGATGAAAATCGGTTGGCGGCTTTCGAGCGGGTGTTGTTCCAATGCGCCCGGCCAGGTGTGGTCATTGTGACCACGCCGAATGTGGAATACAACGTCAATTATCCGTTTTTACCGACCGGCCAGTTACGCCATCCCGATCATCGTTTTGAATGGACGCGCGCCGAATTTGAAAGCTGGGGTCAGCGTGTCGCCGCCATTTTCGGTTATGCGGTGCGCTTTGAGCCGGTTGGTACGGTTGATCCCACGGTTGGCCCACCCACCCAGATGGCGGTGTTTACCCGTGACGTTGAGCAAGGAGGCGAGGCATGAACATCACCATTCCCGAACTGTCATTGGTGGTGCTGATCGGCGCATCCGGGTGCGGCAAATCCACCTTTTCCCGTCGCCATTTTTTGCCGACTGAAGTGATTTCCTCGGACTATTGTCGCGGGTTGGTAGCCGATGATGAAAACGATCAGTCCGCTACGGCGGATGCGTTCGATATTCTGCATTACATCGCTGGTAAACGCTTGAAGACCGGACGGTTAGCGGTGGTGGATGCCACCAATGTCCGCGCTGAAGACCGCAAACCGCTGGTGCAAATCGCCCGTGAGTATCACTGTTTGCCGGTCGCCATCGTGTTCGATTTGCCGGAGCGGGTCTGCCGGGAGCGCAACGCCCAGCGGCCCGACCGCAATTTCGGCCCGCACGTTATCCGCAATCAGCTCGGTAATCTACATCGTTCGCTGCGGGGCCTGGAGCGTGAAGGCTTCCGCTACGTCTACATTTTGCGCGCGACGACGGAGGTGGATGCTGTCACCATTGCGCGGCAACCGCTGTGGAATAACAAGAAAGCCGAAACTGGGCCGTTCGATGTCATCGGCGATATTCACGGCTGCTTCGAGGAACTGGGTCGCTTGCTCGACCGGCTCGGCTATCAACTGGATCGCAGCGGCGAACCGTGGCGATTGTCGCATCCGCAGGATCGCAAGGTGGTGTTTGTCGGTGATTTGGTGGATCGCGGCCCCGCTACGCCCGATGTGTTGCGGCTGGCGATGGCGGCCGTTCACAGCGGCGACGGCTATTGCGTGGTTGGCAATCACGATCTCAAGCTCAGCAAAGCCTTACGTGGCCGACAGGTCAAAATCAGCCACGGCCTAGCCGAATCGCTGGAGCAATTGGGCCGGGAATCCGAGGCGTTCCGCGCCGAGGTGATCAAATTCCTCGATGGGCTGGTTAGTCATTATGTGTTCGATGGTGGGCGGTTGGTGGTAGCCCATGCGGGGCTGCGCGCCGAGATGCACGGGCGCGGCTCCGGCAAGGTGCGCGAGTTTGCGATGTTCGGCGAGACGACGGGTGAAACCGATGAGTACGGCTTGCCGGTGCGCACCAACTGGGCGGCGGATTATCGCGGCTCGGCGCTGGTGGCGTATGGCCATACCCCGGTGCTGAATGCCGAATGGTTCAACAACACCATCTGCCTGGATACTGGCTGTGTGTTCGGTGGCCAGTTGACCGCGTTGCGTTATCCAGAACGCGAGTTGGTGGCGGAGCCGGCGCTGCGGATGCACTACGAACCGCTGCGACCGTTGGCACCGGCGAGCAGTGGGCCTTTGTCGATGCAGCAGGAAGCGGATGACTTGCTGGATCTGGCCGATTGTTCCGGCAAGCGGATTGTGCATCCACGCTTGGGCCATAGCGTGACGATTCGCCCGGAGAATGCCGCCGCTGCGCTGGAAGTGATGAGCCGTTTTGCGGCCAATCCGAAATGGCTGGTGTATCTGCCGCCTACCATGTCGCCTGCGGAAACCAGCGCCGAACCAGGCTTTCTGGAACATCCCGCCGAGGCGCTGGGCTATTACCGCCGGGCAGGTGTCGAAACTGTGGTCTGCCAAGAAAAGCACATGGGGTCGCGGGCGGTGGTGGTCATCGCCAAGGATGAAGCAGCGGCCCAGGCACGATTTGGTATCGCCAACGAAGGGCAGGGGATTGTCTACACCCGCACCGGTCGGCGCTTTTTTACCGATGCTGAGTTGGAGCGGCAATTGTTGCAGCGGCTGGCCAGCGCTTTGAGCACGGCGGGGTTCTGGCAGGAATTTAGCAGCGATTGGTTTGTGCTGGATTGCGAATTGATGCCGTGGTCGTTGAAAGCGCGAGAATTGTTGACCCGCCAATATGCGGCGGTCGGCGCGGCCAGCGGCGCCATGCTGACCCAAGCCCATCATCTGTTGGCCGCGGCTGGCGCGCGCGGAATTGACATCGGCGAACTCTCCGCCAGTTATGCCGAACGCCAGCGGGATGCCCAGCGTTTTACCGACGCTTACCGGCGCTATTGCTGGCCGGTGTCCTCCATCAATGATCTACGGCTTGCGCCATTTCATCTGCTGGCGTCGGAAAACCGGGTGTACAGCGATCAAACGCACCTCTGGCAGATGGCGCAGTTGCACCGGCTGGCGGCGGCGGATGCGGCGCTGCTGCTGGCAACGGCCTATCGGGTGGCGGATTTGGCTGATGAAGACGCTTGCCAAAATGTGATCGACTGGTGGCTTGATCTCACCGAAAAGGGCGGCGAGGGCATGGTGGTCAAACCGATGGATTTCATTCCCGATCAGGGACGAGGGCGGATTCAACCGGCGGTGAAATGCCGGGGTCGGGACTATCTGCGGATCATCTACGGCCCGGAATACACCGAAGAAAGGCATTTAAGCCGGCTACGACGCCGGGCGTTGGGAGGGAAGCGGGCGTTGGCCTGGCGGGAATTCGCGCTGGGATTGGAGGCTCTGGAGCGATTTGTCGCCCGCGAGCCGTTGCGGCGAGTGCATGAATGCGTGTTTGGGGTGCTGGCGCTGGAATCGGAGCCGGTCGATCCACGGTTGTGAGGGGCGCTGAAGGCGCTTCAGCCAGGGGGCATCCATACAGAAGGTCGCGCGCTGCAATCGTCGATCTTGCGCGTACTTGGCGGAAACCGGGTAGAATTCGGCTCCTTTCAGCTTTAAGACAGTCTGAACTGCCATAATCAAGACTCTTTATCGCCATCTTCTCCTTGATGTGCCCCGATTCTTCAAATGAAGACCAGAGGATATTTAATGATGAGAGTGACTGCGACCCGCCCGTCGGGTAGATCAATTGCGACGGCGGCTGTGCTGACTGTCGGGCTACTGTTTGGGCTGAGTGCCACTGCGATGGCGCAAGGGCCAGGGCCGCAACGCACCGCGCCGCCTGAGATGGCGAATTTGCCTCCTCCTGAGCAAGCCACGCCACCGGGTGGCGCCGTCGCTCAGCCGATGGCGACCCTAACCGTGCAGGTACCGGTCACGTCCAATATGTCGCTGGTACATGTCGGCAGTAGCGATTCCTTCGCCATCACCCCGGAAGGTCGGCAAGCTGCGACCGATCTGTTCGAGGCGCTGGGGGCGGCGGAGCGCCAGGAAACTGCCAAGATGACGGAGAAGGCCAAGTCGGCACTGGCGATTTACGCCAAAATCATCCCCCGCGAAAACTACGGTGGCGAATACACCGCCTTGCAATGGTTTGCCGATTATCTGCTGGCGGATAACGCCAAAAAAGCTGAGATGACCACTGAACCGCTGACGAATGAGTTTTTTAAGATGTTCGGCGGCAATAACTATCAGGTGCTCAAGGAATATCTTCAGCGCAAATACCGGCTGAAAGATACCGGTGATGAGGAGACCTATACCGGCCAGATGCGCAAGGCGTATCTCGAAGACACCATTCTGTTCAATAACCCCCGGCGCGAGAGCTGGGAACACACCACGGAACTGGTGTCCCTACTGGATCTGAAGCCCGGCGCTATTGTGGCTGATGTCGGTTCCGGCCCCGGTTACTACTCTTTCCGCTTCGCCAAGCTGGTCGGGCCGACCGGACGGGTGATCGCCATCGATACCGTGGCCGAGCATCTGAAATACGTAGAGCAGGTTAAAACCAATCTCGGCGTCACCAACATTGAAACATTGCAAACCGACGGCAAAACCCTGGGTTTGAAGGGGCGCAAAGTCAACGCCGTGTTCCTGTGCTCGCTCTATCACAACATCTATGCCATGTCGACGGCGCCGGAGCGTGATTCCTTCGTCAACGCCATCCGCGAGGCGCTGACTGACGATGGCCTGCTCTATCTGGCCGATAATGGACTGGTGCAGCCGGGCATCTTGCCGTATCACGGTCCCTATATCGCCAAGGAACTGCTGATCGCGCAATTGCTGAACTACGGCTTCGATCTGGTGCGGCAGCATCAACATATCCCGCAGCGTTATTTATTAGTGTTTAAAAAACGGCCTGATAATCAAGCGCCGGCCCCGATCCCGCCCGGCGCCGGATTCGGTCCAGCACCAGGCGCCGCTAGCCCTGCCGTTCGTCCATAAGATGCGGCGGGTCAGAGGACTACCGTGGACCCACAGCTAATCGGCATAGCCGCCGCGCTGGGGTCGGCGGCCTCGTGGGCGTTAGGCTCGGTGCTGTTTCGGCGGCTGGGTGACGAGCTGCCGCCAGTCGCCTTAACCTTCGCCAAGGGCAGCGCGAGCGTTATCTTGCTGGGCGCCGCGCTGCTGCTCATCGGCTTCAATCCGCTGAGCGCCGAGGTCTGGGGGTTGCTGATCCTCAGCGGACTGCTGGGAATCGCGGTGGGAGATACGCTGTTTTTCCTGGCCCTGAACCATTTGGGCGCTCACGCAGTGGTGATCTTATTCACCTTGGGCCAAGTGCTGACGGTGATTTTGGCGGTCCTCTGGTTGGGCGAACAACCGCATCCGCTCGATTGGGCAGGCATCGGGCTGATCCTGGGCGGGGTCACCGTGGTGATGTGGCTGAGAATGCACGGGGAGGGCGGACGTACCGGGATCATGGGCGTCGTTTACGGCCTGCTCTCGGTTGCTGCCATGGCGGTGTCGATCATTCTGGCCAAGGAGGCATTGGCGAGTACAGGCAGTGTGCAAGCGACTTTTGTGCGGATGCTGGCAGGCACTGCCGGGATTTTTCTGTTCGGCCAATTAACTGGCCAGCTTCGTGGTCGGTTGCGTCCGCTGCGCCAGCCGGGCTTCTTCGGCTTTTTTCTGCTATCGGTCGTGGTTGTGACCTTTGGCGGTTTCTGGTTGTCATTGGTATCTATCGCTCACCTGGATGTCGCCATTGCGAACACGTTAAATGCCACCGAGCCTCTGTTTGTCCTGCCGTTGGCGGCGTTGGTGCTCAAGGAAAAAATTACCCTGCCAGTGGTGATGGCCAGCTTGGCTACTGTGATTGGGATTGCGCTGATCGTCGCGCCGCGTTGACTCTGATGGCCTCGACTAAAATCTTGCGAGTGCGTGGCGATGGCTGAGAAGACCGGCGGCGGGGCGAATGCGGCCCAACCGACCTTTGTAGCGCGGGCGTTGACCAAAACCTACCGCACCGAAGCCGGTGAAGTCCACGCACTGCGCGGAATCGACCTGGAACTGTGGCCCGGTGAATTTGTGGTGATGCTGGGGCCTTCGGGCAGCGGCAAATCGACCTTTCTTAATATCCTGGGCGGCCTCGATAGCCCCACCGCCGGTCAGGTTCTCTATCGTGGGGCCGATTTGGCGGCGTTCAGTGAGCGCGCCCGCACCCGTTACCGCCGGGAGGAAATCGGTTTCGTTTTTCAGTTTTATAATCTGATTCCGAGCCTTACCGCCCGTGAAAATGTCTTGCTGGCCACCGAGATCGCCCCTGAGCCATTGACGCCGGAGGCAGCACTTGATCTGGTTGGTCTGTCGGCGCGCGCTGATCATTTTCCGGCTGAGATGTCCGGTGGTGAGCAGCAGCGGGTCGCAGTGGCTCGCGCTATCGCCAAGCGTCCATCGATTCTGCTCTGTGACGAACCGACCGGCGCTTTGGATTCAAATACCGGCATTCTGGTGCTCCAGGCCATCGAGGCGGCTAGCAGCGCGTTGAAAACCACCACCGTGCTTATTACACACAATGTGTCCATCGCGGCGATGGGCGACCGCGTGATTTCGTTCACCAACGGCCACATCGCCGACATTCGCCTGAACGCTCAGCGCCGGCCTGCGGGCGAGTTGTCCTGGTGAGCGGCCGCCTGCTCGATGCGCGCCCTCGATAAGAAGATCGCCCGCGATTTACAGCGGCTGTGGAGCCAAGCGCTGGCCATCGCGCTGGTGACGGTGGTCGGCACAGCCGGTTTTGTGATGTCACTGGGGACAATCGGCTCGCTGGAACAGACCCAGGTGACCTATTACGAGCGCTACCGATTTGCCGATGCGTTCGCCTCGGTGCGCCGCGCGCCGGCATCGCTGGCCGGCAAGCTGGCCGCTATTTCCGGCGTCAAGCAGGTCAGCACCCGGATCACCCACAATGTAGTCATCGACATCGCGGGGATGTCCGAGCCGGTCAACGGCTTGCTCTCATCCTTGCCAGAGTCAGGCGCGCTGAATCAACTGCACTTGCGGCGCGGTCGCGCGGTGCTGCCAGGGGCAACCAACGAGGCAGTGCTCGGTGAAGCGTTCGCCGCCGCCCATGATCTCACGCTCGGTAGTACCTTCTCCGCTACGTTGAAGGGGCAAAAACGCCGGCTGACCGTCGTCGGCATCGCTCTGTCACCGGAATATGTGTTTTTCGGGGTGCCTGGTGCGATGGTGCCGGACGACGAGCGGTTCGGGGTCTTGTGGATGGACCGTAAGGCATTGGCCGCCGCGTTCGATCTGGAAGGGGCCTTCAACGATGTCGTGCTGTCGCTGATCCCGGGGATTGATCAGATTGAGGTGCTGAACCGGGTCGATGCGCTGCTCAATCCTTACGGCGGTATTGGGGCTTACGGGCGCAGCGATCACATCTCACATGCCACCCTGACCGGTGAAATCGGGCAATTGCGGGCCTCGATTTTCATTGCGGCACCGGTCTTTATCGGCGTCGTGGCGTTTCTGCTGCACATGCTGATGATGCGGCACGTCGAAACCGAGCGCCAACAGATCGGGACGTTGAAGGCTTTCGGCTACGGCAATCCGGCCATCGCCTGGCACTACCTGAAGTTTGTATTGGCTATCGTGGCGTTTGGTGTGGTGGGAGGATTGCTTGTCGGCGCCCGCGCCGGTCATGCCATCACCGAGATGTATGCCGCCCATTATCGTTTTCCCTTTTTGGAATACACGCTGACGGCTGGCACGTTTTTGCAGGCGAGCGCTGTGCCGGTCATCGCCGCGCTGATCGGAGCGCTGGGCAGTTTGCGGGCGGTGGTGGGGTTACCGCCGGCCGTGGCGATGCGGGCGCCGCCGCCCCCGGTTTATCGTCGTACTCTGATCGAGCGGTTGGGGGTGAGTCTGTGGTTGGATCAGCCGACGCGGATGATTGTGCGCCACATCGTCCGTTGGCCGTTGCGCTCGACATTGACCGTGTTGGGGATTGCGGCCGCTATGGCGATCCTGGTCGCTCCGCTGGGAGTGCTCAACTCGGCGGTTCACATGATCGACACCCATTTTTTTCGGGCCGAGCGCCAAAACCTGACCGTCGCCTTCGCGCAAACCCGGCCCTATAAAGCCGTCTACAACATGAACCATTACCCTGGCGTGCTGCAAGTCGAACCCTTCAGAGTGACGCCGGCCAAACTCCACTATGGGCCGCGTGCCCGCCGGGTGGCCATTATCGGCCGTGATGGGCTGAGCGAGTTGTCTCGGCCCCTGGATAGCGAATTGCGACCGATGGCTATTCCAGAACAAGGGGTCGTCCTTTCCAAAGCGATGGCCGACTGGCTTGGGGTTAAACGCGGTGAGCGCGTCACCCTTGAACTCTTGGAAATCAATCGCGCCACGCATGAGCTACCGGTCACCGCGATCTCTGAATCCTATGTGGGCCTGACGTTTTTCATGGTGTTCATCGACCGCACTCTTTTGAACCACCTGATGAAGGAAGGCGATGTGGTGACCGGCACCCATGTCAGCCTCGATACGACCCGGTTGGATGCGCTCTACGCGAGCCTGAAGAATACGCCGGCTATCACCGGCTTGGTGTCCCATGCGGCTTCGCTGACCGGAATGCGGCGGATCATGGAGCAAAATCTGCGCATGACCTTAGCTAATATCGTGGTCGCCGCCATCATCATCTTCGGAGTAGTTTACAATAGCGCTCGGATATCCTTGGCCGAACGCGCCCGCGAACTCGCTTCCCTGCGTCTGCTGGGTTACTCACGCTTGGATGTGGCGTATATCCTGTTGGGGGAGCTTGGATTATTGGTTTTGGCCGCACTTCCCGTTGGGTGTGGTTTGGGCTATGGCTTCGCGTATCTATTGACGGAAGGCACCGCCAACGAGATGTTTCGGCTGCCTTTGTATCTGGAGCCGGCTACCTTTGGCTACGCCACCCTGGTGGTGCTGATTACCGTGGCGGTGACTGCCCTAACCGTGGCCCGCAAAATCTTCAGCCTTGATATCGTCTCTATCCTGAAAACCAGGGAATAGCCCAATCTTGGCGCCAAGCCTGGCCAATGACCCTTTGGTGAGGGGCTGTGCCTATCAATTCTTGAAACAGTGTTTATATTTTTAAGCACAAAGTTTTATATTTTGTGGAAGCTTGGACCCTATATCATCTGCGAAAGGCTACCGATCATCACCTATCATTGTACGGAGCACGGCGACGTGATCCCTAAGCGCGACTTCGCGCGCGACCACCCATAGCCTGAGGAGGCACATCGTGGAACCCAATCGTGATCTTGATCCCCTGGAAACCCAGGAATGGCTCGATGCACTGAAAGCCGTGGAACAACACCAGGGTGCGGAACGCGCCAACTTTTTGGTCGATCAACTGGTGCAGGCCGCCCGCCGCGAAGGCATCTACATCCCCGCGTCGCTGACCACTGCTTACCGCAACACCATTCCGGTCGATCAGGAAGAGCGCACGCCGGGTATCCGCGACATCGAGCACAAGATTCGCTCGGCCATCCGCTGGAACGCGATGGCGTTGATTTTGCGCGCCAACAAAGAGTCGTCCGAACTGGGCGGCCACATCGCCAGCTTCCAATCTTCCGCGCTCCTGTACGACATCGGTTTCGAGCATTTCTGGCGCGCGGCCTCGGAAAACCACGGCGGCGATCTGATCTATTTTCAAGGCCATTCCGCGCCGGGTTTCTACGCCCGCGCCTTTCTCGAAGGCCGCCTGACCGAAGGCCAAATGCTCAAATTTCGCCAGGAGACCGAAGGCAATGGCTTATCGTCCTACCCCCATCCCTGGCTGATGCCCGAATTCTGGCAGTTCCCCACCGTGTCGATGGGTCTGGGGCCGCTGATGGCGATTTATCAGGCCCGCTTCCTGAAATACCTGCACGGGCGCGGCCTGGCCAATACCGAAAACCGCAAAGTCTGGGCCTTCCTCGGCGACGGCGAAACCGACGAACCGGAATCGCTGGGCGCGATCTCGATGGCCGGGCGCGAGCATCTCGACAACCTAGTGTTCGTCATCAACTGCAACCTGCAACGGCTGGACGGCCCGGTGCGCGGCAACGGCAAGATTATCCAGGAACTGGAATCGGTGTTCCGGGGCGCGGGTTGGAACGTCATCAAAGTGGTGTGGGGCCGGGGTTGGGATCGCTTGCTGGAAAAGGACAAGACCGGCCTGCTGATCAAACGCATGGAAGAATGCGTGGACGGCGAGTATCAGGATTTCCGTTCCAAGAACGGCGCTTACATCCGCGAGCATTTCTTCGGCAAGTATCCCGAACTGCGGGAACTGGTCGCCGACATGACCGACGCCGACATCTGGGCGCTGCGCCGGGGCGGCCACGATTCCACCAAGGTCTACGCCGCCTATGCGGCCGCCGCCAAGCACAAAGGCCAGCCGACCCTGATTCTGGCCAAGACCGTCAAGGGTTACGGCATGGGCGAATCCGGCGAAGGCCAGATGATCGCCCACCAGGCCAAGAAGATGACCGGCGACGCGCTGCGCCAATTCCGCGACCGCTTCCAGATTCCGGTCAGCGACGACGATCTGGGCAAGATCCCGTTCCTGACTCTGGCGGACGACAGCCCGGAGAAGAAATACCTGCACGAACGCCGCCAGGCGCTGGGCGGCTATCTGCCGAGTCGCCGCCCCAAATCGACCGCGCTGGAAATCCCGCCGATAACAACTTTCGACCGGCTGCTGCAAGCCTCCGGCGAACGCCAGATTTCCACCACGATGGCCTTTGTCCAGATGCTCGGCACCCTGTTGCGCGATAAAACCATCGGCAAGTTCATCGTGCCCATCGTGCCCGACGAATCGCGCACCTTCGGCATGGAAGGCTTGTTCCGCCAACTCGGCATTTACTCCGCCGTCGGCCAGCTTTACAAGCCGCAGGACGCCGACCAGTTGATGTATTACCGCGAGGATAAATCCGGTCAGGTGTTGCAGGAAGGCATCAACGAGGCGGGCGCGATGTCGTCGTGGATCGCGGCGGCGACTTCCTACAGCAGCAACAATCTGCCGATGATCCCGTTTTATATCTATTACTCGATGTTCGGCTTCCAGCGCTTTGGCGATCTGGCCTGGGCGGCGGGCGATCTGCGGGCGCGCGGCTTCTTGCTGGGCGGCACCGCCGGGCGCACCACCCTGAACGGCGAAGGCTTGCAGCACGAGGACGGCCACAGCCACATCCTGGCCTCGACCATCCCCAACTGCGTGTCCTACGACCCGACCTTCGCTTACGAGGTGGTGGTGATCATCCGCGACGGCCTGCGGCGGATGATGCAGGACCAGGAAGACGTGTATTACTACGTGACCCTGATGAATGAGAACTACCCGCATCCGGCGCTGCCGGAAGGGGCCGAGGACGGCATCATCAAGGGCATGTATCTGCTCACCGACGGCGGCGAAGCCAAGGGGCCGCGCGTGCAGTTACTCGGTTCCGGCACCATCCTGCGCGAGGTGATCGCGGGCGCGGAACTGCTGAAAAATGACTTCGGCGTGACGGCGGATATTTGGAGCGCGACCAGCTTCAACGAACTGCGCCGCGACGGTTTGAGCGCCGAACGCTGGAGCCTGCTGCACCCGACCCAGCCCCGGCGCAAGAGCTACATCGAAAGCTGTCTGGAAGGGCACGACGGGCCGGTGGTGGCTTCGACCGATTACATGCGCGCCTACGCCGATCAGGTGCGGGCTTACATCCCCCGCCGTTACATCGCGCTGGGCACGGACGGTTTCGGCCGCAGCGATTATCGGGTCAACCTGCGGCGGTTCTTCGAGGTGAACCGGTATTACGTCGCGGTCGCCGCGCTCAAGGCGCTGGCCGAAGAGGGTCAGATCAAGGCCGAACACGTCGAGGCGGCGATCAAGCAATACGGTCTCGACACTGAGCGGCCCGATCCCTGGACGGTGTGAACGAAGCGACCCCAACGCCTGCGAGGAATTATCATGAGCCAGATCATTCAAGTGAAAGTCCCGGACATCGGCGACTTCAAAGACGTGCCGGTCATTGACGTGCTGGTCAAGCCCGGCGATACGGTGACCGCCGAACAACCGCTGGTCACCCTGGAATCGGACAAGGCGACAATGGACGTGCCTTCGCCCGCCGCCGGTACGGTGCAGGAGATCAAGATTCACATCGGCGACAAGGTCTCCGAAGGTGCGCTGGTGCTGTTGCTGGAAAGCGCCGACGGCGCCGCCACCGCCCCGCAAACCCAGGCCCCGGCCCCGCCGCCCCCGGCCGCCACCAACTCGCGCGGCGGCGTGGCGGAAGTGCGGGTGCCCGACATCGGCGATTTCAAGGACGTGCCGGTCATCGACGTGCTGGTCAAGCCCGGCGATACGGTGAAAGCCGAACAAGCCTTGCTGACCCTGGAATCCGACAAGGCGACGATGGACGTACCCTCGCCGCTCAATGGCGTGGTGCAGGAGATCAAGGTCAAGGTCGGCGATAAGGTGTCGGAAGGCGCGGTGATCCTGACCTTGTTATCGGGCGATGCCAAGGTGATGCCGGAAACGGCGGTGAAGGCAGCGGACAGCGCCCCGGCGGGCGACAAACCGGCCACCGGGCCGAGCGCCGCCGCGCCCGCCGCGAACGTCGATGAAGGCACCTTCAAGCTGGCCTATGCCGGGCCGGGCGTGCGCAAGCTGGCGCGGGAGCTGGGCGTCGATCTCGGCAAGGTCAAGGGCAGCGGCAAAAACGGCCGTATCGTCAAGGAAGACGTGGAAGGCTTCACCAAGGGCGGCGGTGCGGCAGCGGCTACCACCGGCGCGGCAGCGGGCGGCGGCGTGGGCGGCATCGACCTGTTGCCGTGGCCGCAGATCGATTTCAGCAAGTTCGGGCCGGTGGAAAGCAAGCCGCTGCCCAGAATCAAGAAAATCTCGGCGGCGAACCTGCATCGCAACTGGGTGATGATCCCGCATGTCACCAACCACGACGAGGCCGACATCACCGATCTGGAAGCCTTCCGGGTGCAGCTTAACAAGGAGATCGAAAAGGGCGGCGTCAAGGTCAGCATGTTGTCGTTCATGATCAAGGCGGCGGTGGCGACGCTGAAGAAGTTCCCGGAATTCAACGCCTCGCTCGACGGTGAAAACCTGATCCTCAAGCAGTATTACCACATCGGTTTTGCGGCGGACACGCCGAACGGGCTGGTGGTGCCGGTGATCCGCAACGCCGATCAGAAGGGCGTGGTGGAGATCGCCAGGGAAATGGGCGAACTGGCCAAACTGGCGCGCGAGGGCAAGCTGAAACCGGATCAGATGCAGGGCGGCACCTTCACCATTTCCAGCCTGGGCGGCATCGGCGGCACCTATTTCACCCCGATCATCAATGCGCCGGAAGTGGCGATCATGGGCGTGTGTCGGTCGTACTGGAAACAGGTCTCGCCGGACGGCAAGGAATCGGCCTGGCGGTTCATGCTGCCGCTGTCGCTGTCCTGGGATCACCGGGTGATCGACGGTGCGGGCGCGGCGCGCTTCAACGTCCATTTCGCCAACCTGCTCGCCGACATGCGGCGCATCCTGATCTAGAGGAGTGAGGAATCATGGCAACGATTGAAATCAAGGTGCCCGACATCGGCGATTTTAAGGATGTGCCGGTGATTGAAGTGCTGGTCAAGCCCGGCGATGTGGTCAACCCGGAAGCGGCGCTGATCACGCTGGAGTCGGACAAGGCGACGATGGATGTACCCTCGCCGCAGGGTGGCACCGTCAAGGAGGTCAAGGTCAAGGTGGGCGACCGAGTGGCCGAGGGCGCGCTGATTTTGCTGCTCGACGCCGCTACCGGCGTCGCGCAAACCGTAACCCCGGCGGGCGCCGCGCCACCACCGATGCCACAAGCTGCGCCCGCTGCGCCGGCTCCAGCGGCTGCGGCCGCGCCCGCGTCCCCTGCGGCATCTTACGGCGGCCAGGCCGATGTCGAGTGTGAAATGCTGGTGCTGGGCGCGGGGCCGGGCGGCTATTCGGCTGCGTTCCGTGCCGCCGATTTGGGCATGAAAACCGTGCTGGTGGAGCGCTACGCCACCCTGGGCGGCGTGTGCCTGAACGTCGGTTGCATTCCGTCCAAGGCGCTGTTGCACACGGCGGCGGTGATGGACGAGGCTAAGGCGCTGGCCCATCACGGCATTGAGTTCGGTCCGCCGCAAGTCAACATCGACAAGTTGCGCGGCTTCAAGGATGGCGTGGTCAAGAAATTGACCGGCGGTCTGGCCGGGATGGCGAAAGCCCGCAAGGTGGAGGTGGTGCGTGGGGTCGGTCGTTTCCTCGATCCCCACCATCTGGAAGTGGAACTGACCGACGGCACGGGCCAGGACAAGACCGGCGCGAAGAAAGTGGTGCGCTTTCAGAAGGCGATTATCGCCGCCGGTTCGCAGGCGGTGAAACTGCCGTTCATGCCGGACGACCCGCGCGTGGTCGATTCCACCGGTGCGCTGCTGCTGACGAGTGTACCGAAGCGGATGCTGGTGGTCGGCGGCGGCATCATCGGCCTGGAAATGGCGACGGTGTATTCGACGCTCGGCGCGCGGATTGACGTGGTGGAAATGCTGGATGGGATGATGCTGGGTGCGGATAAGGATTTGGTGAAAGTGTGGGAGAAGGTGAATGCGCCGCGCTTCGACAAGGTGATGCTGAAGACCAAAACCGTGTCCGCCGAAGCCACGCCCGAAGGGATCAAAGTCGGTTTCGAGGGCGAGAAAGCCCCGGCCGAGCCGCAGCTTTACGATCTGGTGCTGGTGGCGGTGGGCCGCAGCCCCAACGGCAAGAAGATCGATGCCGAGAAAGCGGGCGTAACGGTTTCCGATCGGGGCTTCATTGCGGTGGACAACCAGATGCGCACCAACGTCGCGCATATCTTCGCCATCGGCGATATCATCGGTCAGCCGATGCTGGCGCATAAGGCGGTGCATGAGGCGCACGTTGCGGCGGAAGTGGCGGCGGGACAAAAGTCTTTCTTCGACGCTCGCCAGATTCCCTCGGTCGCCTATACCGATCCCGAAGTGGCCTGGGCCGGTAAGACCGAGGATCAGTGCAAGGCGGAAGGGATCAAGTACGGTAAGGCGGTGTTCCCGTGGGCGGCGTCGGGCCGGGCTATTGCCAATGGTCGGGATGAGGGCTTCACCAAGCTGCTATTCGACGAGGCGACCCATCGGGTGATCGGCGGCGGCATCGTCGGCACCCACGCCGGGGATTTGATCGGTGAGGTCTGTCTGGCAGTGGAGATGGGCTGCGATCCGGTGGATATCGGCAAGACCATCCACCCGCACCCGACGTTGTGCGAGTCGATTGGTATGGCGGCCGAGGTGTTTGAGGGTGTTTGTACTGATTTGCCGCCGGTGAGGAAGAAGTAAATTCGTTAATTAGCCCCGGAGGAAAGGGATTTCTTCGGGGTTGGGATGATAAGGGCGGGGAATTTGAACCCGCTATTTTTGTTTATGTTGATACACAGTGGAAAAAAGATAGAAAAATCAGCTTAATTTCATTTGGTTTGGTTTTTTCTGTAAATATACGGAAACTGTATGATCATTTGTTAGGCGTAATCACTGATTGGCCACTATTCAGGTTATAGCGTTAAAAATACATCTAAGATGGTTAACATGAAAAAACTAGCCACAAAAAAATTTCGAGTTAAGCTCTTCAATAAATTGATGAGCATTGCCAGTGCACTTCAAAACATACCTGCGCAGATAACGCCACCGCCCTTCAGACTCATGCAAATTGGCTCGCTGTTTTGGCAATCCCGTGCATTGTATGTAGCAACCAAACTCGAATTGGCTGATGTTCTTGGTGACACCGAGAAAAGCACACAGGAAATCGCCACGGTTTTACAGCTTCATGAAGATCATCTCTACCGATTGATGAGGATGTTAGGTTCAATGGGTATTTTCGATGAAACTGCCCCGCGTGTGTTCAAGAACTCCAAAACATCGGCGTTTCTGCGTCAAGATAACCCCAAAAACGTGCGAGCCATGATCTTAATGCATAACTCACCGGAAATGACTAAACCGTGGATGGAATCTTTGGAGGAAAGTATCCGTGACGGCGGCGTGCCATTCGCCAAAGTGTATGGTGTTGATGTATTTGGCTATATGGATCAGCACAAAAACTTTGATTTACTGTTCTCTCAAGCAATGGACACGGTAGAAAACCTCACTGGTAACTTATTTTTGGAAGATTTTAATTGGGGTCAGTTTGACCATATTATTGACGTCGGCGGTTCCAAAGGCAGCAAAGCCTTATCCATTCTTAAGTCTCACCCCAACCTAAAAGCCATTGTGTTTGACAGGCCACAAATTATCGAAGCCGCCAAAACCCATTGGCAGGGTAAAATAGCCGCCGATATTCTTGCACGCATTGATTTTCAGGGCGGCAATATGTTTGAGTCCCTGCCAGCCGCCTCAGATAATGCCCTCTTCGTGTTTGCTGCCATATTTCATTGTTTAAGTGATGAAGAATGCACAGCCGTATTAAGCAACCTGAAAACAGTGATTGGTAATACCCAATCATCTGTACTTATTGCTGATGCCGTTGCTGAGGAAATCCATATTAATCCAACAATAGCCGCTTTCGACATGCAAATGTTGATTGGCACAACGGGGCGTGAGCGTACACCGAGCGAGTGGAAGCAGTTGTTGGAAAACTCTGGATTTGAAATTGTGGAGATCATGGATGTAAGGACATTTGCCAAATTCATCATCGCCAAACCATTCCAGTCCGGTCTACATGCCTAATATGGCGCTCAAGCGGGATGCGCCTTTTTGTGGCGGTTTTGGAGGGTTGTTTTTTTTCCGACTTCGGTGGCTTCACAACCTTCCGTGACTAGAGAATGAAACTGATATTTATTGTCAAAACCTTCAGCTCGCTATCTCCGTAGTATCCGTTACCCTAACCTATCAAGGCGCTCTCGTTACCATGCCAAATGTCCTGGTGGATACCGGTTCAGCCAGAACCCTCTTTGCCACCGACGTTGTATCCAAGCTTCACATTACGCCCGTTCCATAGGGATTTATCTATATCATTCAAGGCGTTGGCGATAAGGAAATTGTTTTTTCATAGGTACAATAACCACCTTGGATAGCAAGCAAGTCATCAAACAGCTGGAAGCGGATGGCTGGTTTCTGGTGCGGGTCAAAGGATCGCATCACCAGTTCAAGCATCCGACCAAACCAGGTCTGGTGACAGTCAAACATCCTGACAGCGACATTCCCGCCGGTACGCTGAACAGCATTCGCAAGCAGGCGGGCTGGAAATAGGAGGTTTTCATGCGCTTTCCGGTGGTGTTGCATTCCGATGATGGCGTCCGCTTTGGCGTCACGGTTCCTGATTTGCCCGGCTGTTTCTCCGCAGGAGACACCTTCGATGAAGCCCTGGATTCTGTAATCGAGGCCATTGATCTGCATCTGGAGGGCCTGACTGAAGACGGGCAGGATATTCCTACGCCACGTCCGATTATCGAGCATCGTATCCATTCGGATTTTGTGGATGGCGTGTGGGCGGTTGTCGAAGTGGATGTGTCCCGCTTTGAGGGACGCTCCGAGAAAATCAATATCACTCTGCCACACCGCCTGTTGGTGAAGATCGACGCTTACGCTAAAGCGCGCGGCGAAACGCGCTCTGGCTTTTTAGCTGAAGCGGCGCGCGCCGCAATGCGATAAGCACGTAGAGCGGGTTAGCGATAGCTTAGGAACCAGCGTAATCATTTATAAATAGGTACTAAGATGACACGCGATGAAATACTAGCTGATATTCAAAGGGCAATCAGCGAAAACGCTATAAAACTTGATCTATCTGAAAAAAATATTCGAGAAGAATTACCTACTGAAATTGGTCACTTGCATTCTTTGAAAGAATTAAATTTGTCCAATAATCACGGTGTAAAATTACCAGCAGAAATTGGTCAACTTCGGTCATTAACATCACTTAACTTATTTCAAAGCCATGTCCCATTTCTCCCGCCCGAAATCGGAAAACTTCAAGCATTAACACGGTTAGATTTATCACTGAATATACTTGTGAAATTACCCGATGAGCTATTTCAACTGCGCTCATTAACTATGCTTGATTTGTCTGGAAATTATCTAGAATCTTTGCCCAAACAAATTGGACAGCTAGAAGCCTTAATAGAGTTTTATTTTCTGGAAAACCCAATAGAAACACTACCACCTGAAATCGGAAAACTGCGTTTCCTAAAAAAATTAGGCTTAGGATTGACATGCTTGGAAACATTACCACCGGAAATTGGAAATCTCTCCCACTTAACCTCCCTCGATTTGCACGCTACCCACCAATTAAAAGAATTACCAGCCGAAATAGGACAACTCAAATCCCTGAAAGAACTCTATTTACACTTCAATCGACTAAAAGCATTACCACCGGAAATCGGAAAATTAAATTCTTTAACAAAGCTAAACTTGTCAGGTAATCAATTAGAAATATTACCAAATGAAATTGGTTTACTTCATTCTTTGAATGCCCTTGGATTATCAAAAAATCAACTAAGAAAATTACCCTCTGAAATTGGAAATATTTCTCTTTTAAAAGAGCTTACTTTAGCAAATAATCGATTAGAAAATTTGCCAGCAGAAATAGGTCAGCTTCATTTGCTGCCAGAGATTGATTTATCAAATAATCAGCTTATCTCATTACCAAAAGAAATAGGTTTTCTAAAAAATTTAACAAAATTAGCTTTAGCAAAAAATAAATTACAAGCACTGCCTTATGAAGTTTCACAGCTTGAACATTTAGAAATGCTGGATTTATCAGATAATCCAATAGCAGCGTTACCAAACAGTTTTAATCAATTAAAAAACTTGCTGATTTTAGATTTGCGTAACACGCCAATAAGCAACTCAGAAGTACCCGCATTTATTCGACAATCAGATGGGATTTATTTTTCACGCTATATTTCTGAAATATTGGGGCGTTTAAATTTAAATCCGAAGTGCGAATATATTTATGATCACTTAAAAAACATATTAACACGGCCAGAGCGTAGGGCAGATTAGCGATAGCGTAATCCGTCAATTTTGGTGGGTTTTCAAAAGGTGGATTATGGCCTTTCATCCTAATCCATCCTATGATAGTCCGTGAAAACGGAACGGTGGATTCCCATCGTTGCTTGCTCGGTGCGAAGTGCCGCACAACCAGTGGATCAAGCTGACATTGGTTATTAAAGCCTGCGGTTTTTCTGCTGCTGATTAGGTATTTTCTGAATGATGGCTGCATCAATCTACCCAGCTTCCGAATATCTCCGCCCGTGGAAACTCACGACACTTTTAGTTGGCATTGGGTTGCTCATAGTCGGTTCATATTACATGCCCGCGCCTGACTGGGATATTCCTATTAGCTTCATTATGGCTGGCTGTACTTATCTGACAGCGCCTTGGAGTATGCGTATTCTGCTTGAACATCACTGGCGTTTCTTCCCATTAATGGCTTTGGTCACATGGTTTTCGGTCGATGGTGGCTACGCTATTTATTGTAGGAGTTACGCAGTTGGATCTGATGGAGTAAAAGGACGGAATGAATCCAGCGAAAGTGAC
>APMI01010278.1_pt1 | contig 27717 bp, 24 predicted proteins | sample 667938 | NCBI WGS metagenome assembly APMI01 (sample SAMN01084076, study PRJNA167559) | wastewater metagenome | biome: Wastewater | place: Denmark: Ejby Moelle, Odense | collected 2011-11-28
CTTCAACGATGCCCGCCGCTTTGGCGCGATGGACCTTATGGCGACGGCCACCGCGGGGCACCACTCGCTGCTTGCCAGCCTTGGGCCAGAGCCATTCGGCAACGACTTTTCCGAAACCTATCTGGCGGGGCGGTTGGCGGGCAAAGCCACGCCAATCAAATCGGCCCTTCTGGATCAGCATGTCGTGGCGGGCCTGGGCAATATCTATGTCTGCGAGGTGCTGCACCGCGCCGGAGTCAGCCCCCTTCGCCTTGCCCGTGACCTTACGTCACGCGAGATGGGCACCTTGGTGCCCCTGATCCGCGATGTGCTTGGCGAGGCAATCGAAGCAGGTGGCTCCTCTTTACGCGACTACCGGCAGGCCGATGGTGAGTTGGGATATTTCCAGCATAATTTCAGGGTTTACGACCGTGAGGGGGCACCCTGCCCGACCCCCGGCTGCAACGGCACGATCACGCGAACCGTACAAGCGGGGCGGTCCTCGTTCCATTGCCCGACCTGCCAGAGATGACTTGATCCCTATCCGCTTGATGCTAGGACAGGCGCGAGCAAAAGGAGACGCCGCATGGCCTATGAGACGCTGATCGTCGAGATCGAGGATGACATTTGCCTCATCCGCCTCAACCGTCCCGATGCGATGAACGCCCTGAACAGCACGCTGATGCGCGAATTGGTCGGCGCACTGACAACCGCCGACCGCAACGACAAGGTGCGCTGCATCGTGCTGATCGGGTCGGACAAGGCCTTTGCTGCGGGCGCCGATGTCAAGGAAATGGCTGGCAAATCCTATGCCGACATTCTGTTCGACAATCTGTTCGGCGCCGAGGCCGAGGCGATTGCAGCCGTGCGCAAGCCCATTATCGCTGCCGTTGCAGGCTATTGCCTGGGTGGCGGGTGTGAGCTTGCCATGATGTGCGACTTCATCATTGCAGCGGATACGGCCAGGTTCGGCCAGCCCGAAATCAACCTTGGTATCGTCGCCGGCATGGGCGGCACCCAGCGCCTGACTCGCGCTGTCGGCAAGGCCAAGGCGATGGACATGAACCTGACGGGCCGCTTCATGGATGCGGCCGAGGCCGAGCGCGCCGGCCTGGTCAGCCGGGTCGTTCCGGTGGCGCAACTAAAGGACGAGGCGATGAAGGCCGCGACGAAAATCGCCGAGAAATCGATGCTGACGGCCATGGCAGTCAAAGAATCGGTCAACCGCGCTTTCGAGACAACGCTGCGCGAAGGCCTGCTGTTCGAACGACGCTCCTTCCACGCGATGTTTGCGACCGACGACCAGAAGGAAGGCATGGCTGCATTCATCGAAAAGCGCCAGCCGCAATTCCGCGACCGCTGATTCCCGTTGCAATTCCGGGCAGGGCACGGTAAGCGCCCCGCCACATGCGCGTGGGCCCGCTTAGGCAAGATGATTCCCGTTTCTTGAAACGGGGCCTCAGGGTTTTCGCACGACCGTAACAACGCAAGATCCTGAGAGAGCCAATGGCCAATACCGAACAGTCCAAGAAGCGCGCCCGCCAGTCCGAAGCCCGCTATGCCGTGAACAAGGCGCGCCGCTCGCGCATCCGCACCTTCGTCCGCAAGGTTGAAGAAGCCATCGCCTCGGGTGATTCTGCCGCCGCCGTCGAAGCCCTGAAGAACGCCCAGCCCGAACTGGCCCGTGGCGTCACCAAGGGCGTGCTGCATAAAAACACCGTGTCGCGCAAGATCTCGCGCCTCGCCTCGCGCGTGAAGGCGCTGTCGGTCAAGGCCTGATCGGACGGTCCGGCCGACCGTCTGTCGTGCTGCAAGGGCGCTGCCGAAAGGCGGCGCCCTGTTCATTTTTCGACCTGTGCTTTCTTCCCCGGCGCAACCATTCCGTTGCCGATTTGCACTGCTCGGCGGATTCGCCCGGCCTACCCGCTGTCAAGCAGATAGTTCAGTTGCGAAGCCGGGCAGAGGCAGGCTAGCGTCATCTTACGATTCACTTCGTCTTGGGGGACATGACGCGATCAAAACAGGGGCCAACGGGTAGTGCTGCCGCATAAAATAACCCGAATGCCAGATAAAACTGTTCATGATCAGTCGGTTGTGTTGTCTGCACCTTTGTGCAGCATATAGGCATATTCAAGGGGCCGCCTGTCGTTCCGGCAGGAGTGCCTGTTGTTTGGTTTGGCCGGAACGGCCTTTGGCAACCTTGGCAATCGGCCAAGGGCGTTAAGGGTTGCAAGGCACCTCAGGATGACGTTCGTCGCGGGAAAGATAATCAGGATGCCGCCGCTGCTGGCAAGGCATTCGGGGACGGATGGACAGATGACCAAAGACGCCTGGGGCAGGGTGCGTGAGCAGTTGATCACTCGGATCGGCAAAAACAACTACACCACATGGATCGAACCGATCAGGCTTGCTTCTGTCGAGGGTGATGTTGCGCGCTTTGAAGTGCCCACCACCTTTTTTGGCGACTGGGTGTCGCGCAATTTCGGTGACCACATCATCAGCCATTTGTCGGCGAACGACAGCACGGTTTCCCGGCTGGAGTTTTTTGTGCCCGCAAAAAACCGTGCTCCGGCTGGCGAGGCCACGAAAAAGCCTGCTCCGCGCGCCGTTACGCGCAGCCGCGTTTCCGACGAAGATCTGCCCGGCGCCACGCTGGACGCCCGTTTCACCTTTGACAGTTTCGTGGTTGGCAAGCCGAACGAGTTGGCCCATGCCGCTGCCCGCCGCGTGGCCGAGGGCGGCCCTGTCACCTTCAACCCGTTGTTCCTTTATGGCGGCGTTGGGCTCGGCAAGACGCACTTGATGCATGCCATCGCGCATGAATTGCAGGCCCGCCAACCCGAGTTGCGGGTGCTGTATCTGTCGGCCGAACAGTTCATGTACCGATTTGTTCAGGCCCTGCGCGACAAGCAGATCATGGATTTCAAAGAGCTGTTTCGCTCGGTTGATGTGCTGATGGTTGATGATGTGCAATTCATCGCCGGCAAGGACAGCACGCAGGAAGAATTCTTTCACACGTTCAATGCCCTGATCGACCAGAACAAGCAGATCGTGATTTCGGCCGACCGCGCCCCGGGCGAGATCAAGGATCTGGAAGAGCGTATCAAGTCGCGCTTGCAATGCGGGCTGGTGGTGGACCTGCACCCCACCGATTATGAGCTGCGCCTCGGCATTCTTCAGCAGAAGGCCGAGTTCTACCGCAGCCAATACAAAGGCCTGCAAATCGCCCATGGTGTGCTGGAGTTTCTGGCCCACCGCATCACCACCAACGTCCGTGTTCTGGAAGGCGCGCTGACCCGCCTCTTCGCCTTTGCCAGCCTTGTCGGGCGCGAAATCACGCTGGATCTGGCGCAAGATTGCCTGGCCGACATCCTGCGCGCCTCGGATCGCAAGCTGACCATCGAAGAGATTCAGCGTAAGGTGGCCGAACATTATAACGTGCGCCTGTCCGACCTGATCGGGCCAAAGCGGCTGCGCACCATCGCCCGCCCCCGCCAGGTGGCAATGTATCTGGCCAAGCATCTGACGCCCCGCAGCCTGCCCGAAATCGGGCGCCGTTTCGGCGGGCGCGATCACACCACGATCATGCACGGCATCCGCAAGATCGAAGAGCTGATGGCCATCGACAGCCAGTTGAATGACGACCTGCAACTGCTGCGTCGCCTGCTGCAAGGCTAGAGCCAGCCTTGGACGAAATGCCACCTGCCTGCGGTGGTGCGACCCTTGACTGCCCGATGAAAGGCCCACAAAGTCGGGCAAAATGCTTGGACCCGGCGATTGCCGGCTATGTCGGTGTCACCCTGTTGGCCCGGCGGGGGATGGAAGATGAAACTTTCGATTGAACGCGGGACACTGCTGAAAGCCCTGGCTCAGGCCCAATCGGTCGTGGAACGGCGCAACACCATTCCAATTCTGGCCAACGTCCTGATCGAGGCCGATGGGGCGCAGGTTTCGTTCCGCGCGACCGACCTCGATATCGAGGTGGTGGACCGCGCCGCCGCCATGGTGGAGCGGGCCGGGGCGACCACGGTTTCGGCGGTCATGCTGCATGAGATCGTGCGCAAATTGCCCGATGGGGCCCTGGTCAACCTGACCGAAGATGGTGCAGCGGGCCGCCTGACGGTGACTGCGGGCCGATCGACCTTCTCTTTGGCGACACTGCCGAAAGAAGATTTCCCGGTGATGGCAACCTCGGAATATACGACGAACTTCTCGGCCAAGGCAGCAGACCTGCGCCGTCTGTTCGACAAGGCGAAGTTTGCCATTTCGACGGAGGAGACCCGTTATTACCTGAACGGGGTTTACATGCACACCGCCACCGGCGAGGGCGGCCCCGTCCTGCGCTGTGTGGCAACCGATGGCCACCGGCTGGCGCGGATTGACGCTGCCCTGCCCGAAGGGGCGACCGGCATGCCAGGCGTGATCGTGCCGCGCAAGACCGTGAATGAGCTGCGCAAATTGCTGGATGACGATGATGCCAGCATCGCGGTTTCGGTTTCCGAAACGAAGGTTCGGTTTGCGACCCCCGCGATCACGCTGACCTCGAAAGTGATCGATGGCACCTTCCCGGATTACACCCGCGTCATCCCGCAGCAGAATACCCGGCGGCTGGAGGTGGACGCCAGCGAATTCGCCAAAGCGGTGGACCGCGTGGCCACCGTGTCGTCCGAACGCAGCCGTGCCGTAAAGCTGACGCTGGACGAAGACCGGCTGGTCCTGTCGGTCAACGCGCCAGATTCCGGCGCCGCTGAAGAGGAACTGGCCGTCGCCTATGGTGATGAGCATCTGGAGATCGGCTTCAACGCCAAATACCTTTTGGAAATCGCCAGCCAGGTGGATCGCGAGAACGCCGTTTTCCTGTTCAATTCCTCGGCCGATCCGACGCTGATGCGTGAGGGCAATGACACTTCGGCGGTTTATGTTGTCATGCCGATGCGTGTCTGAGCGGGCCGTACCTTGAACCGATGAAAGGGGCTGGCTTTGGCTGGTCTCGCGATCACCTCCTTGAAATTGGGGCACTTCCGCAGCCACCGGGCGACGCGGCTGGAGTTTGACGGCCGCCCTGTCGCTCTGATCGGGCCGAATGGCGCGGGCAAGACCAATATCCTTGAGGCAGTTTCCCTGCTTTCCCCCGGGCGTGGCTTGCGTCGGGCCGCAACTGACGACCTGGCCCGCAAACCAGAAGGGCTTGGCTGGCGGATAGAGGCCAGTTTGCGCGGAATGAGCGCCGATCACCTGATCGAAACCGGTGCGGAAATCGGCGAGGCCCGCATGCTGAGGATCGACGGAAAGGCTGCCCCTCAATCGGCATTGGGTCGAATCTGCCGTGTCCTTTGGCTGGTTCCAGCCATGGATCGCCTGTGGATCGAGGCCGCAGAAGGGCGCCGGAGATTTCTTGACCGCATTGCGCTCTCGTTCTTTCCCGACCATGCCGAACAGTCGCTTGGTTATGATAAGGCAATGCGTGAGCGTAACCGCCTGCTGAAGGAAGGGGTCGTCGATGCCCGCTGGTATTCCGTGCTGGAGGGCCAGATGGCCGAAACCGCCACAATGGTCATCACGAACCGTCGCGCGGCACTAACGCGGCTGGCGCTGGCCCAGAGCGGTGCCGCAAGCAGCTTTCCCCGTGCTGACCTCGCGCTGTCTGGACCAGAGGGGAGCGAAGACGATGATCCTGCCTCCCTCCCCCATATCTGGGCCGAAGCCCGGCGTCGAGATATGGCCGCCGGGCGCACGCTGGCCGGTCCGCATCGCAGTGATCTGCGTGCCATTTACGCCAGCAAGGGTGTTCCTGCCGATCAATGTTCCACCGGAGAGCAGAAAGCTCTGTTGATCAGCCTGATCCTTGCCAATGCCCGCGCGCTGGCCGTCGATCTGGGCAAGGCGCCGGTGCTGCTGCTGGACGAGGTTGCGGCCCATCTCGACGCCGATCGCCGCGCCGCGCTATATGACGAGATCTGCGCCCTTGGTGCCCAGGCCCTGATGACCGGCACCGAAGCTGCGTTGTTTGACGCGCTTGGCAACCGGACACAGATTATTTCGGTGGAAGACATCGACGGTATATCAAGGGTTTCCCCATGACTCCGCAACGTGTGACCCTGATCACCCTTGGCGTCGCCGACTTGACCGCCGCCAAGAGATTTTATGCTGCCCTAGGCTGGAACGAGCACGGCCAAGGTCAGGCGGGCGTCGCCTTCTATCAGATGCACGGCGCAGTTCTGGCCTTGTTCGGTCTGGCCGATCTGGCCGCAGATCAGGGTCGGCCAGATGCGGCTTTGGGCACGAGTGCCGTGACACTGGCTCAGAACTTTACGACCGAGGCCGAGGTGGACGCGGCCTATGCCGCGGCTTTGGCCGCTGGCGGCAGCGCGCTCAAACCGCCGCAAAAGGTGTTCTGGGGCGGCTATTCCGGCTATTGGGCCGACCCTTGGGGCCATGTCTGGGAGGTGGCAATGAACCCGTTCTGGCCCCTGGCCGCAGATGGCAGCCTGACCTTGCCACAGGAGGCATCGTGACCGTTACCCTGCAACAGCTCGGCATCTATGCGCTTGGCATGGCCGGTCTTTGGGCAGTTCCCGGCCCGGTCTGGGTTGCGTTGACGGCACGCGCCTTGTCTGGCGGCTTTCGCGCCGCCTGGCCGCTGGCCGTCGGCGTGGCGCTTGGCGATCTTGTCTGGCCGCTGGCCGCCGTATTGGGGCTTGGCTGGATCGAAAGCGTCTATGGAGATTTTCTCAGCCTGCTGCGCTGGGTTGCCGCCGTGGTCTTTCTGATCATGGGTATCATGTTGATCCGCAAACCGGCGGCGACCGTGAACGCGGACAGCCGGCTGACCAAGCCGGGCCTTTGGGCCGGATTTTCGGTTGGTGTCGCGGCGGTGATCGGCAACCCCAAGGCAATCCTGTTCTATATGGGCGCGCTGCCCGGATTTTTCGATCTGGGCAAGCTGACGGCGCTGGACATCGCCGCGATCATCGCCATTTCGGCCTTTGTGCCGATGCTGGGAAACCTTGGCCTTGCCCTGTTTCTGGACCGCGCCAGACAGGTGCTGTCCAGCCCGCAAAGCATACGTCGGCTGAATATCATCTCTGGTTGCCTGCTGCTTTGCGTGGCGGGGGTAATTCCCTTCCTGTGACCCCAAATCTTGTGCCGAAGGGGTGACATTGCGTGCCCCAACCGCTATAAGTCGCGGGCAATATCAAGGGTTCCCCACGCATGGCCGACGCGCCCAAGAAACCCGCCGAATACGGCGCCGATTCCATCAAGGTTCTCAAGGGGTTGGAGGCGGTTCGCAAACGCCCCGGCATGTATATCGGCGATACTGACGACGGGTCGGGCCTGCACCATATGGTCTATGAAGTCGTCGATAACGGCATCGACGAGGCTTTGGCCGGTCATGCCACCGAAGTCACGGTGATCATCCACGCCGACGACAGCGTTTCGGTGCGCGACAACGGGCGCGGCATTCCGGTGGACATTCACCCGGAAGAGGGCGTTTCTGCGGCCGAGGTCATCATGACCCAGCTGCATGCGGGCGGCAAATTCAACAACACCGATGACAGCGGCAACGCCTACAAGGTCTCGGGCGGCCTGCATGGCGTGGGCGTGTCTGTAGTGAACGCCTTGTCGGAATGGCTGGAGCTGACCGTCTGGCGCAACGATACCGAATACCGTGCCCGGTTCGAGGATGGCGACTGCACGGTGCATGTGCATGAGGTCGGCGCGGCCCCCGGCCAGCGCGGCACGCGCGTGCGCTTTCTTGCCAGCTCCAAGGTCAACCGCCCGGACGGCACGTTCTCGAATCTCGACTATAGTTTCAAGACCCTGGAAAACCGGCTGCGCGAGCTGGCCTTCCTGAATTCCGGTGTCCGCATCATTCTGGAGGATGAGCGTCACGCCGAACCGCAGCGGGTCGAGCTGTTCTATGACGGCGGGGTGCGTGAGTTCGTCAAGTTCCTTGACCGCTCCAAGCAAGCCGTGATGCCTGAACCGATCTATATGGTCGGCGAAAAGAACGGTATCGGGGTAGAGGTCGCCATGTGGTGGAACGACAGCTATCACGAAACCGTACTGCCGTTCACTAACAACATTCCGCAGCGTGATGGCGGCACCCATCTGGCCGGTTTCCGCGGCGCGCTGACCCGCACGATCACCAGTTATGCCCAGTCTTCCGGCATCGCCAAGCGCGAGAAGGTCGATTTTACCGGCGATGATGCCCGTGAAGGGCTGACCTGCGTTTTGTCCGTCAAGGTGCCGGACCCGAAATTCTCCAGCCAAACCAAGGACAAGCTGGTTTCCAGCGAAGTACGCCCGGCGGTCGAGAACCTGGTCAACGAGAAACTGGCCGAATGGTTCGAGGAAAACCCCGGCCCTGCCAAAGTCATCGTCGGCAAGATTGTCGAGGCGGCACTGGCGCGCGAAGCGGCCCGCAAGGCCCGCGAGCTGACGCGCCGCAAGACCGCGCTGGATGTGGCCAGCTTGCCCGGCAAACTGGCCGATTGTCAGGAACGCGATCCCGCGAAGTCAGAGTTGTTTCTGGTCGAGGGTGACTCGGCTGGCGGCTCTGCCAAACAGGGCCGCAGCAGGTCCAACCAGGCTGTTCTGCCCCTGCGTGGGAAAATCCTGAACGTAGAGCGCGCCCGGTTTGACCGGATGCTTTCCAGCCAGGAGATCGGCACCCTGATCACCGCGCTTGGCACCGGGATCGGACGGGATGAGTTCGACATAGGCAAGCTGCGCTACCACAAGGTCGTCATCATGACAGACGCCGACGTGGATGGTGCGCATATCCGCACGCTGCTGCTGACCTTTTTCTTCCGCCAGATGCCGCAATTGATCGAGGGGGGCTACCTCTACATCGCGCAACCGCCGCTTTACAAAGTGGCGCGCGGCAAGTCCGAGGTCTATCTGAAGGATCAGGCGGCCTTGGATGATTATCTGATCGAAATGGGTCTGGAGGGCGCCGTCTTGCGGCTGCCATCGGGTGAGGAGATCGCGGGGGCTGACCTTGCCCGCGTGGTCGAGGGTGCCCGCTCGTTCCGGCGCGTGCTGGATGCCTTCCCCACCCATTACCCGCGCAACATTCTGGAACAGGCGGCCCTTGCCGGTGCCTTTGACCCCGGCAGCGCCGATAACGATCTGGCGGCGGTGGCCGAGGCCGTGGCGCACCGGCTGGACCTTGTTGCCGTCGAATATGAAAAGGGCTGGTCAGGCCGCATCACGCAAGACCACGGCATCCGCCTGTCCCGCGTGTTGCGCGGCGTGGAAGAGTTGCGCACGCTGGACGGCGCCGTGCTGCGTTCGGGCGAGGCACGCAAGCTCAGCCAGATTTCCGGCCAGAACCGGGACATCTATCGCAACCCTGCCCGGCTGATCCGCAAAGAGCGTGAACAGCTGATCCATGGTCCGATCGACCTGCTGAAGTCGATCCTGGCCGAAGGTGAAAAGGGCCTGACACTGCAACGCTATAAGGGGTTGGGAGAGATGAACCCCGAGCAGCTTTGGGAAACCACGCTGGACCCGGAGGCCCGCACCCTCTTGCAGGTCAAGGTCGATGACCTGGCCGAGGCGGACGACATCTTCTCGAAGCTGATGGGCGATGTGGTCGAGCCGCGACGGGAGTTCATTCAGGCCAACGCCCTGACCGTGGAAAATCTGGACTTCTAAAGAAACGGGGCCGAACGGCCCCGTTTTTAATCGGCATGAACCGCCGGTGCCGGACCGGACTGCGCCCCCGGCCGCCGCAATGTCAGCGCAAGCGGTATGGCCGCCAGGGTCATGATCAGCATCAGTTTGAAATCATTGATATAGCTGATCATCGCCGCCTGGACGTTCACCAGATTATCCAGAAGCTGCAACGACTGCGCATCCCCTACCAATGCGCCGGGCAGGGCTTGCCGCAGTGCGGGGCTGGTTTGCGTCAGGGTCCCTGCAATCTCCATGTGATTGATCTGTACGTTCCGGGTCAGCATCAAGGTCACCACGGAAATGCCGATGGACGAGCCGATGTTGCGCACCAGACTGTAAAGACTGGTCGCATCGGCCCGGAACCGGACCTCGATGGTGGCAAAGGTCACGGTGGACAGCGGCACGAACACCAGCCCCAATCCCAACCCCTGCACAACACCCGAGACGACAATCAGATGGTCGTCCATCTGCGGCGAGAACCCGATCATCACCCAAAGGGACAGCGCAATCAGCCCAAGCCCGGCCGACACCAGAAGGCGCGGGTCGATCAGCCGCACCAGCCGTCCCACAACCAGCATCGAAATCATCGTGCCCACCCCGCGCGGGGCCATGACCAAGCCGGTCTGAAGGGCTGAATGACCAAACAGGCGCGACAGCATCGGCGGCAAAAGGGCAAGGCTGGCCAGCAGGATGATGCCGACGATGAAGATGAACACCAGCCCGGTGATGAAATTGCGATCCGTGAACATGCGTGGATCAAGGAAAGGTTGCTCGGTCGTCAGGATATGAACGACGAATACCCAGAAGCCGACCGCTGACAAAAATAGCCAGATCCAGGTTTCATAGGCGTTGAACCAGTCAACCTCGCCACCGCGGTCCAGCATCATCTGCAAAGCGCCGATACCCAGCGAAAGCATGGCAAAACCGAAGACATCAAAGCGGCGCAACCGCACGGTGCTGCGCGGCAGATAGGCCGCACTGCCCAGAAAGGCGATCAACCCCAGTGGCAGGTTGATCAGGAACACCCAGCGCCAGTTATAGAATTCGGTCAGCCATCCGCCCAAAGCCGGGCCGACAATAGGCCCCACCATGATGCCAGCGCCCCACATCGCCATGGCCTGACCGGCCTTTTCGCGGCTGTTGATATCCAGCAGAAAGGTCTGAGACAGCGGCACCACGGCAGCACCGAAAACGCCCTGCAATACGCGGAACAGCACCATCGAGGGCAAGCTCCAGGCCAGACCGCAGGCGACCGAGGCGACCACGAAGCCGACGATGGAAACCAGAAACAGCTCTCGTTTGCCGATCCTGTCCGACAGCCAGCCCGTCACAGGCGTCATGATTGCCGCAGCAACGATATAGCTGGTCAGAACCCAGCTTATCGTATCCTGCGAGGCCCCCAGATCGCCCACCATCGACGGCAGCGCCACATTGGCGATTGTCGTGTCCAACACCTGCATGATCGTCGCCAGCATGATTGCCAGCGTGATCAGGCCCTTGTGCGGAACCTCGGCAGGGGTTGGGGCGGCCGCCGCGGTCATTGTGTGACGGCGCCCGCGACAGCCGCACCAGCCGGGGCATTAACCGAACTGGTGTTCACCACTACCTCGGCCGACAGGCCAGAGGCCAGCAGCGGCGCGTTCGATGGGTCGATCAATTCAATCCGTACCGGAACGCGCTGTTCGACCTTGACCCAGTTCCCCGTCGCATTCTGTGCGGGCAAAAGCGAAAACTCCGCCCCCGTCCCGGCACCGATCGCCATGACCTTGCCCTCCAGCCGCGTTCCACGAGAGGCGTCCAGCACCACTTCGACCGGCTGGCCAACGCGGATATCAGCCAGTTGGGTTTCCTTGAAGTTCGCCTCAACCCAGGTTTCGCCCGTCTCGACCAAGGTAAAGGCGGTCTGGCCCGCCGCCACCATCTGGCCCGTGCGGAAGGAAGAGGCCTGATAGATCACGCCATCGGCGGGTGCATGAACCTCGGTCTGTTTCATGTCATAGGCAGCCCCGTCGCGGGCAACCAGGGCGGCCTGCACCTCGGGGTGCTCATCTACCGCAGCCTCCGGGTCGCCCCCCAGAGCGGCAAGGGCGGCCTGCACGCCGATATCCGCCGCCGCCGCCTGTTCTGCCGCCGATCTCGCAGCATGGCGGGCATCATCCAACGAAGAATCCGTGGCGACCCCCTTGGTTGCCAAGGCTGATTGCCGCGTCAGATTGGTGGCCTGATATTCGGCAGTATCATGGGCCAGCTTGGCTTGTGCGACGGCCTCGGCATAGGCGGCCTTCAACCGCTGCACGTCCAGCCGCGCTGCCTCCAGCCCAACCTCGGCCCGCCGCAGCGCGATCCGAGAGGGCTCGGGGTCAATGCGGAACAACAGATCACCGGCCTTGACCGGCTGGTTGTCGGCCACCTCGACCGAAATCACCCGCCCGCCAAGTTGCGAGGCAACCGAAAGGCGCGCCTGATGCAGATAGGCGTTGTCGGTCTTTTCCTTGCCACCCGACGTCATCCACCATACGCCCGCAGCCACCACAAGCAGCACTGGAACGCTGGCCATCAGGAAAGTGCGCTTCAGGCGTGACCGCCGCTGCGGCAAGACAGCAGAAACGGGTTCTGCGTTATCGGTTGTCATCTTGCTTAACTCCTTGTGCCACCTGACCGGCAGCCTCGTTCAGATTGGCGATCACCCTGGCAAGCCCCCCCAGCAAGGCCTGACGCTGCTCGACGATCAGCCCCGCCAACGCCTCGCCGTACACCTCGTCAGCCATGGCCCGGATCTCGGCATGGACTGCGCGGGCACGGTCGGTCGGCATCACCAGCTTGACCCGGCGGTCCTGCGGATCAGGCCGACGTTCGACCCAGCCCGAAGCCTCCATACGATCTACCAGGCGCGATACGCTGATCGGCTCGATTTCCAGCAGGTCGGCCAGTCGCGCCTGCGTGGTCGCCTCGCCACATTTGGTCACCGTGACCAGCATCCGCCATTGCGCCGACGACAGGCCATGGCGGCTTACGCGCCGCTCAAAGGCCTTGCGCACGGCACGCGCGGCTTCGTGCAATAGAATCCCCAGACTGTCGCTACGATTTTCCATAAGCGCGACATATAATAAGCACGCTTATAATCAATCTGCACAAACGCACATCTCTGCTTTTGCTCGGGTCCGATGCGCACATCGATCCCCAGTCTGCTTCATGTAACCAAAGTGAGGAATCCGAAGGGTTTCTGGTCCCTACGGTGTGGCGACCGCACCTGCCCGGAATTCGACGCCCCGTTCCTGCCGCCCCCTCATTGAACGACGGCCGCGTGACAAACCACAATCAACCTCCGGCAAACACGACGGGTTCAGGGGACCAATAGGGAGCTGGGCATTCGCCTGTTGCGGAACAGAAGCGTTCAACCCTGGCCCCGCCATGGCACCAGCGCACGCTCGGCAATTCGCATCAGGATATCGATGCCATAGCCGATCACGCCGATCAGGATGATACCCATGACCACGATGTCGGTCAGTTGGAACTTCGAGGCGACAAGGATCATCATCCCCGCCCCTTTTTCGGCCGCGACCAGTTCGGCCGCAACCACCGTCCCCCAGCACACGCCCAGCGCCACGCGCAGGCCAGTGAAGATGTCGGGGAGGGAATTGGGAATGATCACATGCCACAACACCTGCGACCTTGATGCGCCAAGACTATAGGCGGCGTGAATCTTGGACAATTTCACCCCCGTCACTCCGGTGCGCGCGGCGATGACCATGATCCAGAGGGCGGCAAGAAACAGCAGAATGATCTTGCCCGCCTCCCAGATGCCGAACCAGATGATGATCAGAGGGATCAGCGCCAGCGGCGGCACCGGCCGCATGAATTCGACGATCGGGTCGAACCATCCCCTGAACCATGACGAAAGTCCCATGCCGTAGCCAAGCGGAATGCCGACCAGCGCGCCCAGCGCAAGACCCGCCAGCACCCGCCACAGCGAAAAGCCCAGATGCGCCCACAGCGAATGGTTCTGATAGCCGCTCTGCGCAATCTCGGCCAGCCGGGCAGCCACGGCCTCGGGGGCTGGCAGCCAGATCGGCTCCATCTGCCAGCCGGCGTCTGGCGTGAAAGACAGCGAGCCCTTGGGCGTCAGCACCACGCTGCCATCCGCAACCCTTACGGGCTGACCGACCGTGATCGGCTGACCATTCACCGCGATGACCCGCGCGCCCGGCCCATCGTTCTCGACGACCTTGAGCAGCGCACTGCGCCAGGCGACCGCAGTTGCGGCATCGGTGCGGGCTGGGCCGCTGCCCCCAGCAACCTCTGGCAGCGCGGCTTTGTCGCCGGGGCGGCTGACGCGGACGGCAACCGTCGCATCGCCCGTAGCCCCGGTTGCATCCTGCGCAGTATAGGTAAACTGCGCCTCGCCCGTAAACGGCCCGGGCACATGCAGCGGCACCAGTTTCGACCCGGTAAAGGCCCCCCAGATCAGAAAGATCGCCAAAACCGACAGGACCGAAGCCAGGCGGTTCGGGCGGATGCTGACCGCATCGCCGAAGGTAACTGAAGGCGCTTTGCGGTTCACAACGCGGCCCAGAGCCCAGGCCAGCACGAAAAGGGCAACATAGGTGGCAAGAACGATCATGCTGCCACCTCTGACCGGCCCATGATTTCCTCTTCCATCCCCCAGATCAGCGACAACACTTCGTCGCGGGTGGCGATGAAATCGGGGCGTTTCTTGATCTCGCGCAGATCCGCGTCCACACCCGCATCGGCAAAGGGCAGCCGGTATTCGCGGAAGATACGGCCGGGGCGCGGGGCCATCACGATCAGCCGCTCACCCAGAAGCAACGCCTCTTCGACCGAATGGGTGATCAGAACTACGGTCTTGCCGGTTTCCTTCCACAGCTTCAGCACAAGACCCTGCATCTTTTCCCGCGTCAGCGCATCCAGCGCGCCAAGGGGTTCATCCATCAGGATCAGGTCGGGGTCATTGGCAAGGCAACGTGCCAGCGCCACGCGCTGCTGCATCCCGCCCGACAATTCATAAACCGGCTTTTCGGCGAAATCGGCAAGCCCGGTCAGCGACAGCAGGCGGTTCGTCACCTGATCTCGTGCACTGCTGGCCACGCCCTTCATGCGCGGCCCAAAATCCACGTTGCGCCGCACGCTCATCCATTCGAACAGCGCGCCTTGCTGGAACACCATGCCGCGATCCGGCCCCGGGCCCTGCACCTGCCGCCCCTCAAGCGTTACCCTGCCTTCGGTTGGGCTCAGAAACCCGGCAAGGACGTTCAGCAGCGTTGTCTTGCCACAGCCCGAAGGGCCTAGGATCGAAACCAGTTCTCCCTTGGCGATCGACAGCGAGACATTCTTCAGCGCCAGCGTCGGCTGGCGTCCGGGCGGAGCGAAGGTCATGGAAAGACCCTCGATGTTCAGGCCGGTCATCTTCTTTCCTTTCAACGGCATGGACGGCGCAGGTGACCCACGCCGCCCCTGTCCGCTTCACGTCACGATCAAAGTTTCGAGGCCGCTTCCAGATAGCTGGCATCGACAACGCCGTCATAGCTGTCCAGCGCGGCGGGAATGTTGCCACTGGTCACGAAGAAATCGGCCACGCTTTTCAGATAGGCCTGCAATCCGCCGCCCAGCCATTTGTCCGATAGCTTTTCCTCGACCGTGGGCAGGGCAAAGCCCTTCAACTGGTCGGCCGTACCCGCTTCGTCCAGACCGGAATCCTTGGCCAGAACCGGAATGAAGCCTTCGGGCGCGGCGGCATAGGCGGCATTTTCATCGTTCACCACCTTGAGGAACTTTGCCACCAGATCGGGGTTTTCGGCGGCAAAGGCGCCTGGGGTCGCGATCACGTCAAAGATCCGGATGCCAAGCTCTTCCTTCTCGGCGCCAGTCAATAGGACGTTGCCGTATTCCTTGGCACGGGCCAGCGACCCGCCCCAGCCGCAGAACACATCGATATTGCCCTGCGCAATGGCCGCAGCCGCATCGGGGGGCGTCAGGTCAACCACCTGCAACTGTGCAGCAGTCAGACCGAAATGCTCGATCTGTTTGAGAAAGCCGTAATGCGCGGCGGTGCCCAGCGGAACGCCCACCTTCTTGCCCACCAGCTCGGTCGCGGCATTGTCCTTGGTGATTTCAAGGTCCTTGCGGGCGACGCAATTGTCATTGTCGGAATAGCTGACGGCAACGTCGATGGCCTTGAGGTCTTGGCCTGCCGAAGTGGCGGTGACAAAGGGCGGCACGCCCTGGCTGATCAGAAACTGCACATCCCCCGCTGCCGCAGCGGCAGACATGGCAACGCCGGTGTCAAAGCTGCGCCAGTTGACCTTGACGCCCAGTTCTTTCTCGAAGGTTCCCTCAACCTTTGCACGCTCGAATGGCAACGGCCATTCCAGGAAATAGGCAACGGTGATTTCCTTGACCTGCGCCTGAACAAAAGTGGTCGAAGCAAGCAGCGCGGCGGCAGCAAGGCCCGTAAGGCGTTTCATGTTATTCCTCATGATGTTGCGGAATTTTCCGATTTACACGACTCGTTTGGTCGTTGATCTGCAATCTGACCCAACCGCGCAGCAGAGGCCATTCCAAAGCCAGCCGGGGCCGTAGAAAGCACCGACCCGGTTTTTCGCCGAAAGAGAAAATTATTCTCCACCCCTCAGCGCGGGCGGGTGCCGCCTGCCGACTGATCGGGCGTCGCTTGCGTCACCGCACTTTCTGGCGGCAGGCTGCGCGTCAGCCAGACCCCACCACCGATGACCGAACCGCGGCCGATGATGATGCGCCCCAGAATGGTGGCGCCCGCATAGATCACCACATCGTCCTCGATCTGCGGATGGCGGGGCTGACCCTTGACCAGATTGCCCTCGCCGTCATCCTCGAACCGTTTCGCGCCCAGGGTGACATGCTGGTAAAGCCGCACATTGCGCCCGATCACCGCCGTCTCGCCGATAACCACGCCGGTGCCATGGTCGATGAAAAAGGCCGGGCCGATACGCGCGCCGGGATTGATATCGATGCCAGTCAGCGAATGGGAATATTCCGCCATGATCCGCGCGATCATCGTCGCACCAAGCCGGTAAAGCTCATGTGCAAGGCGATGGCGCAGGATAGCCGCGACACCGGGAAAGCAAAACACCACCTCATCCAGACTTTTGGCCGAAGGATCGCCCGCATAAGCGGCAGCAATGTCGGTGTCGTGCAGGTCGCGAACCCGGATCAGGCGTGACAGGAACTGACCGGCAGCATCCTCGGCATAAAGGTGGCAGGCGGCAGGATCTGCATCATCGGCCAGCAAAAGCTCCAGCTCGATCTGGTGGGCCAGCCGCAAGCGGACCGAGGCCAGAGTGCGCGCCACATGGCCGTCGGTCTGGTCGGCCGTCAGTCCGACAGGGCCAAAGTGTCTGGGATAAAGCGCGCCGATCAGGTCGTTCAGCACCTCGATGATCGTCGCCTTTGACGGCAGATGCGGCGTCGGGCGGCCATGATAGCGCCGCTGCTGGGAAACCGTACGGATCAGCCGCAGGCGTTCGGTGATCGCCCCGATGTCCATCGGCGCACGCGGCTCGGATGCAACGCCGTCCTGCACTCCATCCACGATGGGCACGTCCCTTGCCAGAGTTCTGCTCTCTCCTTGACGGCTAGCGCAAAGCATCGGGCCTGCCAATGGAAGGAACTTTCGTTCTTTGTTCCCTTTGGAGAAGTTTGTTTTCCGGCTTTACGGATGCAAAGGCGCGCTCCCACACCGACGATATATCGGGGCATGCCAGAGCGGCCCCACTTTCCTTTATACGGGCCAAAAGGCAGGTCGCTGACGCATCATCCAGAACCGAAACGACGGCAGGGTCCGCCAGCAGCCAATCGGCATGATCGCGCAGACGTGGCAAGCCAGCCCCCAGCCCGGCCAGAAAACCACGGTCGATGACGCGCAACCGCCACACAAGCGGGACGAGGCAAATGTCCAGGTTTGTCAGCGGCGAAGGCCGACCCGACCGCACCGGCTCAAGCGCATCCTCGATACCGCGCAGGATTTCGCGCAAGCGATAGATGGCCAGATCCAGGTCGCGCGGGTCTCGGGCCGCCAGAACGGCGCTCAGGTTGTCATGCGCCACCAGTATCTTGCCAATCACCTCCCGGTGCCGCGCTCGGGCCACCGGATCGGCAGGATGCAGGGGCAAATCAGGAAACAGATCCTCGATCAGCTCCAGCATCGCCAGACCGTCATGCAGGACCAAAGCCGCTTGACCTGCCGCCCGATAGGTCAGGCGGCTTTTGCCGGATGCGCCGGTATTCATTCGCAGGCCTGTGACCTCGGGCGCAGCGCCCCTCAGCAACAGGGCCAACTGCACCCGCTGCGCTATGGCACAGTCCGGCGATGCCGCCAGGTGAAAGGCGGGCGATGATTTCGGCATGACAGAACCTTTCCGGGACCGGACAGAGCCGACCCCGATCTGAAGGAAGCCTGAGGCTATGGCTGGCCATTTGTCCCGGATGCAGCGGCGGACCGAACCAGAAGCCCGTCTTGCCCCGTCAGGGCCCCGAATCCGCCCTCGACATCGGCAACGCCGGCCCCCCCCCGCCGCGACGAGTTGCTCAACCAGCGGACCTGTGCCTGCGACCGATCCACAGAACAGGATCACAGGCTGATCGTACCGGCGGCCAGACAGCCGGCGGGTCACGAAATCCACCACATCGGATTTCGCGACAATGATCGCCCCCTGCACCTCGCCGTTCTTCTGGCGGCCTTGCTCGGATCGAACATCAATCAGGATCGCACCGTCTTTCCAGGCATTCAGGGCGCTTGGACCGTCGATCCGGGTTGCAGTCAGTCGGGTCATGTCTTGTCTCTCCATAGGGTCAAGAGCCCGTGCGCTTCAGCGGCGCGGGACGTATCAGGGGAAGGATGCAGGCGAAATCGCGGACGATCTGCACATAGTCGTCGTGCGGAAACTCGTAGGGCAGTTCCAGACGGAACTCTGATACGCGCCGCGCGATCGGATCGCGCGTCAGGGTGTCCAGAATTTCGTCCAGAGTGCCGATGATATCGGGGGCAAACAGGGTGCGCTGGGCACCCTGCGGGCCAAGGGTGCGGTCGTGGCGGCTGGCAACATAGGCCTGATAGCGTTGGCGTTGCGCAGGGCTGGCGCTGTCCAGGGGCAGGATCACGCGGCCAAGGCCGATGCGGGCTTTGCCCGCACCCTGCCAGTTTTCCAGAAAACGACTGACCAGCCCCGATTGTGCCGTCAGGAAATCATCAGTCGCCTCACCCGTGACAATGTTGCCTGTCAGCAGATGCCAGCCATTCCGGCCCGCCCATTCCGCAGATTTCAGCGAGCCACCGCCATACCACAGTCTCTCGGTCAGACCCCGGGCGAAGGGGTGCAGCCGCGGCATCTGCGCGCCCGCCGCATTGCCGGCAAGCGGCTGATCGGACAAAGGCTCTGACCGCAACGCCCGGGCAAGCCGCCCGGCCCGGCCATGACCAAAGTCGATAAGCGAGGGGTGCCCGTCATACAGCAGATCGCCCAGCAGATCGCCGTGTTGCGGTGGGTTGGCGGAAACGCCCACATTAAGCCGCCCCTTTGACAGCACATCGACCATGGCAAGATCTTCTGCCAGCCGGAACGGGTTCTCATACCCCAAAGGGATAACCGCAGTGCCAAGTCCGATGGTCTTGGTCCGCTGTGTCGCCGCCGCCAGAAAGGTTGCGGCAGAGGAAATGCCGCGCTCCAGATGCCGCTGACGAACCCAGGCACTGTCATAACCCAGACGCTCGGCCTCGACGATCAGCTCCAGCGTCTGCTCAAGGCCGGTCAGGGGATCGTCCTCGGCAAAATTGCCGGGCACAAGAAAACCAATATGCGAGAACATCGTCATCTTCCGGGTCCGGATAAGGGATCCGGCGGCGCCAAGGGGATGCCGCCGCCGGAGACGTCGGGCTTACGACTTTGGCAGGCCCGGCGGGTTGGTTTTCGCCTCGGTTACAGCTTCGGATTCAATGCCCCAGCGGGCCAGAACCTTGCCATAGGTGCCCGATTTGATCTGGGCGTTCAGCGCAGTGGTGATGGCGGCATCAAGGCCCGATCCCTTCTTGGTGGTCACGGCAATCTCAGCGGTCAGCGGATAGCCACCGGAGAACTGGCCCAGAAGCTTGCGGTCGCCCTTGAGCGAGTTCTTGTAGGCCTCGGCCGCGTTGGGGCCGAAATAGGCATCGGCCCGGCCTGAGAAGAGGGCGAGGTCGCGCGCCGCCTCATCATCGAAATAGACCAGCTCGGTCGGGGCAAGACCCGCCTTCTTGTTCTCCTCGATCCAGTTCAGCAGGATCTGTTCCTGATTGGTGCCCGATCCGACGATGACCTTCAGGCCCGCAATGTCCTTGGCAGATTCAATCTTTTCCAACTTGCTGTCCTTCGGCGCGTAAAAGCCCAGAAGGTCTTGGCGATAGGTGGAAAAGTCGAACTTCTCCTTGCGTTCCTCGGTCACGGTCACATTGGAGATTACGGCGTCATATTTGCCCGAGGTCACGCCCAGTGGCCAATCGGCCCAGGCGACGGGCACCAGTTCCAGCTCCAGCCCAAGGCTGTCTGCGACCAGTTGGGCCACATCGGGTTCGGCCCCCACGGCGGTGGCATTATCGGTGGCATAGACGCCGAACGGCAGTTGCCAGGGATTGGTCGCCACGGTCAGCTTGCCTGCGGTGACAAAGGGGAAATCCTTGGGGATCAGGTCGATCGCCTCTTGCACCTTTTCGGCACGGATACGGCCGGGCTGTTCAGGCGACAGGTCGGGCTCCAGCGCCAGTGCAGGCAGGGCAATTAGGCTGGCCGCAAGGCCAAGAATCAGGGATCGCAGCGGTTTGGTCATGGCGTTTCCTTTTTGGTTTCAGGGTGGCCGCCCCCGGTCCGGTCGCGCGGGAGCGGCGCGCCGGTGGCTTTGGGGCGGTTTTCGTGGGGAACGTCGGGGTTACAGCACCTTGGCCAGAAACTCCGCCGTTCGGGGGTGGTCGGGGCGGGCGAACACCTTTTCGGGGGTGCCAACCTCCAGAATGCGGCCCTGTTCCATGAAGACGATGGTATCGGCGACTTCGCGGGCAAAGCCGATTTCGTGGGTGACGATGATCAGGGTCGTGCCCGAGCGGGCCAGTTCCTTGATCACGTCCAGAACCTCATTCACCAGTTCGGGGTCCAGGGCCGAGGTCGGCTCATCGAACAACAGAACCTTGGGCTTCAGCGCCAGTGTTCGGGCAATCGCCACCCGTTGCTGCTGGCCGCCCGAAAGCTGGCGGGGATAGGCATCGGCCTTGTCGGCCAGACCCACACGGGCCAGAAGGCCCCGCGCCAGATCTTCGGCCTCGGGCCGGGTCAGGCCCCGCACGGCACGGGGCGCCTCGATCAGGTTTTCCAGAACCGTCAGGTGGGGAAACAGGTTGAAGTTCTGGAACACCATGCCAACCTCGGTCCGGCGGCGGCGGATGTCGGCCTCTTTCAACTCATACAGCGTCTGTCCGTGCTGGCGGTAGCCGACCAGTTCGCCGTCGATGGCGATGAAGCCTTCGTCCACCCGCTCCAGATGATTGATGGTGCGCAGCAGGGTCGATTTCCCCGACCCCGACTGCCCAAGGATTGCCGTCACGCTGCCCGACGGAAGGGTCAGCGACACATTATTCAGCACCCGCAGCGGGCCGAAGCTCTTGGTGACATTCTGGATCAGAACCTCACCCCCACGCGGCAGGCTTTCGGCCCAACTGCCCGAAGGCACCACAGTATCGCGGCGGGTCCGGGCCACCTGTTCGGCAGGGCGCACCAGCCCAAGCCGGGCCGCGGCAAGGCGGAACAGATCGGGTGGCGGGTTGCGCAGGGCGCCACGTGCATAGTGGCGTTCGATGTAATACTGGATCACTGAAAGGACGGACAGGATGACCACATACCAGACGGTGGCCACCATCAGCAGGGGAATAACCTCCAGATTCCGGCGATAGATGATCTGGATGGTGTAGAACAGTTCGGGCAGCGCAAGGATGTAAACCATCGAGGTGCCCTTGGCCAAACCGATGATTTCATTGAACGCCGTAGGCAGGATCGCCCGCATCGCCTGTGGCAGCACGATACGTCGCGCCTCTCGCCCCTTGGGCAGGCCAAGGGCCGCCGCTGCCTCGTGCTGCCCCTGATCGACCGACAGGATGCCGCCGCGGATCATCTCGGCCGAAAAGGCGCCCATGTTCAGCGTCAGGCCAAGGACGGCGGCAAGAAAAGGCGTGATCGACTGGGTGGTGGGCAAGGACAGGAAGGTAATGTCCGTAAAGGGCACGCCGATGACGATATGTTCGTACAGATAGCCAAGGTTGTTGATCAGCAGCAGCAGCACGACCAGGGGGATCGACCGGAAGAGCCAGATGAACCCCCAGCTGAGCGCTACCAGCAAGGGCGAGGCAGACACCCGCGCCAGTGCCAGCACCGTGCCCAGCGCAAAACCGAACACCGCACCAAGGGCTGTCAGCAGCAGGGTCTGGCCAAGGCCGGTCAAAACCGCAGGGTCAAAGAACCAGCGGGCGAAAACATCCCAGCCCCAGCGCGGGTTGGTGAAAACCGAATGCAGCAGCGCGGCCAGAACCACCACCGCAACCACCGTTCCGACCGTGCGGCCATGGTGGCGCGCGGGAACGATGCGGTGGCGGCTGTAATCTTGCACGCTGGCCTGCGGCGGGGCGGCACGACCGGGGTTGATATCGGCGGTCAGGCTCATGACAACGCACCCCCGTACTGCACCTGGCTAAGGCCGTCGATGCGCTTTGGCGCGGCATGGGCCAGCTCGGGCGGATACTCGCCCGGCACCTTCAGGGGGCTGGTGCCGGGCTTTCCCGCCTCGGCCCCGATGTGCTTTTCAAATGGCAGCGTCAGATAAAGCTCGGGGTCAAGACGGGGGTCGAACAGCGGGCGATAGCCAAGGCCCAGATAAAGGCCCACCGCCTCGGGCTGTCGGAAGCCGGTAGTCAGATAGACGCGGGTATAGCCCTGATCTGCGGCCTTTTCCTCCAGCGCCAGCACGACCTTGCGGGCCAGACCCTGACGGCGCAGGGCGGCGTGGGTCCAGATGCGCTTGAATTCCGCAGTCTTGTCGTCATAGCGCATGAAGGCCCCGCCGCCGATGGTTTCGCCGTCGCGCTGCAACAGGATGAAATTGCCATCGGGGGCCGCAAAGGTTTCGGGTGGATAGCGGAACACCTCGGCCCGCGCGCCTTCGGCGCTGAAGCGGGTGCCATATCGGCTGTCATACTCGCGGATCAGATCCTCGACCAGCGGCTGCGCCTCGGGGGCAAGGGGATGGCTTTCGACAATCTGGTCGGTCATTGTGCGTCTCCGGTCAGGAAATCCCGGGCCAGTTGCACCCAAAGGGCGGCCGCAGGGGCAATAATGGCGTCGTTGAAGCGGTAACGGGGGCTGTGCAGCGGTGCGCATTCGCCCGCGCCAAGGATCAGGAAGGCGCCGGGGCGTTCGTGCAGGAAAAAGGCGAAATCCTCGCTGGCGGTGCGGGGGCGGAACCCGTCGATCAAAGCGGCGGGGCCGAACAGCCCTTCGACCGCACGGCGGGCGAAGGCGGCTTCGGGCGCGTGGTTGACAACGGGCGAAAAGCCGCGCGCATAGGTCAGGTCCGCCGTCGCCCCGAAGGCCTCGATCACACCGCGCAGGATGCCAGGCACCCGCGCCTCCAGAATGTCCTGCGTGGCGCCGGTGAAATAGCGCAGGGTCAGCTTGGCCTCGACCGTATCGGGAATGACGTTCGACGCCTCTCCGCCATGAATCGAACCAACCGTCACCACCGCCGTATCCTGCGGGTCGATGTTGCGCGAGACAACCGATTGCAGTGCTGCAATGGCATGGGCTGTGGTGACCACCGGGTCCACCGTTTCATGCGGGGCGGCGCCATGCCCGCCCCTGCCCTGCACGGTCAGCAGCACCTGATCTATCCCCGCCATCACCGGACCGGGCAGGATGCCCCATTGCCCGGCGGGCAGGCCCGGCCAGTTGTGCAGCCCGAACACCGCATCCACGGGAAAGCGTTTGAACAGGCCATCGGCGATCATCGCCCGCGCCCCTGCCCCGATCTCTTCAGCGGGCTGGAAGATCAGCACGAGACGGCCGTTGAAAGCACGCGTTTCTGCCAGATGCTTGGCGGCAGCCAGCAGGATCGCGGTGTGACCGTCATGCCCGCAGGCGTGCATCACCCCTTTGGCAACCGAGGCGAAGGGCAACTCCGTCGCCTCAACGATCGGCAGCGCATCCATATCGGCACGCAAGGCTAAGGAACGGGTGCCATTGCCTTCCTGCAAGCTGGCGACCACGCCGGTGCCCCCAACGCCCGCCGTCACCGCATAGCCCCAGCCGCGCAGCAGACCCGCGACGATGCCCGCCGTGCGATGTTCTTCGCGCGACAATTCGGGGTGCCGGTGCAGATCCTGGCGCAGGGCGACGAATTCGCCGATGCCGCCAGCAAGGGCGGCCAGCAGGTCAGGCTGCGGCGGGGGGCTTTGCAGGGTCATCTTATTCCGCCGCCGTTTCGTGCCGCCGCGCGGCGTGATAGCGACTGTCCCTGAAGGGCAGGCCCAGATGGTCACGCAATGTTTCGCCACGCAGACTGCGGCTATAGCGGCCCCGCGCCTCTAGCTGCGGGATGACTTGCGTCACGAAATCCTCCAGCCCCTCGGCCTGAACCGCAAAGCCAAGGATGAACCCATCCGCAGCGCCCGCGTCGATCCAGCGGATCATCTTTTCGGCCACCTCGGCCCCCGTGCCCAGGAAGGTCGGGCGCGGGGTCGCCACCTCCAGCGCGACCTGCCGCAGGGTCTTGCCGGTCTTGGCCGCGTCACCCTTGATCCGGTCGGTGGTGGATTGGAAACTGTTCTTGCCCACCTCACCCAGATCGGGGAACGGCGCATCCAGATCATACTGGCAGAAATCGTGATGGTCGAAGAACCGGCCCAGATAGTCCAGCGCCTCGTCGATGGTCAGCAGATTGCGGATCGTGTCATATTTCGCCTCGGCCTCGGCGCGGGTGCGGCCTATGATGGGCGAGATGCCGGGGAAAACCTTGACATCGCCCCGCGCCCGGCCATGGGCCTGTGCGGCATCCTTGACCTTGCGGGTAAACGCGGCGGTTTCCTCCAGCGTCTCGACATTGGTAAAGACCGCATCGGCATATTTGCCCGCCAGCCCGATACCCGCACCGGAAGAGCCTGCCTGAAAGATCACCGGCTGGCCCTGTTTCGACCGACCGATGTTCAGCGGCCCTTCCACCTGAAAGAACCGCCCCTTGTGGTACAGCGGATGCAGCCCGGCGGGGTCGAAGAATTGCCCCGTCTCGCGGTTCCTCACCACGGCGTTGTCGTCCCAGCTATCCCAAAGCCCCTGGGTGACCGCCAGATACTCATCGGCGATCTCATAGCGCAGGGCATGATCAGGGTGGGCGCGGCTGTAGTTCCTGGCGCTGCCTTCCAGCGGCGTCGTCACCACGTTCCACCCTGCCCGCCCGCCGGAAATCAGATCCAGCGAGGCGAATTGGCGTGCCACGGTGAAGGGGTCGGAGTAGCTGGTCGAAACCGTCCCGGCGAGGCCGATCTTCGTGGTTGCCGCAGCAAGGGCCGACAGGATCGTCAGGGGCTCGAACCTGTTCAGAAAATGCGGGATCGACTTTTCATTGATGAACAGACCATCGGCGACGAAGGCAAAGGCGATGCCCGCCGCCTCGGCCTTTTGCGCGGTGTCGATGTAGAATTGCAGATTGACCGAGGCGTCGGCCGGGCCCGAGGGGTGTTTCCACGAATTCATGTGCCCGCCAGCACCGTGCAGCATGATACCGAAGGGGATGTTCTGGGTCATGGCGTGTCCTTTCAGGCTGCGCGGCGCAGACCGGCCCCCGCCAAAAGCTCGATGGCTTGCAGGCGGGCGGTGCGGTTTGCAGTGGGAATGTCGAGAATGAATTCGGTCACGCCAAAGCGGTGATGCAGGTCGTCAAGTTGCGCTCGCACCTCCTCTCCGGTGCCGATCAGGACAGAGGGGCGGCGCTCCTCCAATGCGTAGGGTTGGCCACCCGCTTGCCGGGCATATTCGGCAGCAGCCTCTGGGTTTGGCAGGTTGATGGAATGACCATCAGCCAGCGTCACCTTGAAGATGCGATGTTCGGCCCCTTGCGCCTCTGCCTCTGCCCGGGTCGGCGCGATGATGGCGGCAAGTGCCAACGACGCCTTGCGATCCGCCGCCCCCTCATAGGCGGCAAGCGCGCGCGCCACGGCATCGGGGTTGCCATCGTGATGCCCGGCATAGGTGAAATCCCAGCCCAGCCGGGCGGCAAGCGAAGCACTTTCCGGCGAAGCGCCCAGAAGGAATTTCTGCGGCTGAACCGGGGGGCGCGGCAGGGCCTCGGCGCCGTAAAACATATGGCTTTCGGGCAGGGTGCCAGTCAGGAACCGTTCCAGCTCTTCCAGCTTTGTCTCAAAGCTGCGGCGCTGTGCCCCGTGTTCCGATTGCAGGGCCCGGGTGCCGAACGGCAAACCCCCCGGCGCCTTGCCGATGCCCAGATCGACCCGCCCCGGCGCAAGGGCCGACAGCACGCCAAAAACCTCGGCCACCTTGAAGGGGCTGTAATGCTGTAACAACACCCCACCCGTACCGATGCGGATACGCTGGGTCGCGGCCAGAAGATGCGCCGCCACGACCTCTGGCGCCGAACTTGCCAGTTGCGGCGTGCCATGATGCTCGGCCAGCCACAGCCGATGGTAGCCCAGCCGCTCGGCCGTCCGGGCGAAGGCGACCGAGGTTTGCAACGCCTCGACCGCAGTAGAGCCAGTGGCGACCGGGCTTTTGTCCAAAAGGCTGATGGCATAGGGCATGGAGTGGTCCTGCGGATGGAAGCGATCAGATTTTAATCACGACAATTTCAGTAGATTAAATGACGGCTGGCAAGACATCCGGCATTCTTTTCTTGACGGCCCAACAGCGCCCTGACCGTGGGCAAACCGCTGACAAAGGAAGAATTTTCTGCGGGCTTCTCGGGCTACAGCGCAGAGGGAAGATACGCGCGGCCGCCCGAAAGTTCTGGCCATTCGCGCAATGGCCACCCTGCGAAATCTGCCATCTGTCCCAACAGGCGCTGGCGAAAGATTTTTCCTCTGGAGCTGAAAACCACGCCAGTCCTCTGATCGCCTGACGAGAATCTCGAATCGCGAATGCCAATCGCCTTCTGATGGCTAGCCTATCAATGCCGGACCCCATCTCGCACAGGGCCGCGACCGCTCGCTCCCCTGCCTCTGCGCCATCCGGGTTCACGGGCGGCTTGTCGCCCGATGCTTTGGGGAAATTCTCCATCCAAGCCTGTCGGGGCAGAAAATTCCCGCTGCCGGACGTCACCCTTTGGAATCGCCGCTTGTGGCGGATGGGGCTACGTTAATGACGACTCAATAACTCGTTATATAGAAAGGATGATCATGACGATCCGCATCGCTGGCCTGGCAGGCAGTTTCAGCCAACCGTCGAAAACCCGGGCGCTGGTGCATCTGGCCGCGTCACAGGCCGCACAACGTCATGGGGGAACCGCCGTAACCTTCGATCTGGGCGACCTGCTGCCGTCGCTTGGTGCGGCCCTGTCGCTGGACCAACTGACCCCATCGGCAATGGCCGTTCTTGATAGCATCCTGTCTGCCGATGCGCTGGTCATCGGCACCCCCGTGTACAAGGGCAGCTATACCGGCCTTCTGAAGCACCTGTTCGACCTGCTTGATCCTGCGGCTCTGGCGGGTAAGCCGGTCTTGCTGGTCGCAACAGGCGGCGGAGACAAACATGCTTTGGTCATCGAGCATCAACTGCGCCCCTTGCTGGGCTTTTTCGAGGCTGCCACCCTGCCGACCGGCGTTTATGCCGGAGCGGCCGATTTCGTTGAGAGTCAGCCAAGCTCGCCGCTGTTGCTGGCGCGGCTGGAGCGTGCCGTGTCGCAGTTTGCGCCCCTGCTCAATCGGGCAACCGTCGCCGCCTGATCCGCAACCAAAAGAAAACGCCCGCCAGCATGGCGGGGGGTTTT